>Ga0209180_10000915_pt1 | contig 14251 bp, 14 predicted proteins | sample CZO8metaG_3_FD_188355 | JGI IMG/M metagenome (GOLD analysis project Ga0209180, IMG submission 188355) | Vadose zone soil microbial communities from the Eel River Critical Zone Observatory, Northern California, USA - CZOApr15con2H2.8 metaG... | ecosystem: Environmental > Terrestrial > Soil >...
CCTGCACAAGTCGGCCTACGAGCTTTCCGGCGGCCAGCAGCAGCGCTTATGCATCGCGCGCGCCCTCGCCGTCGAGCCGGAAGTGCTCCTTCTCGACGAACCGTGTTCCGCGCTCGACCCCATCAGTACGGCGAAAATCGAGGAGCTGCTCGTGCAGTTGAAGGATCTCTGCACCATCGTGACCGTTACCCACAACATGCAGCAGGCCGCGCGCATCAGCGACTTCACCGCGTTTCTGCTCGTTGGCCAGCTGATTGAATTCAGCCCGACGCCGCAGCTCTTTACCACGCCCGGCGATCCGCGCACGGAGGCTTACATTACCGGCCGGTTCGGATGAGCGTATGCTCATTCCGTTATTCCGCTTTCACTTATTCCGTCATTCCGAGCGAAGCGAGGAATCTCTCTTCGTTGCGTGGTAGAAGGGTATCGAGGAAAGGTTTCATGGGACGCCTTGAAACTTTCCCGTCATTCCGAGCGAAGCGAGGAATCTCTCTTCGCTCGGTGGCAAAGGGGTAGCGAAGGGAACACTTCATGGAACGCCATTTTGAGAAAGACCTGAATGAGCTGAAAGAGCGCCTGCTCTGGATGGGCAGCCTCGCGGAGCGCTCCGTCCACCAGGCTGTTCACGCGGTGCTGGAGACCGATGAGCAGCTTGCCAAGCGCGTCCTCGAGGAGGAAGACACCATCAACGAACTGCAGATGGAAATCGACGACCGCGTCGTGCAACTTCTTGCGCTGCACCAGCTCATGGCCATCGATCTTCGCTTCGTCCTGGCGGTTTCGCGCATCAACAACGACCTCGAGCGCATCGGCGACCAGGCCGTGAATATCGCCCAGGGAGCCCAGCGCATCCTGCGCCATCCGCGCGTGAAACCATACGTGGATCTTCCGCACATGAGCGATCTGGTCGAAGAGATGGTGCGCAACGCGCTCAACGCGGTGGTTCGCCGCGACGTGGAGCTCGCGCAAAAAGTCCTCGCCACCGACGATCAGGTGGACAACTACCGCGACCAGATTTTCCGCGAATTGCTGACCTATATGATGGGGGATTCCAGCGTGGTCTTTCCCGCGTTCGAATTGATTCTTGTCGCCAAGAACCTTGAGCGCATCGGCGACCACGCCACCAACATTGCCGAGGACGTGATCTACCTCGTGCAGGGCCAGGACATCCGTCACCCCACCGTCGACCGCCGCTAGTCCTATTCGATTTTTACAGGACTCATCCCTTCGCGCATCGCACAAAAGGGCGAAGTATCTCCTTTCGCTTTCTCAAATCGGCTCTTTGGATACTGCCGTCAGAAAACTTCCCAGCATCAGGCTGGAATCGTAGTTGGACCAAAGTTTGCTCGTGCTGCGAGCCACGTAAGGACCGACTACTCAGACGGCAGGACTGCAAAATCAAATAGTCGGTTTGCACCGGCAGATCCAGCCCCAAATGCTCCAACACCTAACGAGCTAAGGAAGCAATACTCCCCAGATTTCAGCGGTGTGCTTGGCACTACTTTGTACACGCCCGGTCGCAGCTTCGTGAGGGCAAACCCTGTATTAGCCTTCTCATCTGTGCCGGAAGATGCGCCAAACGCATTACCCTGCATCACCACAGTCTCGCGCGAGTCTTTCTTTTCATCAAATTTCAGTAACGTGAATTCATTAGGTGTCGTTGTTCCACCAAAAGACGCATGACTGAGCCCGGCATTTGACTCCTCGAAGTAAAAATAAAAAGCCATCTTGTTGTCGCTGCTTCTCACATTGGCGTGAGCGCCTCGCACAACGGCCTTCCATTTCATCTTTGCAATTCCGTAGGTCATGGCTGACTTAAACACGCCGCCGCTTTTCCCCTGCGAGTAAACTGTGGGTTCAAGCATAACCATGTGCAGTCCATCTTTGTTCGCGGCATACATGTAGATACCCGGATCGTGGGGCGAGGCGGGGTCGTCAGGATTGGTGTTTGTAGGAGTGCTTTGCCCCGTAGATAAAGCGGAGTTGACTGCCGAAGGATGAGGATTAATCATCGCGCGTATAACCGCATCTGACACCTTGGCCTGCTTCAGGGTCGTCAGGCCCGAGATGCTTGTGTCAAAATCTGTTTCTGGCGCCGTCCGGATCTTTTCAAGAATCACGTCTTCACCCAATCCCAGAGATACCATTTCCAAAACATCTTGGTTGGTCAGTTTCCGCTTGGTGACCTCCTGACCGTTAGCTGGTAAAAAACTTGCGCCGACCAAAATTGCGCAGACCAGGACTGCCACCTTCAAAATTGTACGATTCATCGAGGGCTCCTTCGTGCTTGCACCAAATTTCGGTGTTGCTAGCAGAATTCCGGGGAAGTGAGTGGACTCTAGCCCAGAATTGGTGAGGGGGCAAGCCTTTTTTATTCCCGCAAGCAAGTCTTCGGGGACGCGAGCGAAGTTCTCCTGAATCATTTCCATCCACGCCACGTCGGCTCGAGTAGTCCCAGCGGAACCCGCAACAGTTCGCCGCAATCTTGACTCAATACGCTCCAACAAAGTTCTTGAAAGTATTTCTTGACCAGCCTTACGCTTCTTGCTAACATAGTTCTCAGGTAAAAGTGCAGAATCTCTGGTTGTCCCGCAGGTTATCCACCGCTTTCTTACTAGCGGAGCAGAAAATTTCGAGCAAGCCCTTCGGCTTGACTTACCCACAAGCTCTTTCTCTCTTCCTCGGTGGCAGAACCATCCTGCGCTAAGTGATTTAGAATCACCATCTACAAAGGTCCCAAATCAAGTAATTTCCACTGGAGATTAAGATATAGCTATTGCCCTGTCAAATCGAACCGTGCCCTTTAGAATCAATCACTTACGAATTGAAAATTTTGTAAGTCCCTTGTTTTTACATTCATACAAAATGCCGGGGTGTGGGGGGGCAGGACACTAGCAGAGAATCAGAGTGGGTGCTCCGGCCAGCAGTCGGCCCGATCAGGGACTTCTCGGCGAAGCGCTGGCGCCGCTGACGCGCAAGAGGCCGAAAAGGACTAGCGTCGCCACGAGGGAGAGGGTCATGCCCAACGTCCTATCTTGCGTGCGTACAAACCTTAATGTGATTCGTTGCTTCCCGGGTGATAACGGCAAGATCATCTGTGCATAATCGTCCGCGTGCTGCGGGGTCACGGCCTGGCCGTTCACCTCCACGCGCCACGCGGGATAGTCCAGGAGCCGCGGCGCCACGCGCAGAGGCTGGCGCGAACTTACCCGCACGTCTCTTTCTTCGGGGCTCCATCTTTCAATGTGGATCTCAGCCGCCGCCGCGGGTCCCTCTGGATCGTCGGCCCGGAGAATCTGCACTCTTGGCGCCTTCTCCGGCAAGTTGTAATGGTCGTCGCCGCTCGGATCGTATTCGTCCGCTCCGTCGAACCCCCGGCCGCTTGCGATGGCTTCCTGCAGCGCGGGGAGGTCTTCGGTATCCCACCAGGCATTTTGTACGAGAAATGTGGCCGTTGCGCCAATTACGACAAGGACCGCGGCGCCCCAAATCCATCCTGAACGCCGCCGGGTCATCACCACCGCCAAAAAATAGGCATACGGCACGGCAACAATAGCCATCCAGCGCCATGGAAACTGCACGAAGCGAAGTTTGGGAAGGTATTGCCAGAAAATCGAGCTGGGGCGGATCATCAAAACCGCCGCGGCGGCGGTAAGAAGTATCAGCACGCGCCAGAGTTTTCTTGCCTCACTGTTTTCTTCTCCCTGAGTTCCCTTTTGGTGTACGGCAACCGCCGCGATGCCCGTCATCACGATGAGCAGAACCGCTGCGCTTGAGGCGATCCAGTTAAATAGGTTGTGTTCCGGATCGTCCATCTGCGTGTAGAGGAAGTTCTGCGAAGGAAGCAACCCTTTGGACAGAACCTGGGCAATATTCACCCACCGTTGCTCGTAGGCGGCCGGCAAGAGATAAAAGCCCGTCAATCCAAAACCTAGCGCGAATCCGGTTGCGCCCCGCCACAACGGCTGCAATGATTTCTCTTCAATCGCGGCCCACGCAAAAAAGAGCGCCACACTGTAGGCCGTCATCACCCCCGCGGGCACGTTCGAGAGCCACACGGCCGCGAACACAATCGCGAAGAGCGCTAACGCGCGCGGCAGGGAACGCCGGCGATTCTCCACCAGGCCGCATAACTGCAGCGCACCCAGCATGACTACCGGCAGCAACGCGCACGCGAGCAGTTCGGCAAAATCACTGCGCATGTATACGACCAGCAGCGCATAGGGATTTGCCGCATAACAGGCCGCTCCGATCAGCGCCGCGTTACCGGAAAGAAATCGCCGCACTAGCGCAAACGAACAAAGTCCCGCCAAGGTTTGCACCAGGGAGATGAAAACGACGGGCACAAACTTCCACGGCACAACGAAGCTCAGCGCCGCCCCGAGCGTCCACGACAGCGGGGGATAAAAGACGAACCGCGGCTCGCCAAAGCCATGGTTCGCCCACTCCATCCACCGCGGATAAATGATTCCCTCTCTCCACTGCCCTGCTGCATCGAGCCAAGAAGCCGCGTGGAACCCGAAGTCGTGTCCCGAAGCATTCCCGAGCCAGAAAAACGGCGCAACCACGAGCACCGCGGTTCCCAGGGATACGGCCAGCACGAGCAGCCACTCGCGAAAAGTTTTGGTCGTGTCCACTTTGTTTGGGCCTTCGGCAGGAGATTTCATGCGGTATTCATGCAAGCGTAAGCTCTCCGAAAACACACAATCATGCCGCATCGAGGTGCAGCGGTCACGCGGCAGTTGAGCGATAATACATGCGCTCATGAGCACTGCAAACAGCGCACCCGCTCCGATCATCGAGGCGCGCAAGCTTGAGAAATTCTATCCACAGCCCGGCGGCGGCCGCGTTCAGGTCATCGCCGCAACGGATCTCGCCGTCTATCCTGGGCAGATCATCGCGCTGCTGGGGCCTTCCGGCTGCGGAAAGTCTACGCTGCTCCGGATGTTGACCGGTCTTGCGCCGGCCAGCGCCGGCACCGTCTACTGGCACGGGCAGCCGGTGCGCGGCGAAGCTCCAAATGTGTCCATAGTGTTTCAGAGTTTCGCGCTCTTTCCGTGGCTGACGGTTATCGAGAACGTCGAAGCGCCGCTTGAAGCGCGCGGCATGCCTCCCATCGAGCGCCACAAGCGCGCCCTGCGCATTATAGACGCCGTCGGCCTCGACGGATTCGAAACGGCATACCCCAAAGAGCTTTCCGGCGGCATGAAGCAGCGCGTGGGTGTCGCCCGCGCTTTGGTGGTCGAGCCCGAAGTGCTCTTCATGGATGAACCGTTCTCCGCGCTCGACGTCCTCACCGCGGAAACGCTGCGCGGCGAACTCCTGGAGCTTTGGCTCGACCATAAGATTCCCACGCGGGCGATCTTCATCGTCACCCACAACATCGAAGAAGCTGTCGTCCTCGGCGACCGCATCATCGTTCTGGGCCGCAATCCCGCTCACATTCACGCCGATTTCATGGTGGACCTCCCTCATCCGCGTGACCGCAAGGCTGTTCGTTTCGTCGAGCTGGTTGATGCGATTTATCGCGTTCTCACGCAGCCCGATCACAAAGGCGAGGTTGTTCCTGCCCGCGTCTACGCTCCCGGCGCCACCGGCCGGCCAAAGGCGATCATGCTTCCCCACACGCGCCCCGGTGGCATGGCCGGTCTTCTGGAAATCCTCGTGGATCAGGGCGGCCGCTCCGATCTTCGCCGCCTGGCGGAAGAATTGAGTCTCGAAGTCGACGCGCTTCTTCCCACGGTCGACACGGCCGTTCTCCTCGGCCTGCTCCGCATCGAGGAGGGCAACGCGGTGATCACTCCAGATGGCCAAGCGTTCGCTCAAGCGGACATTCAAGCCCGCAAAGCGATCTTCCGCAAGGCAGCGCTGGCCAATGTGCCCTTGCTCCGCCAGATGGAACAAGCGCTCAAGGCCAAATCCAACCGCACTCTCTCCGAAGAATTCTTCCGCGACTTGCTCGATGAGCATTTCAGCGAAGAAGAATCCCGCCGCCAGCTCGAAACCGCCATTCAGTGGGGGCGCTATGCCGAGATTTTCGATTACGACGCGGCGACGGGCAAGCTGACCCTCACCGAGACCTGACCCTCCCGTGCAGGCCCTCACTCATTCCGCTGCCGCGGCAACGCCGCTCCCTCCTGCCGTAAAGCGGCCTGCCGGTTCGCGGTGGACCTGGGCTTTCCTGATCGATATCTCCGTTTTTCTGTTCGTCTTCGCCGCGATTTTTGGGGTCTATGCCATCGGCCGTTCCTGGCTTGGTCCCGCCCATCCTCAGGCGCGGATTTCCCAGAATCCCAGTGTGCTTCCTCTTTACGCGTTTTACTCGCTGGTGCGTATCAGCGTCGCCTACGCGCTCAGCCTCATTTTCGCTCTCGCATTTGGCTACGTCGCCGCCGGCTCCCGCCGCGCCGAAGTCATCATGGTTCCGCTGCTGGACATCCTCCAGTCCATTCCGGTGCTGAGCTTTCTGCCCGGCGTCATGCTCGCTATGGTCGCCCTTTTTCCGCACAGCCAACTGGGGATCGAACTCGGTTCCATCCTGCTCATTTTCACGGGACAGGCCTGGAATATAGCCTTCAGTTTTTATTCCTCGCTGAAAACCATCCCGCGCGAGCTCGACGAAGCCGCGAAAATCTACCGTTTCAGCCGCTGGCAGCGCTTCGCCGAACTGGACCTCCCATTTTCCACGATCGGGCTCGTTTGGAACTCCATGATGTCCGTGGCCGGCGGCTGGTTTTTTCTGATGGCTTGCGAGATGTTCGTGCTCGGGAAGCGCGACTTCCGTCTTCCCGGCCTCGGTTCCTTTCTCCAAACTGCCGCCAGCCACGGCAACACGCGCGCGATTCTTTGGGGCGTCGCGGCAATGATTGCCGTCATCGTTCTGCTCGATCAGCTTGTTTGGCGGCCCATCATTGTTTGGGCGGACAAATTCAAATTTGAGCAAGTCGAAAGCTCCAGCCCCGCGCAATTCACTTTGTTCAATCTCATCGGCCGCGCTTCCCTGGTCCTTCGCTTGTATCGCCTGATCTTTCGACCCATCTTCAACTGGCTCACGCTCACCTTTACTCGCGGTGCTCGCCGTGCAGCGGAAACGTTTTCCGCTCCAAGACAGCGCCATTTCCGCACCTGGATTGGATACGTTCTCGGCGCAGGGATTGTTGTTGGCTTGGGATTTGCCGTCTTCCATGCGGCCCGCGAATTATCCGATCTGCACCGCGAGGACTACATTGAGCTTTGGCAGAGCGCCGCGCTGACTTTTCTCCGCGTCAACGTGGCGCTTATCGTCGGGGCGCTATGGACCGTTCCTGTCGGCGTCGCGATCGGTTCCAATCCCCGATTCGCCCGGGTCGCCCAGCCGCTCGTACAGATGGCCGCCTCCATTCCCGCCACGGCCCTTTTTCCCGTCATTCTGCTCTTTCTGATACGCCTCCGCGGCGGCCTGGAAATTGCCGCCATGCTCCTCATGCTTCTGGGAACGCAGTGGTACATTCTTTTTAATGTGATCGCGGGCGCCATGGCCATTCCCACGGACCTCAAGGAAGTCGCGCAGATCTACCGCCTCAGCTCGTGGGATCGCTGGCGGCTCCTGATCTTGCCCGGCATCTTTCCCTATCTCGTCACCGGCATGGTGACGGCTTCTGGCGGCGCGTGGAACGCCAGCATCGTCGCGGAGTATTTCCACTTTCAGGGCAGAATCGTTTCAACGGCAGGCCTCGGCAGCACCATCAGCAGCGCCAGCGACGCCGGCCGCTTTGATGTTCTGCTCGCTTCCACGCTCATCATGGCTACCGTCGTCGTTCTCATCAACCGCCTGCTGTGGCGCCGCCTCTACCGCCTCGCTTCTTCGCGCTTCAAGCTCGAAGCGTAATCTCTCTTTCCTTCCGTCAATTCTAAGCGAAGATAATTTCGACTTTTTCTTGTCCTTGCACTCAAGAATTGCGGTTCCAGCGGATGAACGCGATAAGAAGACCCAGGCCCACGATGGCAAACCCTACATAGACGTGCCATCCGCGGAGCGCCGTTGCCGAGGCGATCGCTCCCGCGGCGGACAAGACGAGCAACAAGGCAGACTTCCCCTTTGTCAGTTTCTTCTGTTCGACCACTCGCGCGTCACTTCTCGCCGGTGCGAGGCCCACTCTGCATCGCACTGGCGCTGCTTCCCGGCCTTAAGTTCTCGCCAACTCTTTGGTCAGGTAAACAATCTGGCCTACGTGATGATAGGCATGGCCCGCACACCGCACGAAAATCGCAAACCGGTCTTTCGCCAGGGGCTCCCGCTCCGCGGTGTAGGTCCTTCCCCAGTCCGCCGCCGTCTGCTTTCGAATGGTCGCCACCACCATGGCGATCGTGCGGTCGAATGCCCGCAGCGCCTCGTCCTTATGCGGCGGCTGTTTCTCCGTGAATTCCCGGTCCCGGTCGCGCACGTATCCTGTCTCCGCAACGCACGCTCCGATGTAATAATTCAAATTGCCGGTCAAGTGCAGCACCAGATGCCCGACGCTGTTTCCGTAGGGATAGGGTTTGCGCCAGAACTGTTCGTTCGAAAGCGGGTCCACCCATTTGTGGAGATGTTCAGCCACGTATTCGTAATACCTTGCCAGACCGGACGCCACCGTTTCGTTCAGTTCCGCCATCAAAAGAGCCCTTTCACGATTCACTCGGGGAAGTTGCCTGAGATGACTCTCAATCCAGTGATGCTTCCTCTTATCACAACAAAAAGCTTTTCGTAACTTTTTTCGCCGGGCAGGGTTTGTGAACTCGCCAGAGAAAAGCCGTAAAATCACAAGCGAGCCATGTCGCCAAGATCAAATATTCGGAGACTCTTTCCCGCTCTCCCGCGAGACTATATTCGGCGCCGCCGCGCCGTGCGCCGCATCACCAACATTTCCCTAATCACTGTTCTGAGCCTGGCTACGGCTTATTTTATTGCCCGTCCGACGGGCGGGGTCGGTTTCCGCGCGCCGAAGCAGGTGGTCAAACCTGTTTCCTCGGCTCCTCTTGCGCCGGATCCGACAGCTCCCGCCGCACCTCCCACCGTGGTTTCGTCCTTGGCTGACGCCAGCGGCTACGAGTCGGCGAATGGTCCCTACTCGGTGTCCGATATCGAAGACCTGGTTCTCCGCGACGCCCATCGCAACAAGGGTCTCCACGTGCGGATTTTTTATCCGAATGATTCGGGTAAGTACCCCGTCATCGTCTTCTCGCACGGCGCCGGCGGTTCACAAAACTGTTGCGAAGCTCTCACGCACCACTGGGCCAGTTATGGATACATCACCATCCAGCCGACCCACGATGACTCTGCCGTACAGCGCCGCAACGCCGGAGAAGAGAATATTCGCTTTATGCAAGCGGTCCGCGATGCGCTCAAGAAGCCCGCGCTCTGGGAAAGCCGCCCGCGAGACATCTCTTACGTTCTCGATGCGCTGACCGCGCTCGAGAAGCGCATTGCCGGCCTTGCCGGAAAGATTGATCCGGATCACACTGGCGTCAGCGGCCATTCCATGGGTTCATACGCCGCCGAAGCGATCGCCGGGGCAATCGTCGATCTCCCTCGTCATTCCGGCATGAATTTTGCCGATCCGCGCGTGAAAGCCGTTCTCTGTCTCTCGCCGCAGGGACCCGGCCAATTCGGTTTGAACGAACATTCCTTCGATCAACTGTCTCTGCCGTACATGGGCATGACCGGTTCGCTTGATAGTCTGGGTCCCGTCGCCAGCCCCGCCTGGCACAAAGCTCCTTTTGACCGCAGCCAGCCTGGTGACAAGTACCACCTCTTCATCGAAGGCGCCAACCACATGTCCTTCATCACCGCGCAGACGCTCTTGCCCGCCCGTGCCGCGCAGGCCGAAGCCATCCTCGGTTACACCAATTCCGCGTCTCTGGCGTTCTGGGACGCCTACCTGAAAGGCAACGCTCGCGCAAAACAATACCTTCAGTCCGACGCGCTGGAAAAATCCAGCCACGGCACCGTCAGGCTCTCCCGCCGTTAAAGATTTGCTGCTGTTTGCAGACGACTTTTCCACACTTTTTCAAGGGGAGTCCTTTCGTACTATTGACCCTGTTACCGCCGGCCTCCGACACTGAGTACAGCATGGCCCGTTACTCAGCCTATCTGGGGCGCCGGGTTGAAGTGCAATATCGCGCTGGCGATATTCTTCTGCCCGCCTCCGGCACCTTTGTCGCCGATTCCGGCCGCTCCATCTTCCTTGAACAAAACTTCGAGCAACGCGGCCAGCACAGGCATTTTCGCTGGGAAATTCCCTATCAATATCTGGTGCGCATCGAAGAAAAGCCGGACCCAGGAGCTTCCGTGAACACGACCCCGGTTCCGGCGCCTCCCGCAACTGTACCCGAAGCTCCCGTCGCGTCCGAACCGCACAACGAGCCTCTGAGCGCCGCTGCCGCTGCGGCGGCCGGCGGCTCTCCAGGCATCCTCCCTTTCCCTCAGCGCCCCAAGACCGCCTGACGTCGCCTTCGCTGCTTCTGCCCCCCAATTCGGCTACAATCGTTTCCTCTTTTTGAGGAAAATACCGACGCGCTTCGCGCCCGCCGCAATCGAGGAGGCTTCTCTTGGATCCTGCCGCTGGTCCTAAAAAAATTGGATTGATTGGTCTTGGCCTGATGGGCCGCCCGATGGGGATGAATCTCATCAAGGCCGGCTACGCTCTCACCGTTTGGAACCGCACCGCCTCACGCGCCGATGAGCTCGTCGCCGCTGGCGCCAAGCTCGCAAAATCACCGCAGGAAGTCGCCGCTGCCTGCGACTTTCTCCTCAGTATCGTCAGCGATCCGCCGGCTCTTGAGGAAGTTTTGTGGGGACCCAGCGGCGCCGTGCAAGGGCTCAAGCGCGGCAGCACCTACATGGATTCCAGCACCGTCTCTCCCGCGCTCGCCCGCAAAATTGCCGCTGCGTGCGCCGAACGCGGGGTCCGCTTCCTTGATGCTCCGGTCACCGGCGGCGATTGGGGCGCGAAAAAAGGCGAACTTGTCTTCATGATCGGAGGCGACGCGGAAACGCTCAAAGATGCCGAATCCGTCCTCGGCGTGATGGGCAAAAAATTGTTCCACGTCGGTCCTCATGGAGCCGGACAGACCGTCAAGCTGGCGATGAACCTGATCCTCGCGCTGCAAGTGGACGCTCTAGCCGAGGCTCTTGCCCTGGTCACCCGCGCTGGCATCCAAGGCGAAAAGCTCGTCGAAGTCTTGCAATCCAGCATGGCCCGCTCCGGCGTCCTCGACGTCAAGGCGCCGAACCTGCTCAAAGGCGAATACGTGCCGAGTTTTCCTCTGCGCCTCATGCACAAGGATCTCGGCCTCGCGCTCGACCTTGGCAATCAACTCGGTGTCGCTCTTCCCGCTACCGCCGCCGCTCGAGAAAACTACAACTACGTCAAGGGAGCGGCCAAGGAAGATCTCGACTATTCCGCCGTGATGAAATTTTGGAAAAAGTGACCCGTATAGAATCTTGAGTTGCCTTAACCAGTCATCTCGAATAATTTCTCACTGAGGAGGCCCTTGATGAGTGCGCCGGACCCTGCCAAGATTCAGAAGTTTCGCGAGGATCTTCACCTGGAGTGGACCGGCGCAAAAACGGTCGCCGCCTGGCGCAAATGGCACGCCCACATCGCGGCTTTTTCGCGTGGTGCCACGGAAGCCGTCCTGGAGGCGGCGCAGCTTCGTCCGGGGCTGCGCGTTCTCGACCTCGCCAGCGGCGTCGGCGATCCCGCGCTGTCTATCGCGGCGGAAGTCGCCCCCGCCGGGCGCGTCACCGCCACGGACCTGGGCCCGAGCATGATGTCCCTTGCCGAAGAACTCGCTCGAAAGAAGGGCATCACCAACATCGAATTCCGTGAAGCCAATGCGGAGTCCCTTCCGTTCGCGGACGAATCTTACGACGTCCTCACCTGTCGTTTCGGAATCATGTTCTTCCCGGATCTCCGCAAAGCGCTGCGCGAATGCTTCCGCGTGCTAAAACCCGGCGGTCGCGCCGCATTTGTGGCCTGGGGAAAGAAAGAGCAGCCTTTCTTCACCACCACGGCGGGGATTTTGCTCAAACACGTTCCCGTGCCTCCGCCTCCTCCCGATCCGGACGGCCCGAGTATGTTCATGTTTGGCGAGCGCGACCGCCTTCGCCGCGCCCTCGAGGCCGCCGGTTTCACCAACGTCCATGAAGAAGCCCGAATCGTGAACGGACATTGGGCCGGACCCCCGGAAGAATACTGGGAACAATTCAGCGAGGTGGCCGCACCCTTCCGGCCGTTGCTTGCGCAGCTCTCTCCTCAAGAAAAGGCCGCGGCCACCGCGGAAATTCTCACCGCGCTGAAAAGATTCTGGAATGGCAGAGAATTGAACATGCCTCTGGAAATCGTCATCGCCAGCGGCACGCGCCGATAAACTGCCGCAGCTATCCTTTCTTCGCGCTGGCGTAAGCCTCCGCGCCCAGGAAATGGAGCGAGACGTACGGCTCGTTCCCCACCACCCAGCTGTCATGCCCGGGCGCAATGTAGAACACGTCCCCGGCCTTCATTTCGATTACGCGGCCGTCATCCATCGCCGCCGTCGCGCGCCCTGAGAGCACCATGCCGACGTGCTCCACCGCGCAGCTTTTGGCGCCCGTCGCGCGGCCCACGTGCACCGACCATCTCCATCCCGGCTCATAAGTCGCGCGCCCGATCGTCATTCCGCCCAGCTGCACCAGCTCGAACCTTCCCTTCTCAAAGGTTCGAATCTCGTCCGGCTGCTCAAAGCGTTTCAGGATCACCTCCAGCATAAATTCCTCCTTTCTCCTCTCCTCATTAGAAAGGAATCGGCCCGGCACAGTGACATCCAAATTGGAGGCCGCCGTTCTTTCCATCCCGCATTATTGAAAAAGGGAATCGTCCCTGCCGTGACTGAGGGGCGCGACTCGCCAAAACCACCAGCCGAGGCCCATCTTCCTCGAACTTATTTGCCTCGACTCACGGTAAAATTATCCCATGATGACCGGACTCGTTGCCGAGCCTTGGTGGGTGAACCTCATCCTCCTGGTTCCCCCGCTGGCGTGGTTTTCCTGGCGCCGTGGCGGCGTTCCTCTCGCTGCCCGGCAACTGGTCATCAGCGGCGTGTTCGCAGCGTCGTTCGGGTTTCTTGAAGCTGTCGTTGTTGTGTATCTCCGCGCAGCCACGGGGTTGCTGCCCGGATACCACGGGACACTTTCCGACGTTGCCCGCATGTCCGCAGAGTTTTACCAGCAGTCCCAGGCGATAAGCCAGTTCCCGAAAAGCCTTCTCACCCTCGAAGTCCTTCGCGAGGCCGCTACGATCCTCATGCTCCTCAGCGTCGCTTTCCTGACGTCCGCGAAATCAAGAGCCCGTGCCGCAGTTTTCCTTTGGACCTTCGCCATCTGGGATATCGTCTACTATGCCGCCCTATGGGCCACCGTCCGCTGGCCCCTTTCGCTCAAAGATCCCGATGTCCTGTTCCTCATTCCCGTTCCCTGGCTTTCCCCGGTCTGGTTTCCAATCCTTGTGAGCGCCCTTGCCCTCGCCGCCGTCTTGCTCTCTCGCGTTTCGCCAACAAACTCCTGAGCGCCTCACGGAAATAACGATCGGCGTTGCAATGTTTCTCGCCCAATTTGGCCTTCTCACCCACTCCTTTTCAGTTCCGCGCACGGCGCGGCGAACCTGTCCTGCCTTTCCCAAAAACCGCTTGACTCTGGACTACACTCCAGGGTGTAGAGTTCAGGCAGAGGAGCTATGGTCATGCAAATTGGCACGGTTGCAAAACAGGTGGGTCTCACTCCCGACGCGATTCGCTTCTACGAACGCAACGCTCTTCTGCCCCATCCGCCCCGCACCCCTGGCGGCTTTCGCCAGTACGCGGATACCGATTTGCAGACCCTGGAATTCATCCGGCGCGTCCAAAACCTGGGATTCACGCTGAAAGAGGTCCGGCAACTTTTGGGGCTGCGCCGCCGCCGCTTCCAGCCCTGCGCGCCCGTGCGTCGCCGCCTCGAACAAAAGCTTTCACACGTCCGCGGCAAGCTTGCCGATCTGCACAAGCTGGAGCAGGAGCTGCGCGCCGCTCTCCGCGCTTGCAAGAAAGAACTGCGCAGACGAACCGCGCGCTGCCCGCTTCTGTCCGAATCGGTCAACCGCAAACCGGAGAACGTCAAGTGAAGGTGGAAGTGTTGTACGTTGCGGAGTGTCCGTCGCATCTTGCGGCCGTCAAGCTGGTAAAAAATGTCCTGGCCACGGAAGGGATAGCGGCGGAC
>Ga0209180_10000916_pt1 | contig 14229 bp, 8 predicted proteins | sample CZO8metaG_3_FD_188355 | JGI IMG/M metagenome (GOLD analysis project Ga0209180, IMG submission 188355) | Vadose zone soil microbial communities from the Eel River Critical Zone Observatory, Northern California, USA - CZOApr15con2H2.8 metaG... | ecosystem: Environmental > Terrestrial > Soil >...
GCGGTCCGCGCGGACTTCCCGGCGCGAAGAACATTCTCTACCACAGCCGCGGGGACGGCACTTTCGAAGATGTCACTACCAAAGCTCACATCGACCAGACCGACGGTCACTATGCCTTCAGCGTTTCCACTCTTGACTATAACGACGACGGCTGGCCTGACATCTATGTCGCCTGCGACAGCACTCCCAGCATTCTCTACCGCAATAACCGCGACGGGACGTTCACCGATGTCGCCGTGGTATCCGGCGCGGCTTTCAACGAAGACGGACGTGAGCAGGCCGGCATGGGAGCGACGATCGGCGACTATAACGGCGACGGCCGTCCCGATATTTTCAAAACGAATTTCTCGGACGACACTTCCACCCTCTACCGCAACAACGGCGATGGCACTTTTGATGACGTGACCTCTGCCGCCGGGCTCGGCCTCTACACGAAATATCTCGGTTGGGGAACGATGTTTCTAGACTTCGACAACGATGGTTGGCTCGATCTTCTACTCGTGAACGGGCACGTGTATCCCGAAGTGGACAAGAACAATCTGGGCAGCAACTACGAAGAACCGCGCATTCTCTACCACAATCTCGGCAAGGGAACTTTCGCCGACATCTCAGCCAGTGCCGGTCCCGGCATCAACATGCACGCTTCATCGCGCGGTCTCGCGGTCGGCGATCTGTGGAACGATGGCCGCATCTCGGCGGTGATCACGAACCTGAATTCTGCGCCCAGCCTGTTGGTGAATCAGGTTCACAACTCCAACCACTGGATCGCCATTCGCACGCGGGAACAAAATCGAACCGAGACGGCATCGGCGCCCGGATCTCGGTCAAAGCAGGCGCTCGCACTCTGGTGGATGAAGTCCGCAGCGGATCCAGCTACAACTCGAGCAGCGATATGCGGGTCCATTTCGGCCTCGGATCGGCCGCCAAGGTGGATTCGGTGCAGATTCGCTGGCCCAGTGGGCTCACGGAGCGTTTTGCCAACCTGCCTGCCGACTCTGTCCATGCTCTAAAAGAGGGTTCGGGCACTCCCGTCACCTAAGTAGAATTGGTGAGTCCTCGCCGCTTTCCTCTGTGTCCTCCGTGTACTCCGTGGTTAAAGATTTTGATCTTTTCCCGCCGTGCTGAAATCTCGGGGATTCTCATTTCACCCTTGAAGACTGCATCGTCCGGACAATCCCTTCGCCCTCTTTGACGTAGATCACCTCATTCGGCTTGACGTCCTCGAGCATATCCACCTGTCCGCTCGGCCAGCGAATTTCGAGTGATTCGATCTTCTCGGCTTTCCCCAGGCCAAAATGCACGCGTAGATCGTTCTGCGAGAAATAGCCTCCGCCGCTGCGCACCTCTTCAATTTGCTGATGCGGTTTCCTCTCACCCGGCACGCGGGTCACGCACTTTATTCGCGCTCCTATCCCGCTCCGATTCGATTTCGTCCCGATGGTCCGCACCTTGATCCAGTTATTGCCGCTCTGTGAATCGCAGCGCACCAGCTGCGGATAGTCATTTACCGGGTTGATCACCATATCGAGATCGCCGTCGTTGTCGAAATCCCCGAAAGCACACCCACGCGCCGCGATCGGCTCGGAAATCCCCGGTCCCGCCTGCAGCGAGACATCTTCAAACCGCCCGTTGCGCAGGTTTCGATAGAGCAGTTTGCGTTGCGGGTATCCGGCCTCGGTCTTCAGTTGCTCAACTTCCGGATACACGTGACCATTGCAGATCAAAATGTCGGGCCAGCCGTCGTTATCGAAATCGAAAAACCCGCAACCCCAGCCCAGGTACTGTGTGTGCGCGCCCAGTCCCGCCGTGAATGTGGTGTCCTCAAAACTCGCATCACCCAGGTTGTGATAGAGCGACGGTGTGTCGCCGGCGAAGTTCGTTTTCACCAGGTCGAGGTTGCCATCCAGATCGTAGTCAGCCGCCGAAATCCCCATTCCTGCTTGTGGTTTGCCATCGGGGCTCAACGCGCAACCCGCCTCCAGCGCGATGTCCACGAATTTTCCGTTCTTCTTGTTCTGATATAACGCGCTGGCTGTCGAATCATTGGCAACGTAGATGTCGGACCAGCCATCATTGTCGAGGTCGGCGGTGAGCACGCCCAGACCGTAAGTGCCGTTCGCGCTTAAGATGCCCGCGCTCTCGGAAACGTCCGTAAAGGTGCCATCCCCATTGTTGTGGTAGAGAATGTTCTTCCCACCCTTCAATCCGGGCGGGCCGCATGCGACCATCACGCCCTTGTAGAGGCACGGCCCAGATTCCGGCACAGGCGCGGTCTTCAAGTCCATGTCAATGTAGTTTGCGACAAACAGGTCGAGCCGGCCGTCGCGGTCATAGTCCACGAAGGCGCAGCCCGTATTCCAGCGATTCCTGTTGCCCGCGACGCCCGCCTTTCCGCTGACGTCGGTAAAAGTGCCGTCACCGTTGTTGTGATAAAGCACGTTCTTCCCAAAGTACGTGACGAACAGATCGTCGTAGCCGTCGTTGTCATAGTCGCCGACACAGACGCCTTGTCCCCAGCCCGAGCGCGCGACGCCCGCCTTTAGCGTGACGTCGGTAAATGTGCCGTCGCGATTGTTCTTGAACAGGTGTGAGACCGGTTCTTGCCCGGTGGGAAATCCCTCCAGGCGCGTCCCGTTCACCAGAAAGATGTCGAGCCAGCCGTCGTTGTCGTAATCATAGAAAGCGACGCCGCAGCCAGTTGTTTCCAGAAGATATTTGTTCTTGTGTTCACCACCGTAGATCGTCCTGGCGTTCAGCCCCGCTACGCGCCCGACGTCCACGAAACTCACTCCGAGCGGAGTGCCCGGTTTCAACGGCTCAACTGGAATCGGTTTTGCTGGTGCAGATTGCGACCATAGAGGACGAGCTAGGCCAAGGACGCTTTCCAGCGAAAGGACCAGTGCCGACCGGCTCAGCGATTTCAGGAGTTCGCGGCGTGAAGAAGACAATAGGGAATACCTGGGAATCGGCCTCGTGCTGGACTGTGGCCTTGAATTCTTATATTTTGTGCCGGAAGACATTGCAAGCGGGCGCGGTCGTCTGGCTATTCGAATGAAGGCTCGATCCGTACTCGCGCCGTTCAGCCAATGAAAAACTTTCACGATATTACCGGTAGTTTCACCACTGCAGCCTACACGGTGCTTTCGTGCTCTCTGCTTTTCTCGCCTCTTGCCGTCACTGCCGAACAGCCACCGCTATCTCTCGAACTCTCCCGCCCGGTGCGTTCTTGGGAATTTCTTCCCGTAGTCGGCATGCGCGCTGGCCTGCTCGGCAACGAAAGCGGACAGATGGAAGCCTGGGTCTATCCGCTGAAGATTTTCCGGAATTTTCATCTCACGTTTCATGTGGAGGGCCGCCCCCTGCCCGCTGAAAGCCTGGTTCGCACGCTGATCGTCCATCCGGAATCCGCTACCCTCGTTTACGCGGGCGACAACTTCTCCGTGCGAGAAACACTTTTCGTCCCAGTCCATGAGCCCGGCGCCGTCATTCTGCTGGACGTCGAAACCGAACAGCCGCTCGAGATCGAGGCCTCTTTCGTCGCCGACTTTCAACTCGAATGGCCCGCCGCCCTGGGCGGAACATTTCATTTCTGGGACGACACCCAGCACGCGTTCGTGTTTGGCGAAGAGCAGAAAAAATTTTCCGCGATGGTGGGTTCGCCTTCAGCGTCCAGTCCGCAGGTTGCCTACCAGACGAACTATTCTTCGTCCGACGAAAATTCTATGCGTCTGGGCGTGACCACCAAGGGGCGAGGCAGCAAAATAATTCTTCTCGCGGCTTCGACCCGCGGACTGCCCGACGCGCAGGCCAACTATCAGCGACTGGCGTCTTCGTATCCCGATCTTCTGCGGGAATCCGCGCAGTACTACCGCGACTATCTCAACCACACCGTCAGCCTGACTCTTCCTGACCAGCAACTTCGGCAGGCCTACGACTGGTCGCGGATCAGCACTATTCAGGGGTTGGTTACGAATGCCACTCTCGGCACAGGCCTGGTCGCTGGATATCGGACCTCAGGTACTAGCCAGCGTCCTGGCTTTGCCTGGTTCTTTGGACGCGATTCTTTCTGGACTTCCTTCGCGCTCAACTCCATCGGCGACTTCGCCACCGCTCGCACGGCTCTCGAGTTCATCGCCAAGTTCCAGCGCGAGGACGGCAAAATCCCGCACGAAATTTCCCAAGGCGCAAGCTTCGTCAACTGGTTCAAGGACTATCCCTACGGCTACGCCTCCGCCGACGCGACTCCGCTCTACATCATCGCCGTCAACGATTACGTCTCTCGCAGCGGTGACCTCGATTTTGCGCGCCAGAAGTGGGACAGCCTGTGGAAGGCTTACCAATTCATGCGGTCCACCTACGACGCACAGAACTTCCCGCAAAACATCGGCTTCGGTCATGGATGGATCGAAGGCGGACCGCTTCTTCCTGTGAAGACCGAGTTCTACCAGAGCGGCCTAGGGCTCGAAGCTCTGCGCGCTCTAGCCAACCTCGCGAAACTCGCCGCCAAAGACGACGTCAGCAAAGACCTGCAAGCCGCTTTCGAGCGCCAGAAGCCTGCGTTCAATCAGACTTTCTGGTCTCCGGAGAAGAGAGCGTTCGCCTTCGCGCTCGATCAGCAGAATCGCCGCGTGGATGAACTCTCCGTGTTGACGACCGTCCCCATGTGGTTTGGCGTAACTGACGAAGACAAGTCCGAATCCACAATCCAGCAACTGGCCGACGCCGACCATCAAACTGATTGGGGCATGCGTATCATTTCCAACCACTCTCCCGTCTACAACGGCAGCGGATACCACTTCGGTTCCGTGTGGCCTCTCTTTACCGGATGGGCAGCGGTGGGCGAGTATCGCTACCACCAGCCGGTGGCTGCATACACCAATCTTCGGTCTAACGCACTGCTGGCGCTCGACGGATCGCTCGGCCACGTCACGGAAGTTCTTTCCGGCGACTACTATCAGCCGCTTTCTACCAGCTCTCCTCACCAGATCTGGTCGGCGGCGATGGTCGTCAGCCCGATTCTTCGCGGGATGTTTGGCCTCAACACCGATGCGCAGACCCACACATTGACCTTGGCTCCGCATGTCCCGGCAGAATGGAAATTCTTTTCGCTGGACAACGTGCGGGTCGGCGGGACGATCGTGGCCCTCGGCTACCGAAAGACGCCCGGGCTGATTACACTGGAAGTCAAACGCACCGGCTCCGTCGATTGCACGCTCGACTTTTCCCCAGCACTCAGCCCACGGACCGAGGTAACTTCGGTCGAACTGAACGGCCACAGTCTTCCATTTCACGTCACCGACAATCCAAGCGATCGACACGTCGCTATGAGAATCGCACTAACCCAGGCCACAAGCACGGTTCACCTTCGCCTGAAGAACGATTTCGGCATCAGCCTCTCAAGCGTCCTGCCCGTGCACGGCAGCGCCAGTGAGGGCTTGCGCGTGCTTTCAGAAACATGGAATTCCAGCCACACGCAGTTGACATTGTCGCTTTCTGGGTTGCCGGGCAAGACATATGCGCTGTCAGTCTGGAATCCGGCACAGATCGCGTCGGTGAAAGGTGGAAAGCTCGGCGAAGTGCGCGAGGATCAAGCCATCCTGGCGATCGAATTTCCTCCGCAGAGTCCCGACTCCTATATCCATCAGGACCTCGTTCTGAATTTTGCCGCGTCGAAATAACGCGTGAGCGACCTGTTAGTCTCTGGGAGGAGCAATTATTATGTCGAAGCGATTCTATCCAATTCTTTCGATCCTGCTCGCAATTGCCTCTTCTCTCCCACTCGCCGCCCAGACCAAATCCGTCGATACCGAAGGGCACAAGTGGTGGCAGCATGCTGTCTTCTACGAGATCTACCCGCGCAGCTTTGCCGACAGCAACAATGACGGCATCGGCGATCTGAAGGGCATTACGTCCAAGATGGCCTACCTGCACGACCTCGGCGTGGACGCCATCTGGATCAGCCCCTGCTTTCCCTCGCCGCAGGTGGATTTCGGCTACGACGTCTCCGACTACGAGAACATCGATCCGATGTACGGCACGCTGGCCGATTTCGACGGCATGGTTGCGGAGGGAAAGACACACGGCGTCCGCATCATTCTCGACTTCGTCGTAAACCACAGCTCCGACCAGCACCAGTGGTTTGTCGATTCGAAATCTTCGCGCAGCGCACAACACCGCGACTGGTATATCTGGCGAGACGGGAAGGGTCCCGGCCAGCCACCCAATAATTGGATCTCTACTTTCGGCGGCTCTGCTTGGAAATTGGATCCCGCCACCAACCAGTACTACTACCACTACTTCTATGCTGAGCAGCCCGATCTGAACTGGCGCAATCCCGCAGTGGAGAAGGCCATGCTCGACACCACCCGGTGGTGGTACAAACGCGGCGTCTCTGGCTTTCGTCTCGATGCAGTTGACACTCTCTTCGAAGATCCGAGGCTGCCCGACAATCCGGTCCTGCCCGGCACTAACAAGCAGGGCGATCCCAACACTGACGAGATACACAACAAGAAGCTTCCCGAAGTGCACGATGTGCTGAAAAAGCTTCGCAAAGTAGCTGACGAGTCCGATGCCGTCTTGATCGGCGAAACCTGGACCTCCAACATCGATGAGCTCAAGGAGTACTACGGTTCCCACGACAACGAATTGCAGATGCCGATGGACTTCATGTTCACTACGGTCGACAAGCTCTCTCCTCCGGAGTTTCGTCGACAGATTGCGCAGGTCGATGCGGCAGGCGGCTGGCCGGTTTTCGTAATCAGCAACCACGACAAGGTCCGCTCCTACAACCGCTACGGTGACGGCAAGAACAACGACGCCATCGCGAAGCTGATGGGCGCTTTTTACTTGACTCTTCGCGGCACGCCCATCATGTACTACGGCGAAGAGCTTGGAATGGAGAACAATGATCCCAAGCGCAAGGAAGACGTGAAAGATCCGATCGGCCGCACCGGATGGCCGCAGGAAATCGGCCGGGACGGTGAACGCACGCCGATGCAATGGAACACAGATACGAACGCCGGATTCAGCCAGAAAGATCCATGGCTGCCGGTTCCGCCCAGCTCCAAGTCCCACAACGCAGCTACGGAATCGAAAGATCCCAATTCAGTGTTAAACATGTACAAGAAAGTTCTCGCGTTGCGGCACACAAATGAAGCGCTCGTCGAGGGAAGCTATACCGCGCTCAACGAAGATGACACAAACGTCATGTCCTATCTTCGCAGTTACAAGGGGAAGGCAGTCCTGGTGGCGCTCAATATGTCCGCTTCGCCAAGTAAAGCAACCTTCAACCTGGCCGACAAGGGATTTGCTTCCGCCAATCTGAAGAGCCTGGTGGCGACGCCACAATCATCGGCAAAAGGAATGGAGGTAACTCTGGAACCATTCGGAGTCTTCATTGCCGAGGTTAGTAAGTAGACTTATTGTTAGCGTCGGCATCCTGGCGGCCGTTGTGGGAGCCCGCCCCTGCAAGCGAGTTCAGGATGGCCTTGCGACCGCCGGCAAGATGCCGGCGCTACATGGCGAGAGGCGCTTTTCCTCACGCCTCCGTTAGCTTCTTCTGCATTTCTTCGAGCGACACGCCTTTGGTTTCCGGATATGCCAAGAGCACCACCACGAACTGCAACACCATCATGGCGGCAAAGAAAACGAAGGGGATGGGCTTCGACTTTGCCGCCAGCACGGGGAAGATTCCCGAAATCAACGCATTCATGATCCAGTGCGTCGAACTGCCCAGGCTCTGCCCCTTGGCCCGCACGCGATTGGGAAACACCTCGCTGATATACACCCAGATCACCGCTCCTTGCGAGAAGGCAAAAAACGCGATATAGGCGATTAGCAACCAGATCAGCAACTCGTGCCGCTGGTTGGTCGCAAAGATGGTGGCCACGCCGGCGAGGCAGAGTGCGGTCCCGACCGCGCCCGTCAGTAACAGTTTCTTGCGTCCCAGCTTGTCGATCACCGACATGGCCAGCATGGTAAAGATCAAGTTAGTGAATCCCACCGCTACCGCCTGCAAATCGCTCGAAACCTTGCTGAAGCCGGCATACGCGAAGATGTCATTCAGGTAGTAGAGAATTGCGTTGATTCCGGCGAGCTGGTTAAACATTCCGATGCTGATCGCCAGAAAGATTGGCAGCCGGTACTTGCGCTGAAAAAGCGGCTCGTCGCCGAGCCCGTGCTCTGCATCAATCGATGCCACGATCTCGCGCAATTCCTCTTCGTAATTGGGTTCGCCGGTCAGGCGCAATACATCGCGCGCTTCGGCGATTCGTTGCTTTTTGGCCAACCAGCGCGGGCTCCGCGGAATTGTGAACAGCATCATGAAAAACAGGGCTGCGGGAACGGCCGAGATACCCAGCTTCCAGCGCCACTCCGTGTCGATGCCAAACTGCCGCAGCCCGATCAGGTAATTGGAAAAATATGCCAGTAGAATGCCCGCAACTACGTTGAACTGAAACAGGCCCACCAAACGTCCGCGCCAGCTTGCCGGAGCGATTTCGGCGATGTACATAGGCCCCAGCACTGACGACCCGCCAATGGCGAGCCCTCCCAGAAAACGAAAGAACAGCAACGCATACCAGTTCCAGGCGAACGCGCAGCCGAGCGCGGTAAGCAGGTAGAGGATTGCCATGATGCGCAGGCTGTCCCGGCGGCCGTATCGGTCTCCTGGTATTCCAGCGGTCATCGAGCCAAGCACTGTTCCGCACAGTGCGCTTGCGACGGTGAACCCAAGCCAGCCCTCCGAAAGGTGGTACACCTCTCGCAAGGAGTGGGTTGTTCCCGAGATCACGATCGTGTCGAAACCAAACAGTAGACCGCCAAGGGCCGCGACCACAGCGCTCTTCAGAAGGTAGGCGTTGATCTTCATGGCCCGTTAGGCCTCGGTGCCGTGGCTGATGACGAAACTTCCCCGGCGCCAATATATTTGTCCGCGCCGCCATAGTAAAACAAGTACTTCGAGCCTCGTTGCACCATTCCTTCCACGAACACCACGTTGGGGACCTGTCCGTTCTTCTCCCATGATTTCTCCGGCGCAAATACCGGAACGTCAGAACGCGACAGCAACCGGGCGGGGTTCTTTAAATCGAAGAGGGCAACTCCTGTGCGGTAGACGAGATTGTCGTCGGCGCCGTTATAAACCAGGACGATCCCGTCTTTCGTGACGATCGGTGGTGGCCCCGGTTCTACCACCCGTGAGTCGAAGTCCCCCGGACGCCGCGGCAACACTGGCGTTTTCGTCGCTTCGGTCCAGTGCGCCAGGTCGGTGGAGTACGCCAGTCCCATCTCATCGGTTTTTTCTCGAGTCGTTCCCAGGAAATACATCCAGTACTTGCCGTTAATTTTTTCCGGAACGATCGCGCCCGACTTCGTCCAGGCCACGTTCCAGTTTCCTTTGTACGCCGGCAGGATCACGCCCTTTCGCTCCCAATGGATCAAATCCTTCGAGGTCGCAAGGCACAGTTGGGCGTCTTTTTTGTTGTAGCCCGTGTAGGTCAGATAGTACGTGCCGTTGATCCTGACCAGCCGCGGGTCTTCTACACCTCCGTCTTTTTCGTAATCGGTCTCGGGGGAAAGTACAGGCTCGGGCCGCCGCTTGAAATGAATCCCATCGCCGCTTTCAGCGTAGCCGAGCCGCGAAGTTTCCTTGGTGTCTTGCGCCCGATATAGCATGACAAACCTACCTTCGTGAAACACGACCGCAGGATTGAACGTGCCCGCAGACTCCCAACCATCGCCCCTCGGTGTAATGATCGGATCGTTGCCGAGGCGGCGCCATTCGCCGAAGCCCCACTTGCCGTTTGCATGAAGAAGCAATGCAAGCGCCAGCAAAGCGAGTCCACAGAGCGGAACACTGAGAGCTCTTTTCCTGGCGATCAATGAATCCTCCGATCCGTTGAGCTTCGTGAGTTTACATTACTGCTTGCGGCTCAAGTGTAAAGTTAGGTGCATGGAGAAGCGACCAATGGTCTGTGTGCGTATCACGGTGACGATCCTGCTGAGTGTGTTTCTTTCCGCCCCCGCCTTGGGCCAGGCGCCGCCCGACTCGCCGGCAGCGAAGAGTCTGGAGGCGTATCGACTTTCGAAGGCTGCGGAACTGCGCGATGATTTTGGCGAACTCGCGCGTTATCGCGACGCGAATGCTGCCCTGAAGCCACCCGCCGGAGAACGGCGCGTAGTGTTTTTCGGCGACTCCATCACCGATATCTGGCCGATCCAGAAATACTTTCCCGGCAAGCCCTATGTGAACCGCGGTATCGGCGGGCAAACGACACCGCAAATGCTCATCCGTTTTCACCAGGACGTCATCAATCTTCAGCCGGCGGCCGTCGTCATTCTCGCGGGCACCAATGACATCGCGGGCAATACCGGTCCCATGTCCCTGGAAGACATTGAGACCAACTATGCCTCCCTGGCGGAACTGGCGACCGCGCACCACATCCGCGTGATCTTTTCGTCTGTGCTGCCGGTACACAACTACACTCCGCAATCGATCAATCTCTTTGCCCAGCGTTCACCCGAGAAAATTCGCGAGCTGAATCGCTGGTTGCGCGATTACTGCGCTTCGAATGGTTGCATTTACCTCGATTACTTCAGCGCCATGGTCGATCCGACCGGACTATTGAAAAAGGAATTGGCGGAGGACGGACTGCATCCAAACGCGGACGGATACGCCATCATGTCGCTGCTCGCGGAAGCCGCCATCCAGAAAGCTCTCAGTTCTCCCTGAACAAAATTCAGTTTCTAACGCCGCAAGTCGCCTCGGAGGATTATTATGGGCGGCGCAGCTTAACGACTCTCAAGAGAGGATGCCCCGGTTGGCGGCTGGGGCTGGACTGAGGCCCACACAGGATGAACCCCATCGCGACCGTTACCCATCGCAATCTGGCAACGATTGATCTGGTAATCATTGGTGTCTATTTCCTGCTGGTCTTTTGCATCGGCTTTTATTTCGCCCGCAAAGAGCGCACCTCGACCGATTACTTCCTCGCCAGCCGCGATATCGGATGGTTTTTCATCGGCGCGTCCTTGTTCGTATCGAACATCTCGACCGAACACTTCATCGGACTGTCCGGCACCGGCGCCTCGTCTGGCCTGGCCGTCGGCCACTTCGAGTGGCTGGCCTGTCTGATCCTGCTCATCCTGGGATGGGTGTTCGTCCCGTTCTACCTGCGCTCGAATGTGTTTACGATGCCGGAGTTCCTGGAGCGCCGCTTCAATCGCCAGTGCGCCGTCTACCTCGCGGGCATCTCAATCATCGCTTACATTTTCACGAAGATTTCCGTGCAGCTTTACGCCGCCAGCGTGGTTCTGGAACGCGTCGCCGGATGGTCGCTCTGGAAGACCGCGATCATTCTTGTGATCGCGACCGGCATCTACACGATCGCTGGGGGATTGGCCGCCGTCATCTATACCGACACCGTTCAGACCTTGATCCTGATCGCCGGCGCCTGCGCCCTGACCTTCATCGGACTCCACCGCGTAGGAGGATTGGAACACCTCCGCACGATGGTCCCCGAGGGCTACTTCCACATGATGAAGCCGGCGTCCGATCCAAATTTCCCGTGGACCGGAATCTTTTTCGGCGCGCCCATTCTAGGCATCTGGTATTGGTGTACGGACCAGGTGATCGTACAGCGCGTTCTCTCTGCGCGCGATGAAGGACACGCTAAAGCTGGCACTATTTTCGCCGGCTTCCTCAAGATTCTGCCTGTCTTCATGCTCGTCCTGCCCGGTATCATCGCCTTCGCTTTATTTCCCGAGCAGGTCGTGAAGCCCGATTTTGCCTACCCGACGCTGGTCCTCAATCTCTTGCCCGTCGGCCTAGTCGGACTGGTCATGGCCGCGCTGCTGGCGGCCGTCATGGGAGCGATGAGTTCCGTCTTCAACTCCGCCTCCACGCTAGTCACACTCGATTTCTACAAGAAGCTTCGTCCCGAAGCCTCGGAGAAACAATTGGTCAACTTCGGACGAATCGCCACTGGCTTCATGGTTCTCCTCGGCCTGCTATGGGTGCCATTCATTCACCTGATTAGCAGTCAGCTCTACATCTATCTGCAAAGCGTGCAGGCCTACATCAGCCCGCCGATCGCGTCCTGCTTCGTGCTCGGCATTCTCTGGACGCGACTGAACGGCACGGGCGCGATCTCGTCCCTGTGGACCGGTTTTGTGATGGGCGCTTCGCGCTTCATCCTAGAACTGGTGGATCGCGGAACATCCGGTCACTTCGAGTCGCCCGCTCTCCGCTGGATCATCGACATGAATTTCCTGCACTACGCGATTTTCATGTTTGTGGTGTGCTCTCTCGTGCTGATAGTCGTCAGCCTGATGACCCCCGCCCCCGACCGCCGCAAACTCGCCGGCCTGACCTTCGCAACCGTGGACGAAAAGATGGACACCATCCCGTTGCACGGCATCGAACGCAAGCCCGCGAAGGAGACGCCAACCGAGCGCATGCTGAACATCGTTTTCAGCTTGGCGTTATTGGCGACGGTGGTGGGGTTGTGGATTTACTTCCGGTAGGGTATCTGGCGCGGGGGATGGCCGATGCACCTACCCGTCCGGCGTTCGGGCCGGTCATACTGTTCTCAAGGCTGGTCTTGAGTCGGGTTTGCCCGATTGCCTTCCACCCGGCCCAGGATTACCATTTCTAAGGTTGATCCTGCCTCTTCAAACATTTTCGCGAGACCGAAGCACAAGGAGGTTCTATGGCAGTCGCAGTTTATCCCATCAATATTGATTCGCGCGTCAGCGACTTCATCGCCAAGCCGCGCCAGATGCTGATCGACGGCAAGTGGGTGAATGCCGTGTCCGGCAAGACTTTCCCAACCTATAACCCCGCCACCGGAGAAGTCCTGGCCCAAGTCGCCGAAGGCGACAAGCAGGACGTGGACATCGCCGTTAAAGCGGCACGCAAAGCATTCGAAAGCGGTCCCTGGTCGCGTATGAGCGCCACGCAACGCGGGAAGCTCATCTGGAAGCTGGGCGACCTGCTGGAAGCGAACGTGGAACAGTTCGCGATGCTGGAGACGCTCGACAATGGCAAGCCTCTCGCCGTGGCGCGCGCCGCCGACGTGCCGCTGGCCGCCGATCTGTTCCGCTACATGGCCGGATGGGCGAACAAACTCGAAGGAACGACCATCCCGCTCTCGGTGCCTTACACTCCCAAGGCCAAATATCTGGCTTATACCCTTCGCGAGCCGGTGGGTGTGATAGCGCAGATCATTCCATGGAATTTCCCGCTGCTGATGGCGGCCTGGAAGCTTGGCCCGGCGTTGGCGGCGGGAAACACCGTCATCCTGAAGCCGGCCGAGCAGACACCGCTCACCGCGCTTCTGCTGGGCGAATTGATAATGGAAGCGGGCTTCCCGGAGGGTGTGGTCAACATTGTTCCGGGATACGGCGAAACGGCCGGCGCGGCCTTGGCCGCGCACGACGGCGTGGACAAAGTCGCCTTCACCGGATCCACAGAGGTCGGCAAACTCATCGTGCATGCCGCGACCGGCAATCTGAAGAAAGTTTCGCTTGAGCTGGGCGGCAAGTCGCCCAACGTCGTTTTCAAAGATGCCGATCTCGACACAGCTATCGCCGGTTCAGCGAGCGCCATTTTCTTCAATCACGGACAATGCTGCTGCGCCGGTTCGCGCCTCTTCGTGGAGCGTCCTGCCTTCGATCAGGTTGTCGAAGGAGTCGCTGCGCAGGCTAAGAAAATCAAGGTCGGCTCGGGACTCGATCCTGAGACCAGCATGGGTCCGTTGGTTTCCGAAGAGCAACTGCGCCGCGTGTGCAACTACCTGGAGATTGGAGTGTCGGAGGGCGCCCGCGCCGTGGCCGGTGGCAAGAAGATTGGCGACAAAGGATACTTCGTCGAGCCGACTGTACTGGTCGACACCAAGGACGACATGAAAGTCGTCCAGGAAGAAATCTTCGGGCCGGTCGTTGCCGCCATTCCGTTCGACGATGCCGAAGAGCTGACCCAGCGCGCCAACGACAGCGTGTACGGTCTGGCGGCCGGCATCTGGACGAAGGACATCTCCAAAGCCCACCGGACTGCAGCAGCGCTGCGCGCCGGCACGGTCTGGATCAACTGCTACAACATTTTCGACGCCGCGCTGCCCTTTGGCGGCTACAAACAGTCAGGCTGGGGCCGCGAGATGGGCAAGGATGTTCTCGAGCTCTACACCCAGACCAAGGCGGTGTGCACGCGGATTTAGACAGCGCAAGCCCACT
>Ga0209180_10000917_pt1 | contig 14214 bp, 9 predicted proteins | sample CZO8metaG_3_FD_188355 | JGI IMG/M metagenome (GOLD analysis project Ga0209180, IMG submission 188355) | Vadose zone soil microbial communities from the Eel River Critical Zone Observatory, Northern California, USA - CZOApr15con2H2.8 metaG... | ecosystem: Environmental > Terrestrial > Soil >...
ACGGGCCCGCACCGATCTCACGCAAGGGGGACGCTCATGCCGAGCCTCAGCCGCTCCCGGGTCGCGCTCCTGTCCGTGGCCGCCCTCGCGGCACTCCTGACCTTCGGCCTGGTCGCCCTCATCGACCCGCCCGCCGCCGACGCGCAGAAGAAGAAGATCCTCAACGTGGCGGCCAAGGAGCCCGACACCCTCGACCCGCACACGAGCATCCTCGGCCAGACCCAGGCCATCAAGCGCTTCATGTACCGGGGGCTCACGCGCTTCGCCATCAAGGACGGCAAGGTCACCACCGCCGAGGTGGAGCCCGACCTCGCCGAGAGCTGGACGCTCTCGCCGGACGGCACGGTGTGGACGTTCAAGCTCCGGAAGGGCGTGCAGTTCCACAAGGGCTTCGGCGAGCTGACCGCCGAGGACGTCAAGTTCAGCTTCGAGCGGCAGATCAACCGGCTGCCCGGCACGCGCTTCGGGGTCAACCTCGAGGTGATCAAGTCGATCGAGGTCGTGGACCCCCACACGATCCAGATCGTGCTGAAGTCCTTCGACGCGATCTTCCTCCTGCGCATGGTCGGCTACCAGCAGGGCTACATCATCTCGAAGAAGGCGGTGGAGAAGTATGGGGAGCAGTTCAAATGGAACCCCATCGGCACCGGGCCCTTCTACTTCGAGCGCCACTCCCCTAGGGAGAAGATCGTCCTCAAGGCCTTCGACAAGTACCACGCGGGCCGGCCCCAGATCGACGAGGTCCACTGGTTCGACGTGCCCGAGGACGCCACCAAGCTGATCGGGCTCGAGAAGGGGACCTTCGACGTGCTCTACCCGGAGGCGGTCACCGCCGACTTCGCGGGTCAGGTCGAGAAGATGGGCGCGGTCATCGACCGGCGGGGCCCCGGCCAGCAGGAGCGCTTCTACATCAACATGACCAAGCCGCCGTTCGACGACATCCGCGTGCGGCGGGCCTTCATGCACGCCATCGATCGCAAGGCCATCAAGGAGACCATGTACCCCGGCAGCCTGGGGCGCCTGGCGATCAGCTGCGTGCCGCCCGGGTACTTCGGCCACATCCCGATGACGTTCCCCGAGTACGATCCCGAGAAGGCCAAGAAGCTCCTGGCCGAAGCGGGCCATCCGAACGGCTTCACGATCAAGAATTACTTCATCAGCAAGTCGTTCTTCTATCCCAAGGTGCTCACCCTCGCCCAGGAGCAGCTCAAGAAGGTGGGCATCATCGTGGAGCTGCAGGTGGTCGAGCACGTGACCTTCCACGAGAACATCCGGAAGAACCTGAACCCGTTCGTGCTCTACGGCGGCACCCGCATCACCGATGCCGACCCCTGGCTGTCCCTGTTCTTCGACTCCAAGGAGATCCCGGACCCCGCCACCGGCAACAAGGGCAGCAACTTCGCCCACTACCGGGCGATCGACGACCTGCTCGCGAAGGGGCGCCTGGAGCGCGACGTGAAGAAGCGGGCGGCGATCTACGCGGAGGCCCAGAAGCGCATGGAGCGCGACCTGGTGTGCCTGCCCCTCACCGACGTGGCCGGGCAGTGGGCGCGCAACCCCAAGCGGGTGAGCACCCCGTTCGATCCGGACTACGGGGAGTTCTCGCTGCACTACAGCTACAACTACCCGGAGATGCTGAAGGTGCTCAACTGAGCTGAGCCCTGATGCTCCAGTACATTCTGCGCCGGGTCGTGGTCGCGGTCCCGATGCTGCTCGGGGCCATGAGCATCGTCTTCTTCACGATGCGCATCCTGCCCGGCGATCCGTGCGTGGCCATAATGGGCGACCAGGCCACCACCGAAGCGCTCGCGGACTGCACCAAGAATCTCGGGCTGCACCGGCCGCTGGCGGTCCAGTACGTGGACTACCTCTGGCGGTCGGTGCAGTTCGACTTCGGCAACTCGCTCCGCCAGGGCTACCCGGTCAGCGAGTACATCGCCCGCATGTTCCCGCACACGCTGGTGCTGGTCCTGTCCAGCGCGGTGGTGGCGGCCCTGATCGGCATCCCGATCGGCATCATCTCCGCGCTCAAGCGCCGCAGCCCGCTGATCGATTATCCACTGCGTATCATCGCGTTGCTCGGCCTCTCGATGCCGGTCTTCTGGCTCGGGATCCTGCTGCTCATCGTGTTCTCGCTGCACCTCAACATCTTCCCCCTCATCGGCGGCGGCGATCTCGACGGGGTCATCCACATGCTCAAGAACGGGGAGGCCTTCACGAGTCCCCGGGACTTCCTGGCCGCGGTGGGCGACGTCCTGCACCATCTGGCCCTGCCCGCGCTCGCCCTGGGCTTCACCCTGGCCGCCACCGTCAGCCGCCTGTCGCGCTCGGCCATGCTGGAGGTGATCAGCCAAGACTACATCCGCACCGCGCGGGCCAAGGGGCAGGTCGAGCGCGCGGTGATCTACAAGCACGCGTTCCGCAACATGATGGTCCCGCTCCTCACCATCATCGGGCTCTTCGTGGCCGTCGCGCTGACCGGCACCGTGCTCACCGAGACCGTGTTCACGCGCCCCGGGCTCGGCAAGATGCTGGTGGACTCCATCGGGGCCCGGGACTACCCGCTCGCCCAGGGCGCCATCACCGTGTTCACCATGATCATCATCGTCGTCAACCTGGCCGTCGACATGCTGTACGCGGTCGTCGACCCCCGGATCACCTACCGGTAGGCGCGGATCGGAGCCGCGATGGCCATCAGCCGGCGGGCAGATTCGCTCGACCTCGGCGTCCCCCTGGATCGTGAAGGGGCGCATCGGTCTCTCGGCGGTCACCTGCGGCGCTGGCTGCCCATCGGGATCGGCATCCTGATGGCGGTGGCCATGATCGTGCTGGCCGCCGCCGCGCCCCTCATCGCGCCGCTGAGCCCGTCGGCGCAGTATTCCGACGCGGTCCTCAAGGGTCCGGGCGCGGTCGAGCGCCACCTGCTGGGCACCGACGAGTTCGGGCGCGACATCCTGAGCCGCATCATCTGGGGGGCGCGGGTCTCGCTGCAGGTGGGCCTCGCCTCGGTGTTCTGGGGCTTCCTGGTGGGCGTGCCGCTCGGCATCCTGGCCGGCACCCGCGGCGGCGCCCTCGAGACCGCCATCATGCGCAGCGCCGACATGCTGATGGCGTTTCCCACGCTGCTGCTGGCGCTCATCATCGTCACCGCGCTGGGCGGCACGCTGGGGAACGAGATCATGGCGATCGGGATCGCGCTCACGCCCAACTTCGTGCGCCTGGCGCGTAGCCTGGCCCTGACCATCCGAGAGCAGGACTACATCATGGCCGCGCGGGCCCTGGGCGGCGGGCAGCTCCGCGTGATGGCCCGCCACGTGTTCCCGAACGCGCTCTACGCGCTGGTGGTGGTGGCCACGCTCTACATCGCGACCGCGATCCGCACCGAGGCCAGCCTGTCCTTCCTGGGTCTGGGGATCCCGCCGCCCACCCCGAGCTGGGGCAATATCCTCAGCGAGGGCCGGCAGTACATCAAGTGCTGCCCGTGGATCACCACGTTCTCCGGCCTCGCGATCATGCTCGCGGTGCTGGCGTTCAACCTCGTGGGCGACGCGCTCCGGGACCTGCTCGACCCCCGCCTTCGCGGGGAATAGCCCCTGCTCGGGCAGGGGGCGGCCCTTCCCACAGGCGCGTCGATACTCTCCGTCGCCCAGCGCCAGGCTGACGGCTCGCTCACCGCCGCGCGCATCACCATCGGAGCGAAGGGCCTCGTACAAGCCATGAAGCCTTTCGCAAGATTGACCAAGGGGATCGCCACGTCGCGGGATTCCGCGTCACCCTTCGGCTACAACGAACGCAGAAAGTTGAGAACGTCCTGCTTCTGGTTATCCTGGAGATCATTGAAGTTCTTGATAACTGCGTTCGCTTCAGATGCGTTAAAGGTGAAGAAACTCCCGCTGCGATGCGCCCGGATCGCCTCTCGCAAATCCGAGGTTCGTCCATCATGCAGGAAGAACAGCCGCTGTCCCAAACCCCACAGCGGGGCGGTGCGAAACTCTCTGGGGCCCGCCTGTCCCTGAGTGACCCCATCGGCCAGCCCTGAGCCCATGTCATGGACCAACAGGTCGGAGAAGAGATTCACCGGCTGATTGCGCAACGCAGCGACAGCGGCATTGCCTGTATTGAGCGTTGGCGTATGGCAGAGCGCGCACCCGGTATCGGTGAACAGCTTTCGGCCCCTTGCAATCGAATCGGCCCCTCCCGGTGTATCGGGCGAAGGCGCCGGTGCCGCCAGGAAGCGCGCGAAGAAGGCGAACTTTTCGATCGCGCTGATCACCTCGAGAGCCGTCTTGCCATCGGTCTTGGTGACGTCGTTGGGAACCGCCGCAAACTGGCAAGTCGGGGTTTCATCGCGCTCGGTCTGAAACAGCTCGTTGCTGATACCCATTTCCACGTTGTACGCCTCGCCGGAGAACAGCAGGAGGGATTTGTTCTGGGCCTTCCATCCAAACCGCGCGACCGTGCCGTCATTGCCGTTGTTGTTCGCCTGGCCGGAGATCGCATGGCCAGCGAGGACAATATTGGGCCGGCCGTGGATCCTGAGTGCTTTCTTCTTGGGTGCGTCATTGACCTGGTTCGCAAGGATCATCTTGTCCGGGATCTGTTCGATCAAGCCGGCGCCAAACACCGGGGTAGGAATCCGGAAGATCACGTTGCGGCGCGCGAGCTCCTTCTCGAAGTCCGGCTGCGCAAGCACGCATCCCGGTGCGTCCGCCCGGCCGGCGATCGTGAAGAGATCGTGGACACCGCCGTCCGGCGTTCCGTCGGCGTTCTTCACGAATCTCGCCTCGCGCACCGGCCCTTTCGGCGTGATAAATGATGGAACGGTGTTGGTCGCGCCGTTCACGGCGGCGAATGCGACCTGGGGATTCACCGCAGGACTGGTTCCACCGACTGCCGGCTGCAAATGGCAGCCGCCGCAGCTTCCAAGGTTCATCGTCGGTCCAAGGCCGTCGGCGACCGTTTCCTCTTCGTCGAAATCGTCCTTGCCCGCGTTGAAAAACGCGAGCTCGGTGTTGGTCAGCCCCGCGATGGGCGCGCCTGCGCCCGCGGCTCCGCCGCGTACCCCGGGGTCCCTGGCGGCAGAGGACGAATCGTCCGAGGACGGAATTTCATCGCGGAAAAGGAAGAAAGCAATGACCACAAGTACTAAAATCAGCGCAATAACAGCTTTTCTCATAGCCACTCCTTCTTCGCCAAGAGATTGGACTCCGGGGAAGGAACTGAACTCAGTGCTGTATTCTTCGTTGAGGGGAGCCGACGGGTCAACTTGTGCTGAATGAGGGCGTAGGAGATATAAAGCCGCTTCTCAGTCAGGGGCTGGCCCGTCCCACAGCAGCTCCTACCGCGGATTCGAGTAAAAATGTCCGTAGCGCCGCTTCGTACTATCAATCCCCGGCCCACGCGCGCACAGTCTCCGCCCTGAGCGTGATGGGGGTGATGTTCGGCAGCCTCAAGGAACAGCATGCTGACCATATCGTCCTGAGCGACAGTACCCGCATCTGGCTCGCAGATGGGCTAGTCCTGGAACAATTCGGCTCTGGGACTCGCGTCACGATCACCTACCGCCGTGACCGGGGTGGCGAGATGATCGTCGAGAGCATCCAGCGCAGCGCCATGCCGAAGGTACGCCCCGACCACCTTCCCTAGGCTGCTCGTGTCGTACTGTGCGCGCTTCCTCGCCTTCGTGTGGCCACTGGGCTTGCGCGTGGTTCACTTGTGCGGGAAGTAGCGGGAAAAGTAGTGGTGGCCCCAAGGGGCTGCGATCGCCGGCCCATTCCCGGTCCGCCTGCCGCTGGCCGGGAGGCTGGAGCTGAAAGCCGCCTGAAAACCCAACGCTCAAGGCATCCCTGTTGCGCGGCCGCGCGGCAAGCGCATGCGAGCCAGCGGTCCGGTCGAACGTGTAGTTCGGCTGCATCTGGTCCAACCACCGGCCCTACTCGATCACCTGATCCGCCCGCTGAAGGAGCGACGGCGGGATCGTCAGGCCGAGGGTCTTCGCGGTCTTGAGGTTGATGACCAAGTAAAACCGTGTGGGCTGCTCGAAAGGCAGCTCGGCGGGTTTCGCGCCCCTGAGGATCCTGTCGACGTGGGTCGCGGCGCGTCGGAAATTGTCGATCAGGTCGGCTCCATAGCTCATCAGGCCGCCGTCTTTCGCGTACTCGTGGCTCACGTAAATCGACGGCGCCCGGTGCTTGAGTGCGGCCTGCGCGATCTGTTGGAAGTGCTGCACGAAGAACGTGTCGCCGAATAGGACGACGGCCTCAGCGCGCTCCCGCGCCAGCGAGGCGAAGCCGGGCTCGATGGCCGCAACCGTCCCGGCTTCCGCAAGCACGACCTGGATCCCGACCTTCTGAGCGGCCAACATCAGCCGCTTCATTTGGGCTGGATGCGACACGTTGTCCGGATTCAATAGCACGCCGACGCGGGACAATTTGGGCAAGACAGCCCTGAAGAGTTCGAGCTGCTTCGGACCCAGATCGGCGGCGGTGTCGGACAGGCCGGTAAAGTTTCCGCCGGGCCGCGCCATACTTGCGGCCAAGCCTTCGATCACCGGATCGAAAGTGACCGTGATCACGATAGGGGGGATGGAGGGCGTTCGCTGAAGTACGCGGTACGTTGGCGATCCTGTGGCCACGATCACGTCGACCTTCAGGCGTACCAGTTCCGCCGCAAGGTCGGGCAGGCGATCGGGTCTTGAGTCCCCAAAGCGCGCCTCGATGATGAGGTTCTTGCCTTCGACGTAACCAAGTTCGCGCATCCCGTCCAGGAACGCGGCGTACCGGCCAGTAGCCAACGCGGATTGGCGCGAACCGAAATAGAAAAAGCCGACCCGCGTCACCGTCGATGGCTGCTGGGCGGCGGCGAGCGACGTGGCGAGGAGGGCGCCAGCCAACGTGCCGAGGAACGCGCGCCGGTCCATCACTCGATCACCTGATCCGCCCGCTGCAGGAGCGACGGCGGAATCGTCAAGCCGAGGGCCTTGGCGGTTTTGGGGTTGATGACCAACGCGAACCTGGTGGGCTGTTCTATGGGGAGATCACCGGGCTTCGCGCCCTTGAGGATCTTGTCGACGTAGGTGGCGGCGCGTCGGACAATGGCGAGACGGTTTGGCCCGTAGGCCATAAGGCCACCCGCCTCCGCGTGGTCACTCAGCCCGTACACGGCCGGCAGACGGCGTCGTGCCGCGAGGTCTGCGATTTGTGTTCGGTGATCGAGGAACATCGCGTCCACGAGAACAATGACCGCACCGGCCTGCTCGCTCGTCATCGTTGCGAAGGCGCTGTCGATCTCGCTGGGGCCACGCGCCTCCAGGGGTTGAAGCCGCACGCCCAAGGCCCGGGCCGCATTCTGCGCCTGTCGTACCTGTGGCGCGTTGCCTGCGTTGGCCGGGTTCCACAGGACGGCTACCAGGGAGGCCTTGGGAACGACCTCCTTGAGCATCTCCAGCTGCTTTCCGGTCACTTCGGGCGCCATGCTGGATAGGCCCGTGATGTTCTCCCCCGGGAGCGCGAGGCTGGCGACGAGACCGGTCGCCATAGGATCAACAACGACCGCCATGATGATAGGGATCGTGCGGGTCGCTTCCTTGGCAGCCCGGATCGCCGGCACCGCCGTCGCGACGATGATGTCCACCTTCAGATCGACCAGCTGGGCGGCGAGGCCCGGGAGCCGGTCGTACTTTCCCTCCGCCCATCGGGACGCAATTGCGATGTTCCGACCTTCCACATAGCCGAGCTCGCGGAGGCCCTCGCGGAAGGCGTCGAGAATACTTGGGTCGGCCGAGGCGCTCGGCGACAGAAAGCCTATGCGATAGATCTTCCCAGTCGGCTGCCCGGCGACGGCGAGCGGCGCGGCGAGGAGGCCGCCGGCCGCTGCGAAAAGGAACGTGCGCCGGTCGATCATTCGATCACCTGATTCGCCGGCGTCAGGGGGGAGGGGACGCGTCAACCTCACGGAGGATCCGCCTGTGCGGGGCGACCGACCGCGGTGCGCACCGCCGCAACGAACTGTGTGACCTCGATCGGCTTCGGCTGGTAGCCGTCGAATCCCGCGGCCAAGATCTTCTGCCGGTCGTGGGTCATCGCCGAGGCCGTCACCGCGATCACAGGGATCGCGCGCGTCCGTGGGTCGGCCCGCAGGTGGTGCAGCGCCTCGATCCCGTTCATCCCCGGCAGCTGGATATCCATGAGGACGAGGGCGGGCGGCGTCACCTGGGCCAGCCGGATCCCCTCCTCCGCGTTGTCGGCCTCCACCGTCTGGTAGCCGTGGAACTGGAGGATGTCGCGCTCCAGCTTGCGGTTCTTCTCGTTGTCCTCGACGATGAGGATCAGCTCGCCCGCCATCAGCGCAAAGGCAACGTGAAGGTGAAGGTGGACCCCCGGCCCGGCTCGCTCTCGACCCAGATCCGGCCGCCGTGCAGCTCGACGAACTTCTTCGCGAGGGTTAGCCCGAGCCCCGTGCCTTCCTGCTTGCGTGTCTCGTCGCTCCCTACCTGGCGGAACTCCTCGAAGATGGCCGCCTGGTCCTCGGGGGCGATGCCGATGCCGGTATCGGTGACGGCGATCTCGACCGCCCCGTCCGTGAGCCCGGCCTTGAGGCTGATGCGGCCCCCCTCGGGGGTGAACTTCACGGCATTGGAGAGGAGGTTGAGGAGGACCTGCTTGATCTTGCGCTCGTCCCCAGCGACCTCGCCCAGCGCGGGGTCGATGTCGAGCTGCAGGGCGATACCGTGGCGGCCGGCGCGCTCCCTGACCAGGGTGACCGCGTTGTCCAGGGCGCTCGGCAGATGGAAAGGGGCCGGGGCCAACTCCATGCGGCCGGCCTCGATCTTGGAGAGGTCCAGGATGTCGTTGATGAGCGACAGAAGGTGTTGCCCCGAGGCGTAGATGTCCTTGAGGTACTCGTCCTGCTTGGCGTTGAGCTCGCCGAACATCCGCTGGAGCAGCACCTCGGAGAAGCCGATGACGGCATTGAGGGGGGTGCGCAGCTCGTGGCTCATGTTGGCGAGGAACTCGGACTTGTGGCGGCTGGCCGCTTCCAGCTGCCGGCTCTTGTCCTCGATCTCCCGGAAGAGCCGGGCATTCTGGATGGCCAGGACCGATTGCGTCGCGAAGGTCCGCAGGAGCTCGATCGTCTCGGCTGGGAAGTCCCCAGGGCGGTTGCGGGTCACCCCAAGACAGCCGATCAGCTGGCCCTCGCGGACCATCGGCACGGCGAGGATGGCCCGGACACCGGACCCGATCAGGTTCTCCCGTAGGCGACCTGCGTAGGCACCAGGCACGGTGATGTCAGGTACCTGAACCGGCTCCAGGGTGATGGCGGTTTGCCCGAGTACGCCTTCCCCCTTGCGGATCCGTGCGGTCCGCCGAGCTTCTGCGAGGGCTCCGCCGGTCTCGGTCGCCACCCTCTGGACGAACTCCTCGGTGTCCTCGTCGTACTCGAACACCACGCCGTCATCCAGCCCCGACAGTTGGACGGCTCGAGACACGATGGTGGTCAGCACCGTCTCGAGATCGAGGGTGGAGCTGACGGCGCGGCCGACCTCGCCCAGGGCCGTGAGCTGCGTGACCGAGCGCGTAAGCTCCTGCGTGCGCTCCTCGAGCTCCTTAAAGAGGCGGCCGTTCTCGATAGCGATCACGGCTTGGTCGGCGAAGGTCTTGAGAAGCTCCACATGCGTGTCGGAGAACGCGTCGACTTCGCGGTGGGCCAGACTGATGGCGCCGATGACCTCGTTCTGCCGAAACATCGGCACGGCCATCACGCTTCGAGAGCCCCGCGCCCGAAGGTTTGCGAGCGTTTCCGGAGTGAGACTGAACCGTTCGGGAGCGCTCTCGAAGTTGCGGATCCGGACCGGGCTTCGAGTCCTGATCGCTTGGCAGGCCGGGCTGGGCGCCGTCACGGGCTTGGGCCACGTCGCCCGCCATTGTTGGAGTTGTTCCAGCGTGTAACCGTCGTTTGCCACGCAATGGACAAGTTCCCCATCGAAGCGATATACGCCTCCTTGTAAGGCGCCACAAAGGCGTACGGCGTTGCGCACGATCGTGTCGAAGACGGGCTGTACGTCCGTCTGCGACTGGCTGATCACGCGAAGGATCTCCGCGGTCGCCGTCTGCTGCTCGAGGGCCTTTGTAAGGTCACGATTCCGTGTCTCCAGCTCCTTGAACAACCGCACGTTCTCGACAGCGATGACCGCCTGGTCGGCGAAGGTCTTCAGGAGCTCCACTTCCGCGTCGGAGAACCGGCCGGGCTCCCGGCGGTTCACGATGATGGCCCCGACGGCCTCACCCTCGCGCAGCATCGGCACCGCGACCGAGCTACGGAAGCCGAGCGCTCGTCCGACCTGCCGCACGAGCTCGACCGCTGATGGCTCCTCGATATCTGGCACATGGACGACCGACCGCGTCAGGATCGCCATGCCGGGCGTGGAATCCATCCCCACCGGTCTGGGGTACGGCGAACCGGTAGCGGCGAGTGCCTCGGGCGAGCTGCCGTAGTTTGCCGGGTGGTGCACCATCCGGCCGTCGGTCAGAAAGACCCCCGCAACGGGCGCGTGGCAGAGCCGGGCGGCGCTCCGTACGATGGTGTCGAACACCGGCTGCACGTCGGTCGGCGAGCTTGAGATGACGCGGAGTATCTCGCTGGTCGCCGTCTGCTGCTCCAGAGCCTCCGTAACCTGCCCATGCGCCTGGGTCAACGCGCGATTCTTTTCCTGCAGCTCGGTGAACAGCCGCACGTTCTCGATGGCGATGACCGCCTGGTCCGCGAAGGTCTCGAGCAGGGTAACCTCCGAATCGGTGAAAGGGCGCACCTCGGCGCGCAGGACCGCCAGATTGCCCAGGGGCTTCCCCTCGCTCAGCAACGGGATCTCCGCGCAGCTGCGGACGGTGTTGAGTTTGAGCAGCTCGAGCGTGTCGGGGTACTCGCTTTCCGCTACCTGTTGCATGTCGTCGATGATGATCCGCTTCCGATCTAGAATCGCGCGTCCCCCGGGGAACCGGCGGGTGAGGGGAAGCGGCAGGCCCACCAACCCCTTCATCTGGGTGCCAGCGTGCGCGGCGTTGTAGAAGCGCTCGCCTTCCAGTCGCTCGATCACTACGTCGCTCGCCGCGCAGAGACGAAGGGCGCTCATTGCGATGACTTCTAGCACCGGCTGCAGCTCGGTTGGTGACTGGGCGATGATCCGCAGCACATCCCCGGTGGCCGTCTGGCGGTCGAGCGCCGCGGTCAGGTCGCGGTTGCGCACCTCCAGCTCCTTGAACAGGCGGGCGTTCTCGATAGCGATGACTGCCTGGTCAGCAAACGTTTTCAAGAGCGCGACCTGCTTGTCGGTGAAAGCCCTGGGCTCCCGGCGCCACGTGTTGATCACGCCGACGAGGCTGCCTTCACGGAGCATCGGCACCGACAAGATGCTGCGGGCTCCCTCGAATTGATACGACGGCACATCCGCTGGAGAGAATCGCGGGTCATCGAGAACATCCGGCACGTGGATGACCGTCTGCTCCAGCGCCGTCAGGGCCACGGGGCTTCCACCCCGGCGCGGGCGGGCGCGGGACGTCCGCAGGTGCTCAGCCAAGTTCGGTGACACATTGGCGTGAGCCGCCGGGATGAGGGCCTCGCCGTCCCAGAGCCAGAGGACGGAGAAGCTAGCCTCGCACAAGCGATTGGTACTGCTCAGGATCGTCTGGAAAACTGGCTCGACGTCGGTGGGCGAGCTCGAGATTACCCGCAGAATCTCACTCGTGGCTGTCTGCTGCTCCAGGGCCTCAGTAACCTGAGCGTGAGCCGCTGTAAGGGCGCGGTTCTTTTCCTGCAGCTCCGTGAACAGCCGAACGTTCTCAATGGCGATGACGGCCTGGTCGGCGAAGGTCTTCAGAACCTCGACTTCAGCGTCTGAGAATCGGCCCGGCTCCCGTCGAGCCACGATGATGGCACCGACGGCCTCGCCCTCGCGCAGCATTGGGACCGTGACCACGCTCCGGAATCCGAGCAGTCGTCCGCTTTGCCGCACGAACTCGATCGCCGACGGATCCTCGACGTCCGAGATCTGGACAATTGACCGCGTCAGTATCGCGATCCCCGGCGTGGTTTCCATGTCCAGTGGCCGAGGGTACCGGGCCCGCGTGGTCGCCAGCGCCTCGGGAGAGCTGCCATAGTTCGCGGGCTCGTACACCGTCCTGCCGTCGGTACGGAACACGGCGGCATTGGCCGCGTTGCAGAGTCGTACGGCGCTCTGCACGATCGTGTCGAACACCGGCTGCGCGTCGGTGTGAGCGCTGCTGATCACGCGAAGGATCTCGCTCGTCGCCGTTTGCTGCTCCAGCGTTTCGGTCACCTGCGCATGAGCCTCGGTGAGCGCCCGATTCTTCTCCTCCAGCTCCTTGAATAGCCGTACGTTCTCGATGGCGATCACGGCCTGGTCCGCGAAGGTCTTCACCAGCTGCATCTGCTTTTCAGTGAAGGGGCGCACTTCAACACGCCGAATCACGATGACGCCGATAACCGCGTTCTCGCGGACCAGCGGGATCGACAGGATTGTCCGGAAGCCGGTGGCCTGCTGCAGCCCCCTCGCCTCGAGATACTCGCCTCGCGCGAACTCTTCGAGGATGTCGTCGATGTGAATCGTCCGCTGCTCGCAAATGGCGCGGCCGGATGGAGTGTCCCGCGTCACGGGAAGCACGTCGCTTCCCACGGCACTGGTCATCGTCCCGCGATGTGCAACCCTGCGCATCCCTTCTCCCTCCAGCCGATGGATCAGCGCATCGGTGGCGCCGCACAGTCGCGCAGCATTCTCTGCCACGGCATCCAGCACCGGCTGGACGTTGGTCGGCGAGGACGAGATCACGTGCAGGATTTCGCTCGTGGCCGTCTGCTGCTCCCGCGCCTCGCTCAGGGCGCCCGCGAGATGCTCGACTTCCCGCTGCAGGTCCGCATACGACGCCACTCGCAGACCACTCGGATTAGGGCGCGCGAGGGACGTACCACACGCCTCGCAGAAATTCGCTTTCGGGGAGTTCTCGTGCTGGCACTGGGGACACTGCATAGCGAGGCCTCCCAGCAGGTCGGAGCCGAAAACGGTCAGACAGGTGGCACGAGGGTAGTCTGCCGAGTGGGAGGGGTCAAGGACGGAGAGGCCACGTGTAGGGAGCACATGATCTGTCCGCTCCCGAGAGCAAGTGAAATGTCCGCTTTTCGGGTGGTCTCGGCTAGAGCCATGGTCCAGGGGGGTGACCATGCTCTATACCGCGGTCGCCGTGGAGCGGGCCATGAAGGTGCAGCAGGTCATCATGCAAGCACTGAGTGGGGCGATCAGCTGGGTGCACGCCGCGGAGATCCTCGGCCTCGAGCCGCGCAGGGTGCGGCGCTGGCGGGCCCGGTTCGAGGCCGGCGGCCCGGTGGCCCTGTATGATCGCCGGCGTCAGCGGCCTTCGCGGCGCCAGGCCCCGGCGCTGGAGGTCCAACGGATCCTGCGCCTATACCGGGAGCGCTTCGCCGGCTGGAACGTCCGCCACTTCTACCGCTTCGCCCGGCGCGACCACGCGGTGAGGCTCTCCTATAGCTTCGTCAAGCTGGCCCTGCAGGAGGCCGGCCTGGTGCGCAAGGGCCGCGCCCGCGGTCGGCACCGCCGGCGGCGCGAGCCCCGCGCGTGTTTCGGCGAGTTGCTGCACCTCGACGGCAGCCCGCATGCCTGGCTCCGGCGCTGCCCGGACCAACGCCAGAGCCTCATCGCGGTTCTCGACGACGCCACCAAGCGGTTGCTCTACGCCCAGCTCTGGCCCGCGGAGACGACCGCGGCGGTCTTCACGGCCCTGCATGCCGTCTTCACGACGTGGGGCCTGCCCATCGCGCTCTACACCGATCGCGCCGGCTGGGCCTTTCACACGCCCACGGCCGGCGGGCCCATCGATCGCACGCACCCCACCCAGGTGGGCCGGGCCCTCGCGCACCTGGGCATCGAGCACATCGGCGCCTACTCGCCCCAGGCGCGCGGCCGCGGCGAGCGCCTCAACCGCACGGTGCAGGGCCGCCTCGTCAACGAACTGCACCTGGCGGGCCTCACCACGCTCGCGGCGGCCAATGCCTACCTGACGGAGCGGTTCATCGCCGACTACAACGACGAGTTCGCCCACCCGCCCGCCGATCCGACGAGCGCCTTCGTGCCCCTGCACGGCGTCGACCTCGACGCCATCCTGGGCGAGCACGCCGAGCGCACGGTGG
>Ga0209180_10000918_pt1 | contig 14195 bp, 8 predicted proteins | sample CZO8metaG_3_FD_188355 | JGI IMG/M metagenome (GOLD analysis project Ga0209180, IMG submission 188355) | Vadose zone soil microbial communities from the Eel River Critical Zone Observatory, Northern California, USA - CZOApr15con2H2.8 metaG... | ecosystem: Environmental > Terrestrial > Soil >...
GCTCGGCTCGACCAGCAACAAGCGCAGCTTAGCCATGGTCTCCGGCGAGTCAGGATGTTTCACTAAAAAAACACAGCCGACCGTTTCGTCATTCCGTTCGGCAATCCAGCAACGCTCGCGGCGCGCTTCAAAATGATCCACGAAATCGGCCACGATGCGAGCCACTAACGCCTCGAATCGTTCATCCCAGCCGTATTCCTGCGCATAGAGAGTGCCGTGCCGCTGTACTACCCAACCGATGTCTCCTGGCCGGTGGGGACGCAAAATAAACGCTGGGGTGCTTGCTGATTTGGTCTGCTCGACGCTCAAGATGCTTTCTATCGTGCTCATCGCGCTGACAATTTTTTGCCGGTCTGCAGCGGCAAGCGGTTTGAGCAGTGCGATTGCCTGGGCTGCCGCCTTTTCATCTATTGAGCTGAACTCTTTCTTGCCGCGACTCGTAAGTGAAAGAAAGGATTCTCTGGCGTCTTTCGAAGAGGCCTCGCGCGTAATTAACCGTTTCTTGGCAAAGCCTGCGAGGATGCGGCTGAGATAGCCCCCGTCCAGGCTTAAATTGCCGGCAATTTGGGTTGCCGTGGAACGTTCATTGCGGGAGATCTCGTAGAGCACACGCGCTTCAGCCAGGGTAAACACGCTGCCAAGAAGGTGTGCGTGCAACGTACCGATGGCGCGGGTATGGAAACGGTTGAAACGGCGGAGTGCGTCGCCTTGTTGCTGTAAGTCTACATCATCCTGCTTCGCCATCGCTATAACCAAGTGTTCTAATTATTAGTTGACTCAGTCAAATAATAAAGATGATGGGTCAAATATACAAGCATAAACTTGTTAACCGACTACTGTGCGGAAGCTTTGGAAATGGCGCGGATATTCTGTTGGATCTCGAGGATGAAAAACGCCGCCAGTCTGCTCGCCTGCTGATTTGCAGGAAATATCCGAGATACCCACATGGAGTGCACAAAATACTTTTGTCACAACCGGTTGACGGCGCGGAGGTTGTGGAGGTTTTCCACGGATTCACAGCGCTCATCATCACAACAAGAGGTAAATTTATTTTTGAAGAGCCAATAAGAAGATCGGGAGAAATCCTTTGTTGTTGAAGTTGTAACTGTGGATTTTGTGCTTTGCGCGGGTTCCTTGGAATACTGGCAAATTTTGCGAGTGAGAAGTTTCCCACCATTTTCCACACTTCCGACAACCGAATCGCGTTCGTAAGGCTTTCGCCCGGAGCGAAAAACGAGTAAAGTACGCAGCAGCGGATCAGGCTCCTGAAGGAAGGTGTAAATGTCTGCAACCGGCACGGTGCGTGAGGAAAGCCAAGCGATGGAATTCAGCGTAAGCAAATCGGCTCTGTTGAACGAACTGACGACGACGCAGGGAGTTGTGGAGCGCAAGACCACCATTCCAATCCTGTCGAACCTACTGGTTGAAGCGCGTGAAGGCCGGGTCACCATCACGGCCACGGACCTGGAGTTAAGTGTGCGCACGTCGTGCGAGGCAAAGGTTAAGAAAGAGGGCGCCGGCACGATCCCTGCCAAAAAACTACTGGAACTGGTGCGCTTGCTGCCTGAAGGCGAAATCAAATTCAAGCTTCTTGATAATCACTGGGTGGAAATTGTCAGTGAAAAGAAAAAGTACAAACTGGTCGGAATGGCAAAAGAGAATTTCCCAGCGCTTCCGGCAATGCCCCATGTACTGGTAAAGATTCCGGCGGCCTTACTCGAAGGGCTGATTTCGAAAACCAAATTCGCAATTTCAATGGAAGAATCACGCTACACGCTGAATGGCGGCTTGTTGATCTTAAAGCCGGATACGCTGGCTATGGTGGCTACGGACGGTCATCGGTTGGCGCTGGCAGAAACGGATCACAAACTTACCGGCCTCAATGGCGAAGTGAAAGTACTGATCCCCAAGAAAGCCATGGACGAAGTGGAAAAACTGTCGAGCTTAGCTGGCGCCGAAGCGCAGATGGATTTTGCCAAAGACGAAAGCCATCTATTTTTCCAGGTGGATCATCGCTTGTTGATTTCGCGCATTCTGACCGGACAATTCCCGAACTACGAAGCAGTGCTGCCGCGCGATAACAACAAGTCCGTAGTGCTCGAGCGCGCGGAACTGAGCGATGCCGTGCGCCGCGTTTCGCAGCTTGCCGATCAACGTTCGCATGCCGTCAAAATGGCGGTGTCGAAAGAAGGCATCGAGATTTCCGCATCGAGTCCGGAATACGGCGAAGCAAAAGAGATCATCGAGAAGGATTACAAGGGCGATCCGATTTCGATTGGATTCAACTCCAGCTATGTTCTGGATTTTCTCGCCGCTGCGGCCGAAGGTCCCATCAGCATCGAATTAAAAGACGAACAAAGCGCGGGGCAGATGCGCCCGCTTGCCGATGAATCTTATCGCTACCGCTACATCATCATGCCGATGCGCATCTGACGTTTGTTGATAATAATTGTGCGCCGCTACGGGCTCCAATTCCAGTTTCCTCTTCTATGCTTCCGCGCGAAATGTTTTTCCTAATTCCTGATCAGCCAGCCGGAAGTAGTGTCGAAAGTTGTAAATCAGCGGCGACCATTTCGCCCGGTCGATGTACTTGTCCCGCAATATGAAATCATCGACAACATGTACGCGAGCCACTTGTACTTCGGCGGCTATCCCTTCGCCGAGCTCACTTTGCTTTTCTCCCTTGAGTTGATGCAGCGCGATAACGCGCGCTTCTATATGAAACCGGGCATTCCCTGGCTCGCGCCGACAGCCGCTGCGCAAAAAACGGCAGCCAGCACGGAGTTTGGGGCCGTGCTAAACTCCTGTAAACAGACCAGTTATCGTGCACAGAAGAGATATTCGGCCTTGGGATTTTGCTGCTAATCGGGTATAATATTTACGTTGTCGATTCGCAGAAAACTCCTACAAATCGACACGTCCACCAGGCCATACAGAACTCGCATTGTGCTCCGCGCCAGGAGCCAGAGTGCTGCAAGCCTGGGAGAAACGAACCTGCGAAATTTTCGCCGCAGGGGAATAGTCTTCGCCACGTCTCGCAGTGCGGGACGGGATGGAGCAGGAACTCTACGAGTCCCGGTTTTTCACCGGGATCAAAGAGTAAGGCGTCGGCCAATTTGATTTTTCCGGCCGCACGGGACGATATTCGCATCCTTCCGCTCTCGCGCCAATCTTGCTTCAGGCTTCGAACCGATTTCCGGCCTTCGCTATGCGACTGCCGCGATGTGCGAATAGTGCGCGCTGAGTTTGCAAACTTTTGTTTGGCCTTTTTGTTCGCTGAGATTTTTAGAGACGAGGGTTCATGGGCGATAAAGAAAAAGAAATGGTGGCGGGCAAAGCTGTGCCCGGCCATCAGTACGACGCAAAATCGATCAAAGTTTTGGGCGGCCTGGAAGCGGTGCGTTTGCGTCCCGCGATGTACATCGGTTCGACCGGCGAAATGGGTTTGCATCACCTGGTGTGGGAAGTGGTTGACAACTCGGTGGACGAAGCCATGGCCGGTTACGCCGACGAAGTGAACGTGACGGTACACGAAGACAACTCCGTCACAGTTGTCGATAACGGTCGCGGCATTCCTGTGGACATGCACGCGACAGAAAAGCGTCCCGCGGCGGAAGTGGTGCTGACGGTGCTGCACGCTGGCGGTAAATTCGACAGCGACACGTACAAAGTTTCCGGCGGGTTGCATGGCGTCGGTGTTTCGGTGGTGAACGCGCTCTCCGATCACCTGGAACTAGAGATTCAGCGCGATGGCGCGGTATGGGAACAGTCGTACGAAAAAGGCAAGCCAACCAACAAACTGAAACAAACCGGCAAGACGCGCAAGACTGGAACGAAAGTCACGTTTCATGCGGACCCATCCATCTTTGACAAAGCGGTTTACAGCTATGACACGCTGGCCACACGGCTGCGCGAATATGCGTTCCTCAACAAGGGATTAAAAATCACACTGACCGACGAGCGTAGTGAAAAGAGCGCGGAATTTCGCTTCACCGGCGGTATCGCGGAATTCGTGAAGCACATCAATCGCGGCAAGACAACCCTGCACGATTCGCCCATTTACATGGAAGGCAAAAAAGGCAGCGTCGAGATCGAAATTGCCCTGCAGTATAACGATACCTATGGCGAAAATGTTTTTGCGTTCGCGAATACCATCAACACGGTTGACGGCGGCACGCACCTTTCCGGTTTTCGCTCAGCGCTGACGCGGACCATTAATAATTTTGCGTCCAATGCAGGCATGCTGAAGGAGCAAAAAGACGAGGTCAGCATTTCTGGCGATGACGTGCGCGAAGGTCTGGTTGCAGTTGTCAGCGTGCGCCTGCCGCAACCGCAGTTTGAGGGGCAAACCAAAGGAAAGTTGAATAGCGACATCAAGGGCGATGTCGAGCAGTTGGTGAACGAAAAACTCGGCGACTGGTTTGACAAACACTCGACCGTCGCACGCCGCATTATTGGCAAATGTATTGACGCTGCGCGCGCGCGTGAAGCTGCCCGCAAGGCGCGTGAATTGACGCGGCGCAAGTCCGCCATGGATTCGAGCGGACTGCCGGGAAAACTCGCCGACTGCCAGGAACGCGATCCTGCACGCTGCGAACTGTTTGTGGTTGAGGGGGAGTCGGCAGGCGGTTCCGCGAAAATGGGCCGCGATCGCAAGTTCCAGGCGATTCTGCCGCTCAAAGGCAAAATCCTCAACGTGGAAAAAGCGCGCTACGACAAAATGCTGGGGCACGAGGAAATCCGCTGCATCATCACCGCGCTGGGCACCGGCATCGGCAAGGACGATTTCGATGCCGGCAAACTGCGCTATCACAAAATTATTTTGATGACCGACGCGGACGTGGACGGATCACACATCCGCACACTGCTACTGACATTTTTCTTCCGCCACATGAAAGAACTGATCGAGCGCGGACATATTTATATTGCGCAGCCGCCTCTGTATCGCGTGAAGCGCGGCAAGACCGAACGCTACATCCGCGACGAACAGGACTTCGCGCGCGAATTGATGAAGCGCGCGACGGAAGATCACGTGGTCAAAGCGAAAGAAGGCGTCAATCTCGACGGCGCGAAGCTGACAACTTTTTTGTTGAATGTTCAGGAATACGAAGCCGCTGCCGCCAAGCTGGGCCGGCGTTTGCGTGAGCCTGCGCTGGTGGAACTGCTAGCCGAGAGTGGCCTGGAAAAGAAAACCGATTTTGAGGACAAAAAAGATCTGGAAAAACTTCTGAAAGAAATCGACAAAGCAAAAATCAAACTGGAAGGCAAAATTATTTTCGACGAAGAGCACAGCCTGTACGAAATTCAATTTGGCGCGCCGCACAACCAGAAAATCAACTGGGCGGTTGCCTCGACGGCAGAATACAAGCGGCTGCGCGGGCTGGCCAAGCAGATTGAAGAATTCAATCATCCACCGTTTACGGTAGCTCGTAACGGCGCCAAAGTTTCGAAAGAAAAGGTCACTGACGTTCTCAACTACGTGATGGACGACGCCAAGAAAGATTTCACTATTACGCGATTCAAAGGCTTGGGCGAAATGAACGCCGAGCAGCTTTGGGATACCACGATGAACGCGGATACTCGCACGCTGCTGCAGGTAAAGCTGGAAGACGCGGTCGCTGCCGAGGATATTTTCACCACGCTGATGGGCGAAAACGTGGAAGCGCGCAGAAAATTCATCGAGGACAATGCTCTCGAAGTGGTCAATCTGGATATTTAGCAAGTGCTGAAGGGAACTGTGCTGTATCAAATGGGTTGGACAACGCTGCCCGGTCTGCGCGGCTTGAGCGTGAGCGATTTCCGCGCCGTGCCGACGGAAAATCCTGATACGCAAAGCGGCGTTGCAGCGGAATTCCCGGACGATGCGAGTTGCAGCGACTTTCTGAAGTTGGCTGAGGCGGAATTTGCATCACGGCGATTCAGCAACGCTGCCGATGCGTTCGACACGGTTAGAGCGTACGTCTTGGAGCACGCAACTCGCAGTTAAGTTGGTTCAGCCAGGCTAAAGCCCGGCACTACGTAGGCAAGAAACACAGATTTTAAGTTTCGCCCCGAGAAGGGCTGCACAGCGAGGAATAATGGCGGACGAAAAGAACACATCCATACTGCTTCCAATCGATATTGAAGCGGAAATGCGCAAGTCGTATCTCGACTATGCGATGAGCGTGATCATCGCGCGCGCTCTGCCTGATGTGCGCGACGGATTGAAGCCGGTACAGCGCCGCATCCTGGTGGCCATGAACGATCTCGGCCTCGCTTCCAATCGCGGCTACCGCAAGTGCGCCAAAATTTGCGGAGACACTTCCGGCAACTACCATCCGCATGGCGAAGCGGTGATTTATCCGGCGCTGGTTCGGCAGGCGCAAGACTTCAACATGCGCTACCCGCTGATTGACGGCCAGGGGAATTTCGGATCCGTCGATGGCGATCCACCGGCGGCGATGCGGTACACGGAAGCGCGCCTGGCAAAAATCAGCGAAGACATTCTTGCCGACCTGGAAAAAGAGACTGTCGATTTCATTCCCAATTTCGATCAGACTCGCGAAGAGCCTGTCGTTCTTCCTTCGCGCATTCCAAATCTTCTGGTCAATGGCGCGAGCGGCATCGCAGTCGGCATGGCCACCAACATTCCGCCGCACAATTTACGGGAAATCGTGGACGCCGCGATTCTGCTGGTGGAAAAACCAGACACGCCGCTGAAGGAAATCCTGAAAATTGTTCCCGGCCCCGATTTTCCGACCGGCGCGTACATCGCCGGACGCGAAGGCATTGAGTCCGCGTACCGCACCGGCCGCGGCAGCTTCACCATGCGCGCCAAAGCCGCCATTGAAGCGGCTTCCAAGGACCGCGACAACATCGTAATCACCGAAATTCCCTACCAGGTGAACAAATCACGGCTGATCGAACGCATCGCGGAACTGGTGCAGACGAAGAAAATCGAAGGTATCGCCGACGTGCGCGATGAATCCTCGCGTGAAGGTATGCGCATCGTCATCGAATTGAAGCGCGGCGAAGAATCGCAATTCATTCTGAACAATTTGTACAAGTTCACGCAGATGCAGGAATCGTTCCACATGATCCTGCTGTCCATCGTTGGCGGGCAGCCGCGCGAACTCGGTTTGATCCAGATGATCAAGCTGTTCATCGAGCATCGCGTGGAAGTGGTGCGCCGCCGCACGATGTTCGAACTTCGCAAGGCCGAAGAACGCGAACACATTTTGGTCGGCTACCAGGTCGCTCTGGATCATCTGGACAGCGTGATTCGCGTAATTCGCGGATCGGCGAGCCGCGCGGAAGCCAAGGAAAACCTGTTCAAGTATTTCACCGAGCAGGATGTGACCATCACCGAAAACGGGAAGTCGCGCAAACTTGAAGGCGTAAAGCTCGACGGCCGGAAATACCGTTTCCTGGGCGCTCCGGAAATCGAAGCGATTGCCGGCGCCAACGCCCTGGGCCTCAGCTACGCGCAGATCGACGCCATTCTTGAATTGCAATTGCACCGCCTGACGCAACTTTCCATTGACGACATTTTGAAGGAACTGAAGTCCATCCGTGATTTGATTGCGGAGTTGCGCGAAATTCTTTCCAGTGACAAAAAATTGAAACAAGTGATCACCGCCGAGCTTAAGGAAGTTCACAAAGCGTACGGCGACGATCGCCGCACGCAGATTGTGGACAAGGTGGAAGAGATCAAGCTGGAAGATTTGATCGCGGACACCGAAATGCTGATCACGGTGAGCCATGCCGGCTACATCAAGCGCACCGCGACGGATACCTATCGCCACCAGGGCCGCGGCGGCAAAGGCCGCATCGGCGCGAAAACCCGCGAGGAAGATTTCGTCGAACATCTTTTTATCGCTTCGACGCACAGCTACATCCTGCTGTTCACTTCGAAGGGCCGTGTGTACTGGCTGAAAGTGTATGAACTGCCGGAAGCGGCAGCCGCGACGCGCGGAAAAGCCATCAATAGCCTGGTGAAATTGCAGGAAGACGAAAAACTGACTGCACTGGTTGCCGCGCGCGACCTGGAAGCAGCGGATAAGTTCGTTTTCATGGCTACCAAAAATGGCACGGTGAAAAAATCCACGCTGACGGAATTTTCCAATCCGCGGTCGACGGGAATCATCGCCATCAACCTGGATGCTGACGATGAATTGATCGGCGCGAAATTGACCGACGGCAAGCAGATGATTTTCCTGGCCAGCCACGAAGGTCAGGCGATTCTGTTCCGTGAAACCGACGTTCGCGCCATGGGCCGCAGCGCCGGCGGCGTGAACGGCATGGACCTGGACAAAGAGGATTACGTGGTGTCGATGGACGCCGTGCAGCCGGACTTTGAAATCATTGCCAAGGAACGCAAAAAGACCACGCAGAACCTCGAGGAGCTCGAGAACGAGGACATCAAGGACTCGCTGACCACGCTGATGCTTACCGTGGCGGAAAAAGGCTATGGCAAGCGAACCGCGCTGGCGGAATACCGCATCACTTCGCGCGGCGGCAAGGGCGTAACAAATATGAAAACCACTGATCGCAACGGTTACGTGGTTTCGACACTGCAGGTGACGGAAGAATCGGACGTGATGATCATCACCGAACACGGCAAGGTGATACGCGTGCACGCAAACGAGATTCGCGAAGCAGGCCGCTCGACACAGGGTGTACGGCTGCTCCGGCTCGATGACGATGACTCCATCGCCGCCGCCGCCGTGCTGCAGGAAGAAGACGAAGAAGAAAAGAAGTAAGCGCGACAGGTGTTAGACTATCGGCGCCATGAATATACTGCGCCGTTTTTGTTCTGTTTTCGTATTGCTAGCCGCTCCGCTTGCGCTCCTCGGCGTAGGCGGAAAAGTCACTCCATCTCCCGCGAAGTCCTACCGCGCTTACGTCGGAACTTACACCGCAAAAACAAATAGCAAAGGGATTTACGAATTCGATTTCGATCCGGCGACTGGGAAAATGTCGGCGGTGCAAGTTGCGGGCGAAACCAAAGACCCTTCGTGGGTGGTTGTGCATCCGAATGGAAAATATTTGTACTCGGTGAATGAAATGGGCAAAGCCAGCGCCATCAGTGCGTTTGCCATTGACCCGAAAAACGGCAAGCTCACACTGCTGAATCAGCTTCCTTCGCTTGGCGAAGATCCATGCTTTCTGTCATTCGATCGCACCGGAAAATTTTTGTTTGTCGCAAACTATACGAGCGGGAACGTGGCAGTGTTCCCGCTCCTTGCCGATGGCAAACTCGGTGAACACACCGCGCTGCAGCAAGATAGCGGCACGCTTGGCCTCAACAAGGAGCGGCAAGAGGGCCCGCACGCGCACTTCATTGCTCCTTCGACTCATAATCGCTTTGCGTACGTGGCCGACCTGGGGCTGGATCATGTGCTGGTTTATAAATTCGATTCCGCGAAAGGCACGCTGGAGCCCACAGGAGGGTCCGCTTCGGCGGAATTGAAATCCGGCGCCGGCCCCAGGCACGTGGTGTTCTCCGACAGTGGGCGGTTCATGTATGTGGTTAGCGAAATGGCCTCCGCAGTAACCGTCTTTGCAAACGAGAATCAAGAAGCGTTTCGGGCGATACAGACCCTGCCCATGTTGCCGACCGGATTTTCCGGCCGCAATGATGCTGCGGAGATCGAAATTCATCCTAGCGGAAAATTTCTTTACGCCTCCAATCGCGGTCACGATTCGATCATCGAATATTCCATCGACGCCAGGACTGGAATGCTCACGCCAGTCGCGGATGTGCCGACCGGTGGGAAGGAGCCGCGGCACTTTGCCATCGATCCTACTGGGAATTTTCTACTTGCGGAGAACCAGCTGTCCGATACAATTGCGGAGTTCCGCATCGATTCTGCAAGCGGAAAACTGACGCCCACCGGCGAAACGCTTTCGGTTCCTTCTCCGGTCTGCATCGCTTTTCTTTCCATTCAATAAATGTGCAAGCGTTGTATCGCAAAGCTTCTTTTGGTGCGTCCAACTGATTTACAATTCGCATTCTTTGCATTTACCGGGAGACATCATGAATCGTCCGCACGCGTGGAAGCCGGCACTGATCGCCATTCTCTTCATGTTCTCGGCATCACGGATAAAAGCCGATGGCGAGACGCAGCCAGGCCGTGATTCCAAGCAGGCGGTGGACGACGCGTATACGGCGAAAATGAAGAAGTACACCACTGAGCCATTTTTCACCTCGCCGCTGGTGAACTATTTGCCTGCTTCGAAAAACGTGCCGACGCCGGAAGCGGTGCTGGGCGACGTGGCCGGGGCACCGGGAATTCTGCCGTATGCGGAAGATGTATACAAATACATGCGCATGCTGGAGAAAGCCAGCCCGCGCGTGAAGGTATTCTCGATCGGAACGACGGAAGAGGGCCGCGAGATGGTTGCGGTGGCGGTTTCCTCCGAAGAAAACTTGAAGAAGCTCGAGGAAAACCGCGCAAAACTTGCCAAGCTTGCCGATCCACGCACGTTGCAGATGAACGACGCCGAAGCGGACAAGATTGTTGCGCAGGCCGTTCCGGTTTATTACATCACTGGAACAATTCATTCGACAGAAACGGGCGCTCCCACCGCGTTGATGGAGTTGGCGTACCGGCTGGCGGTGGACGATAGCGCGTACGTCAAAGAAATTCGCGACGGGATGATCACGCTCATCACTCCGGTGGTGGAAGTGGACGGGCGCGACCGCATGGTGGACATCTACAGATGGCATCTGGCGCACCCGAAGGACCTTTATCCGCCGCTGGTCTATTGGGGAAAGTACGTGGCACACGACAACAATCGCGACGCCATGGGCGTGACGCTGAAGCTCACCGAAAACGTGATGAATACGTACGTAAAGTGGAATGCGCAAGTGCTGCACGATTTGCACGAATCGGTGCCGTATCTTTACGACAATACAATCGGCGATGGGCCGTACAACGCGTGGATCGACCCAATCCTGGCGGATGAATGGCAGATGATCGGGGCGCGCAACGTTGCGGACATGACCAAGTTCGGCATGCCGGGAGTTTTCGCGCATGGCAATTTCGATACCTGGTCGCCGGGATATTTAATGTTCATCGCGGCGCTGCATAACGGCATCAGCAGGTTGTACGAAACATTTGGCAACGGCGGCGCGGATACGCTCGAGCGGACGCTGGAGCCGGAGGAATACGCGCGGACCTGGTACCGGCAGAACCCTCCGTTGCCGAAAGTGCTGTGGTCGCAGCGCGACAACAACAACTACGAAGAGACCGGATTGCTGGTGTCGTTGCATTACTTCAACGAAAACAAACGCACGTTTCTGAAGAATTTCTATCTGAAGGCAAAACGCTCGATCGAAAAGCCCAGCAGCGAAGGCCCCACTGCTTATGTGCTACCAGCAGACGAAGTGCGGCCGACGCTGCAGATGGAACTATTGCGCGTGATGCAGAAGCAGCATGTGGAAATTTCACGACTGACGTCGCCGGTAACGGTTGCGCTGCCGGTGAAAAAGGAAAAGAAAAGCAGCAAGACGGCAGACAAGAAGGAAACCAAGAAAGACGAGAAACCGGAGCCGACGTCCAAAACGTTTCCGGCCGGTAGTTACGTGATTCGCATGGACCAGCCGTACTCGCGCATTGCGGACGCTTTGCTGGATCATCAATATTGGAGCCCGGAAGATCCACAGAAAACTCCGTACGACGACACTGGCTGGACGTTTGGCGAACTCTACGGCGTGCAAGTCTCCCGCATCCTGGATGCGAAAATTCTGCAGGATCCCATGGAGCGCATCACGGAATTGCGTGCGCCCGGTGGAGCAAAGGGCGAAGGAAACATGTTCGCGATCGAAAATCACGCCGAGCCGGTGCTGGCTTCGCTGCGTTACCGGCTGAAAGATACCGACATGCAAGTTGCGGAGGAGTCGTTTGAAGCAGGCGGAAAAAAGTTTGATGCGGGAACGGTTTTGCTGAAGGCCGCAGATCGAAGCCAACTCGATGGCGCAATTAAGGAGTTTGGCTTGCAGAGCGTTGCGCTTGGCACGGCCCCGAACGTGAAATCGCATCCCCTGCGAGCGGCGCGGATTTTGTTGCTGCATTCGTGGCTGGGCACGCAAACCGAGGGCTGGTGGCGCCTGGCGTTGGACAAACTGCAAATACCCTACGATTACGCGAGCACGCAAACCATTGCCGGGACCGAGAATCTACGTGAGAAATATGACGTAATACTTTTTCCGCCGGTCGGCTGGGGTGGTTCACTGAACAGTATCATCAATGGACTTCCAACCGAGTGGGGAAATCCTCTGCCCTGGCAGAACACTCCGGAGACTCCGAACCTGGTTGGAAAAAATGATGCAACAGCGGACCTGCGGCCTGGGCTAGGCTGGGAAGGCGTAGCGCAGTTGCAAAAATTTGTAAATGATGGCGGCGTATTTTTGACGGTGATGGATACTTCGCAATTCGCCGCTGGGATCGGCATCACCACTGGCGTGAGCACCAGCAACGCGGAGAAAATGAAAATCGTCGGAGCGGTGGTAGGGACGCGAGTAGTGGACGGCGCCAGTCCGATCGCCTACGGCTACAGTGAAAAAGTCCCTGCGTATTGCGATAACGGGCCAGTATTTTCCCTCAGCAGTATCGCGGGATCCCGGCGCAGAAGAAAGTTGGGTCCAGAAATGAGCGAGCGCCCGACAGGACGTGGCTCGAAAGACGATCCCGATTTCGCGGTCGGCCGCTTGGGGAGGGAAGCTCCGCAGGAGCCGGAAGCGGAAAGTTGGGAAAATCCCAACGTCACCGATGAGCAGCGCTACAACAATTCGCGGGTAATTCCGCCGGCGATGCGTGCGCGCGTGGTGTTGCGCTATGCGGATGCCAAAGACTTGCTGATTTCCGGATTGGTGGAAGGCGGCGGCGAGATTGCGCAACATCCAGCGGTGGTGGATGCATCGTTCGGCAAAGGACACGTAGTGATGTTTTCCATTAATCCGGTGTGGCGCGGCGAGACACAGGGAACGTACTCGCTGGTGTTGAACACGGTGATGAATTTCGACAGTCTGAATGCCGGGCGAAAGAACGACGAGAAGTAGCCGGAGTGTCGGCGAGCGACTGGCTCTGTCCACTTGGGGTTTCACTTGCCAATCGGGGCAGTTGGAGTACAATCCCCGCCATCATGGCCAAGAAGAAAAAGAAAAGGGCAAGTAGCCGGAAGAAAACAGCACTGCGCCGCGGGAAAACGCGAAATGGCGGAAAGCTGCCAAAAGAGGCCGTGACGCTTGCGGTAATTTTACGGCCGCGCGATGGCCAAGACTTGATGCTGGAAGCCGAACTGCGAGCACTGATTGCGCCGACCCGCAAAGAAGAAGGCTGCCTGCGCTACGATCTGCATCGTTCTGTTGAGGGGCCTGGCGCGTTTCTGCTGCATGAAATCTGGGAGACGCGCGAGCACCACACCGCGCATACAAAGACGGATCATTTTCTGCGGTGGAATGCGCGGAAGGATGGATTGCTGGCTTCGCGCGAAGTGGGATTTTGGCGGCAGATTGTATAGACAGGGCGGTCAGTCGAGAAATTCCTCCGCGTTGACACAGTATCCTCGAGTGCCTACTCTCTAGATGACTTGGAGCCTCAAAAATGAAAATCATTTTTCCTGTAGTTATCCTGGCAGCGGCGCTGTGTGGCTCCGCGGTCCTCGCTGACGACCAGCATCATCATGACCGCGCGGAAAAAACGGGAAGCGTCTCGTTTCCGGTGTCCTGCTCGCCCGCAGCGCAAGAATCTTTCTTACAAGGTGTGGCCCTGCTGTACTCCTTTGAATACGAGGAAGCCGACCGGGAATTTGCAAATGCCAGTCGAGTGGATGCGAAATGCGCCATGGCCTATTGGGGCCAGGCGATGACCCTGTATCACCAGCTCTGGGATCAGCCTTCCAAAGCGAATCTGCAGCGAGGCGCGGAATTGTTGGCGAAGGCGCGTAAGCTGAAGGCGCCGACGGCGCGCGAACGCGATTACCTCCAGGCTTTGTCTGTGTTTTACGCGCATACGGACAAACTAGATCACAACCAACGTGCCGAGGCGTACGCCAAGGCCATGCATGGCGTTTACGAACGCAATCCGCAGGACCGTGAGGCCGGCGTTTTTTATGCACTGTCATTGCTTGGTTCCGCGCCGGATCGGGATCTCAATCTGACCAACGCCAAGGCCGCAGTGGCCATCCTCAACAAACTTTTTGAAGAGCAG
>Ga0209180_10000931_pt1 | contig 14105 bp, 13 predicted proteins | sample CZO8metaG_3_FD_188355 | JGI IMG/M metagenome (GOLD analysis project Ga0209180, IMG submission 188355) | Vadose zone soil microbial communities from the Eel River Critical Zone Observatory, Northern California, USA - CZOApr15con2H2.8 metaG... | ecosystem: Environmental > Terrestrial > Soil >...
ACGAAGCGAGCCTTAGTCGATGAAAGAAAGAGAAGAGTTCCTTTTAGGTGAAGAGAAAACGAGCCCCCGTGACTCGCACACTCTTCGTGTCTCTTGACAGAGCCGACGCCATCATAGATGGGTGCCCCGTCCTCGGTTTAGCAGGGCGGGGGCGTTGACTCTTCCCCGATCACTCTTCGACGTCTCCACCTTATCCGCTTGAAGCGCGCTTTTCGGTTCGTCTTGCGCCCGCCGAAGCCGTTCATCCCTCCCCCGTGAGGCCAGAGCCAGGGGAAGTTTCGTTGGCGGTCAATCGTTCAGAGTTGGATCACGGAGAGACCGGGGATTCTCTGGAAATCGCGGAGGTTCAGCGTCGCAACTTCGTAGCCGAGATGCAACGCCGTCGCGACGATCAGCAAATCCTCGAAAGCAAACTGGACACCCATCGCTTCCTGTTGGCCTTCGATGCGCCCGGCTAGCCGCGCGATGGCGAGCGTCACCGGATGCACGGCTTTCTTTGTGGTCAATTAGTACCACATTTATGGTAGAATATGACCATGATGCTCGGCTTCCGTTCTAAGGCGCGCCAGCGGCTACTGGCCTATTACTTCACGAACCCAAAGGCGCGTCATCATCTGCGGGATTTGGCGGAGCAGCTGAGCATTGATCCATCGAACCTGTCGAAAGAGTTAGGGCGTCTGGAGCGCGAGGGCTTATTTCGATCGGACGTAAGTGGGCGTCAGAAATATTTTCAACTCAACCGTGAGTATCCCCTGTTTGATGAGCTGCGCAATATCGTGGCGAAAACGATTGGTGCGGTGCCTCTGATCGCACAATCCTTCAAGAAAGTTCCGGGAATTGACGAGGCATATCTGTACGGTTCGTTTGCGCGCAGCCAGCAGGACGCTGCCAGCGATATAGATGTGCTCGTGATTGGTGCCCCTCGCGAGGAGGTCTTAGCGGAGACTGTGCGAAAGCTTGAGCGGCAACTCCGACGCGAAGTTAACTACACGGTTCTAACGCCGAAAGAATTCAAGTCGCGCCGCGCACGAAAAGATGCGTTTCTAGAAAACCTCTGGCACAATAAGCGCGTTTCGCTCATGGGTTCGCGTGAAAAAACTCAAACCTCACGCCGTTGACTGGGCGCAAATTGACCGCTTCCTTGCGAGCGCGGATAAGAAACTCGCCTCGGCCGACAAAATTCTCGCCTTTGATGAGGAAGCCTGTCTTCAACAAGCCTACGAAGCAATGCTCAAGGCTTCCCTCGGGTTCATGTTCAGCTACGGGCTTCGTGCCAGAAGCCAACCAGGACACCACATCGCAATTATCGAATTCGTTCGGGGACGCGTTGACAAGAAACATGGCGGTTTGCTGACCGTCTTTGATCGTCTTCGGAGGAAGAGAAATTTGGCCCTCTATGACGATACCGGATTTGTTTCTCACCACGATGCCGAGCAAGCCCTCAAATCCGCCCGCCAGTACTTGGATGTGATTCGCGCTCACATCGCAGGCCGGAAACCTTAGCCTTACTTCCAAATCCCACCCCTCCCGCAAACCCTTTCCACCGCCCAACTTGAACCCCACTGTGTCCCGCTTGCCACATCTATTTGAATCACTAAATAGTTATCCTTGACATCGGTTACTTTCTGTGGTACCATGTTTTTTGAATCTGACGCTACAACCCGCCGTCCTATCTCCCCAAAGACCTGTAGCCTCTTTACTTCCCTACTTCGCCTTTTTTAAGCCCTTCTCTTTCATGTATTTGCGCACTCTTCCAAGTTCCGTATCTTGTAAGTCCTGTGTTTGCCACTCTTACGAAAACGGCCGGGGTGCGTACCAACAATTCCCAATCTGGAACGCCCCGTGCCCGTCCAGGGAAACGCGGCCCTGCCGAAATCCTTCTATCCTCCACTTTCGTCTCTGTGAACTCTGTGTTCTCAGTAGACTCTGTGTTAATCCCGGGTTCTCCTCATTCGCCACTGTTCACGGATCACCGTCCACTTTCCCCTATCCCCTTTCTTTTCACATTCTTGCGGACTCTTTTGCACTGTGCAAAATCATATCTCCTTTCTTTTCATGCAATTCTGGACTCTTCGCGCAAAACACCCGGGGGTGGGGTGGGGAAGGGTCCTTTACAAAACGAAGAAAAAGACGGCGCCCTCCCGACCGCCATCGGGACAAGTTCCGGTCGCCGCTACAGGGGGATAACCAGGAAAACGAAGGATGCCGGCGCTACGGGGCGGCGAGGCGGGGGAGAAGGAAGCGGAAGAAGGCGTCGGGATTGGAATCGAGGCAGACTTGAGCGTTGGGTGCATTCAGCGAGTTGGGGGGATCCGGGGCGTTAGGGATATTCGGCGCGTTGGGCGGGCCTGGTTCGGGGCGAGTAAAACCCCTTTCGTCAACGCGGATGCGCATAGGCTGAACGGGGCACAGGCTGGGATTCACAAGGAAGGCGATGGTCATGGGGTCGAAAAGGGTCGGCGTTTCCTGGCCCCACTGGTGATAGAGCAAAGTGAGGACATCGGTGAACGGGTTGCCCTGGCCGAACAGGAAGGCGCGCTTGACCTCGTCCAACTTCAATTGGGTGGAGTCCAGCGGCATGACAAACAGAGGCACTCCCGAGGCAAAGAGCTTCTGGGCGGAAGGAATGTCATTCAAGATATTCCATTCGGGTTGCGGCCCGAGGGGAGGCGTATAGCCAAGATCGCCGTAGCCGCGCTTGATGGAGCCGCCCATCATGACCACGCGCTTGAGCTTGCGAAACGTGGCCGCGTCTTTGTCGATGATGCCGCCGACGTTCATCAGGGGTCCGATGGCGATCAAGGTGACTTGGCCCGGGTAGCGGTTGATCTGTTCCAGGACGAAGCCGACGGCATCAGGATGAGATGGCTTCGCATAGTGCCCGCCTTCAGCGTAGCGCCGCTGGGTGAACGTGCCTTTACTCACCGTGGGCGTACCCGCTGCCACGGGGATGTCCGGACGGCCAACTTCGGCAAGGAAGCGATCGACGAGCTTAGCGCGGGTCTCGGTGTCTCCGAACGTGGTTGTGACCCCGATGATTTGCAGTTCCGGGCTGCGCAAAGCCAGAGCGAGGGCAAAGGCGTCATCAATGTCGTCGCCGATGTCGGTGTCAATGATCACTTTTTCGGGGAGTGCAGGGACTGCGGAAGCTTGGCCGGAGCAGAGGGGAGACGCAATTATGGTAAGAGAAGCCAGGACAGACGCGAGGATAGCTGTAGATTTGGACATGCTGCGGGGGATGTTAGCACGGGAGATGAAGACGGGCTGGGCAAGAGTTCCCCACTCGGAAACTTCGGCCCACAGGAAAGACAAGAGAAGCGCCCTTCGACTCGCTACACTCGCTCAGGGTAAAATTTCGTTGCGGCGAAATTTTGGTGCGGTAGAGAGGACTCGAACCTCCACGGTATTGCTACCGCCAGCCCCTCAAGCTGGTGCGTCTGCCAGTTCCGCCACTACCGCACGCGGGTTACGAATGCATTTTAGCTTGCAATCTTTTAGCTTGCAATCATGGATGCTCGCAAGCTCAGCCGAGTTTACAGTTGACGGTTCACAGTTCCAAGCCGGAGAGTCGTGCTAAAGGCAGGGCTACAAGACTGCGCTATGGTTTTTTCGGCTGTGACGGCACTGGCTGCGAGCTTGGTGGAGCCTGTTGCGAGGGCGGTTGCGCCGCGGGTTGCTGCCCTGCCGGCGGTTGAGAAGCGGGCTGCGTATTCGACTGCGGCGTCGCCGGCGTGGAAGCGGGAGGCGCAGTGGGATTTGTCGCTGGGGTTGTCGCGGGCATTGCCGGAGTCGTCGGCGGAGCCGGCTTCGGCGCGGGCTGCGAAACCTTTTGGAGAACCGAACCACCCTGTTCAACGGCCTTATCGCTGCGCAACACTAAGGCCATTGCGCACAGCATGAACATAACCGCGCACCACGTGGTAGCTTTCGAAAGAACGTTGGCTGCGCCACGGGGCCCGAACGCCGTCTGGCTGCCCGCCCCGCCGAACGCTCCGGCAAGGTCCGCGGCCTTGCCGCTCTGCAGAAGCACAACCACGATCAGCACCAAACAGTTGACAACAAAGAATGTTGGCAACACCCAGAAAAACCAGCGCGAATCGGACAGCCTCCATCCCGCAACGATAATGGCGGCACCGATCAGCAATGCGACGATCCACTTCATCCAACCAGGCATTTCAATACCTCGCGTCTGAACCCAAAGATGCCGGGCCAAAGCCCAGCGCTACACAAAGTTGACGATCGCCGCGAACGACTTCGCGTCGAGGCTCGCTCCGCCGACAAGCGCCCCGTCCAATTCTTCCTGAGCCATCAGTCCCTGAATGTTGTCAGGCTTGACGCTGCCGCCATAGAGAATCCTGAGGGCGGAGGCGAGGTGAACGGAGAACCTCTCGCCCGCGCATCGCCGTAGCAAACTATGGGCTTCGGCAGCAATTTCCGGTGTCGCAGTGCGGCCGGTGCCGATGGCCCACACGGGCTCGTATGCAATCAGAATACGGGAGAACTCCTCCGGGGTCAACGCGCCGGGGCCGCCGGTGAATTGGCGGCTGAGGACTTCTTCGGCCAGGCCGGCGTCGCGCTCTTCCTGGGTTTCTCCCAGGCAAACGATGGGGGTGAGACCGCTGGAAAGAGCCATCAAGGTCTTCTTGGCGACGTTGTCATCGGTCTCGCGAAAAAGCTGACGGCGCTCGGAGTGGCCGATGATGACGTAGCGGCAGCCGACCTCGGCAAGCATAGGAGCGGAGACTTCGCCGGTGAAGGCGCCTTCCTTGCTCCAGGAGACGTTCTGGCCGGCGATGGCGACGCTGGAGCCTTTTGCGGATTCGACGGCGGTCGAGAGCGCGGTGAACGGAGGCGCAACGGCAATGTCGCAATGTTTTGCGTTCGAAACAAGCGGGAGGAAGGCGGAGAAAAACGCGCGGGTTTCCGCGAGCGTTTTGTACATTTTCCAATTGCCGGCGATTACGCGGCGTCGCATGTCAAAACCTCCGGAAAAACAAAAGATCTAAACACAGAGGACACAGAGAGCACAGAGAAGAAAGGCGGTCATTTGTTGGTCAAGGCTTCGACGCCGGGGAGTTTGCGCCCGCCGAGATATTCGAGCGAGGCGCCGCCACCGGTGGAGATATGCGAAATTTTATCCGCGACGCCGGATTGATGGACAGCGGCAACCGAGTCACCTCCGCCAACGATGGAGGTCGCGCCGCTGCTGGTGGCTGCGGCGATGGCTTTGGCCACTTCCAGCGTGCCTTTCGCAAAAGCGGGCATTTCGAATACGCCCATGGGTCCGTTCCAGACGATGGTTTTGGCCCCCGCGATCTTCTGCCGATATGTGTCGATGGTCTTCGGACCGATGTCCAATCCCATCCATCCGTCCGGAGTAGCCGAGACGGAAATAGTCTGCGTAGAGGTGTCCGCTTTCAATTCCGCGCCGACAACATGATCGACCGGAAGCAGAAGTGCAAACTTCTTTTGGCGCGCTTCATCGCGCAAGCGGCGGGCAAGCTCAAGCTTTTCGTCTTCGACGAGCGACTTGCCGATGGGCTGCCCGTCCGCTTTGAGGAATGTGTAAGCCATGCCCCCGCCAATGAGCATGACGTCGGCAATTTTCATTAAGTTTTCGACGACTTCGATTTTGTCGCTGACCTTGGCGCCACCGAGAATCGCAACAAAGGGGCGCGCGGGATTCGTGAGCGCTTTGCCGAGGTAAGCCAGCTCCTTTTCCATGAGCAAGCCGGCGGCGGATTGCTTCACGAAGCGCGTGATGCCGACAACGGAAGCGTGCGCCCGATGCGCGGACCCGAAAGCGTCGCACACGAATAGGCCGTCGCAAAGCGCGGCGAGCTGTTTCGAAAGAGCCTCATCGTTCTTCTCCTCCTCGGGATGGAACCGAACGTTTTCCAGCACGAGCACTTCGCCGTCGCGCAGAGCTTTGCTCTGGCCTTCGGCTCCCGGGCCGACGCAATCCAATGCAAATGCCACCGGCTTCCCGAGCAATTCTTCCAATTTCCTGGCTGCAGGCTTCAGTGAAAATTTTGAATCCGGCCCGCCCTTGGGCCGGCCGAGATGCGAAGCGAGGACAAGGCGCCCGCCTTTCTGAATGGCGAGCCGGAGCGTCGGAAGGGTTTCGCGAATGCGGGTGTCGTCGGTGACGACGGCATCCTTGAGGGGGACGTTGAAGTCCACGCGGATGAAGACACGCTTGCCCTTGAGATCGAGATCGTTGATGGTGAGCTTGTTCATTCCAAGAGTTTTCAGTTTTCAGTAATAAGTTATAAGTGGAACCGAGACAAGGCCTAGCCAAATTATTGTTTCGCTTTACCGGAGACGACGTTGTGCAGCACCCCCCAAAGAAAGGAGTGAAAGTTTTGTCAGAATTTGGAGGCCAGCAATTTGATGAGGTCGCGGCAACGGCAGGAGTAGCCCCACTCATTGTCGTACCACGCCAGAACTTTCACGCAACGGTCGCCGACGACTTTGGTGTATTCGGCGTCAACGATGGACGAATTCGAATTGCCCTTGAAGTCGGCGGAGACCAGCTCTTCTTCGGTGTAGGCGAGAATGCCCTTCATCGGACCGTTCGCGGCGGACTTCAGCGCCGCATTGACGGACTCCTTCGTGGCGGGCTGTTCGACGAAAACGGTCAGGTCGACGACGCTGACGTTCGGCGTAGGCACGCGCATGGCGTAGCCGTCGAGCTTGCCCTTGAGTTCGGGAATGACGAGGTGCAAGGCTTTCGCCGCGCCCGTCGAACTGGGAATCATGTTAATGGCGGCGGCACGCGCACGGCGCAAATCCTTGTGCGGCAAGTCGAGCAGACGCTGGTCGTTCGTGTAGGAGTGAATGGTGGTCATGGTGCCGCTGTTGATGCCGAACGTGTCTTGCAGAACTTTGGCTACCGGCGCGAGGCAGTTCGTGGTGCACGAGGCATTCGAGACCACATTGTGCTTCGAGGGATCGTACGTCTTGTCATTTACGCCGAGAACAAAAGTCGCATCCGGCCCATCGGCGGGCGCGGAGATAATCACTTTTTTCACCGGCGCGCGAAGGTGTTTCTTCGCGTCAACGCCCTTAGTGAAGAGGCCGGTCGATTCCACGACAATGTCCGCGCCGACGGACGCCCAATTGATCTCGGCGGGGTCCTTCACCTTGAAAACCTTGAAGCTCTTCCCATCTACGGCAATGCTGTCATCCGTGTGCGTGACGTTGTGCGGCAGATTGCCGAGGACGGAGTCGTACTTCAAAAGGTGCGCGAGGGTCTTCGCATCGGTGATGTCGTTGACGGCGACAAATTGGATGTCCTTGTCGTCGAGCGCGGTGCGCACGATGTTACGTCCGATGCGGCCGAAGCCGTTGATGCCGACCTTGATGGGCATTCCTTCCTCCGATGGATATGTCAGAAAACTGCCGCGGCACAGGAGCAAATGACGGCCGCGGGCAAACAAGAAATGCTATGGGCTGCCTGGACAAAAGTCAACGCGGGGGAAATGAGGGTGGTGGCTCAGATTCCGGTTCGCGCGATCATCGTCCGAGGCGTTCTACCTTTCTCGGCGAGTCGCAAATGATTTACTTTGTCGGCGCCCAAACATACTTCCCGGTCTTGTCGATGTAGCCCCCTTTCTTGCCAACTTCGACGTTCGCCAGCCCTTCGGAGAAGCTGCCGACTTTGTCGTACTGCGGCGCAATGACCATCTGTCCGGACTTGTCGATGAAGCCCCATTTGCCGCCGGTCTTCACGGCTGCCAACCCCTCGGAGTGTTTAGCGGCCATGTCGTACTGAGGCGGGATTACCATCCTACCGGTTTTGTCAACGTAGCCCCATTTTTTGCCGACTTCGACGTCCACCAGCCCTTCGGAGAATCCATAGGCATCGGAGAACTGTGGCGGGATGACCAACTGGCCGGTCCTGTCGATGAAGCCCCATTTGTCGCTGGTCTTCACGGCGGCCAGCCCTTCGGAGTGTTGATAGGCAACGTCGTACTGCGGCGGGATTACCGTCTTACCCGTCTTGTCGATGTAGCCCCATTTCCCACCGTCCTTTACGGCTGCCAGTCCTTCGGAGAATCGATAGGCTTCGGAGAACCGTGGCGGGATGACCATATTGTCGGTCTTGTCGAGGTAGCCCCATTTCCCGCCGTCCTTCACGGCTGCCAGTCCTTCGTGGAATGATTTGGCACCGTCGTACTGCGAGGTGACCATCTTGCCGGTCTTGTCGACGAAGCCTAAGCCCCGTTCTCCGGGGACCGCTACCAAAGCCAGCCCTTCAGAGAAGGGTTCAGCATAGGAGTATGTCTTCGACATGACCATCTGGCCGGTTTTGTCGATGAATTGGAGCCGGATGGCCCTGCTGCCTAGGTTGGGGAACTGCTGAATGAAAGCTAGCCCTTCAGAGAATGGATAGGCATCGTAATACTTCGGCGAGATGACTATCTTGCCGACCTTGTCTATGTAGCCCCATTTTCCATGCTCTTCGACTGGAAACAGCGGGCCGGTCTCGTTCGCGGGAGACTCTTGGCTCGCGCTCTGGCCGGGCTGCGCGGCCAGCTGAAGCCTCGTGGAATTATGTGCAGGGAGGGACTCAGCGAGAGGCCGACCAGCAGCTCGTTCGCCGGTGGCCTTCAGGGGCCGAAAAAGAAAGCAGACAGTGAAAAGCAACAGCAGAGAGAAAGTGGCAAACCGGGGTCGCGGATTCATCAGGACCTCTTTTCCAAGCGAAAGGTCTTCCTTCAAGTCCCCCAAGGATTAGATTGCTGAAGTATACAAGCAGGGCTTCTCCGTCGGTAGCCGGTCAACTCCTGGTGAGTCGTGTAATCGGAAACTGACCCGCTGCGAAAATTGGGCCGCTATAATGTGCGCTGATGAACGACTGGTCACCTGCGTCCTGGCTGCGCCGGCTGTTCGATTCGCAGTGCGGCGCCCCGGACCGCCTTCTTCCCCGATGGATTTTTCTGCGCGCGATCGGGCTGATTTATTATTCGGCGTTTTTCTCGCTCGTCTTTCAGATCCGTGGATTGATTGGACCGAGGGGAATTCTCCCGGCCAACGAATACTTGCAGGCGGTGGCCGAACGGTTCGGCCACGCGGGCTATTGGTATGCGCCGACGCTGCTGTGGTTTTCGAGCAGTTCGCGCATGATCACGGGAATTTGCTGGGCGGGCATGATCGCCTCGGTGCTTCTGGTCTTGAATTTCTGGCCGCGCGGCATGCTCGCGGTTTGTTTTGTCTGCTTTCTCTCGTTCGTGAGCGCGGCGCAAGATTTTTCCGCCTACCAGTCGGATGGAATGCTGCTGGAGGCAGGCTTCATTTCGCTGTTCCTGGCGCCCGCGGGATTGCGCCCGCGCTGGGGTGAAGAGAGCCGACCTTCGCGCGCGAGCCTGTTTCTATTGATCTGGGAGTGCTTTCGAATCTATTTCGAATCCGGCGTGGCGAAAATCATGGGGGGCGACCCGGAATGGCGGAACTTCACCGCACTTGACGAGTATTACCAGAACGGTCCGCTGCCAACCTGGATCGGATGGCACATGCAACATCTGCCGCACTGGTTCCACGCAGCCACGGCGTTTGGAACGCTGGCGCTGGAGCTGGCGCTCGCGTGGATGATGTTTCTGCCGCGGCGCATTCGAATCCTCTGCTTTCTGATTTTGACGCCCTGGCAAATCGGAATCATTCTTTCCGCAAACTACACGTTTCTGAATTACCTGGTCCTCGCGCTGGGTTTTCTCTTGCTCGATGATCGCTTTCTGCTGCGCTACTTCCCGTCATTCTTGAAGAAACGTTTCCTCGAGACCAAGGAAGCGAAACCGGTGGCCTCCCCAAATCCAGAGCGAGATTGGCGCGACGCTCTCCGCAGGCAGATGGCGCCGCTGAAGCTTGCTGTCACGGCCGTGATGCTCACCTGGATTTTCTACGTGACCCTGGCAGAAATCGTGTGGATGGTCAGACCACTCCGGCTACCCATGACTCCAGCCTCGGCCCTGGAGCCTTTTCGCATTGCCAATCGCTACGGGCTCTTCGCCATGATGACGCGGGGCCGCTATGAAATCGAATTCCAAGGCTCGGACGACGGGCAAACCTGGCTCATCTATCCGTTCCGCTTTAAGCCGCAGGACCCCAGCAAGCCGCCGGGAATTTACGCACCGTATCAGCCGCGTTTCGACTGGAATTTGTGGTTTGCGTCGCTGAGTTCCTGGCGGCAGGAACCAATTGTCTTGCGGACAGAGCAAAACCTGCTGCGAGGCGATGGCGATGTTCTGCTGCTGTTTGCGGGCAATCCCTTTCCGCACGTCCCGCCGCGACAAGTGCGCGCTGTCGTCTGGCAGTATTGGTTTACCACGCCGGCCGAAAAACGCTCGCAAGGCCTCTGGTGGCGGCGCCAACTCCTCGGACTCTACGCCCCTACTCTTGAGCGGGAATCCGATGGCAGGATAGTCGTGCTGGAGTGGCCGCCCGCGATGGAGCCGCGCGAGTGACGCCCGAACCGGTCAGAGCGCGAGACGGTAACTTGAGCGGAGTTTCGCAAAAAGACAAAAAACTGCCTGATTCGAAGCACCAAGACTATTGCGGGAATTGCTTGATGCTGGTGACGCGGTCGCCGATGAAACGCACAAAGACCGTTCTTGAAGGCGGCTGGCCGTAGATCCAATCCTCGATGTCGTTGCCGTCGGGGTCGCGCTCGCGCACCTTGTGATCGGGCCTGCCGATGGCCGCGACAACTTCTTCGCGGTCCATACCGATCACCGGCTTGCGATCCTGAATGGCCTTCTTCATTTCGGGGGGCAACGTGTCGAACCACTGCACCGCCGCGGACCGCTCCTTCGCAAAATTGAGGAAGGGCGAAAGGATCTGTTTCAAATCGTCAGGCGCCAAGTCCGGCACGGACTTATTCCATTCCAGGAAAATCGTGCTGCCCATTCCGGGTTGCAGCCCCGGCGGGCCGGTCTCCTGCGCCGATGTGGTGCGTGCGGTGGGATACCCGCCTCCCAGTCCGATCTGGAGATGATCGCGCCAGTGCCTCTTCCCGCGCCCGCCGCCGTTCAAGTCGACAATGATTTGACGATCGTGAAACTCCAGCTTGGTGATCTGCACTTTATCGCCGGTATTCACGGCGGCACCATGCGTGGCAACCGCGCGGTCGAGCAGTCCGCTGTCTTGCGGCTTGCCCACGTTGACGTGCAAGCCCTCTTTTCCCGCCGGCAGCGGCTTGACGGCTTTCGCAAACTCACCGGACACGTAACGAATCAGCGCAAGTTTCGAGTTTTCCTGGAGGGTCGTGTTTTTCGCGCCGCTCGTGGCTTTCGACTGGGACTGCGTCTGACCCTGCGCGCTGTCCGAAGACGCTCCGGCGTTTGGGAAGAGGGGAATCTCTTGGTCCGAAGGAAAACCGACGGTGGGGTTCGCGGGCGGACGAAGGCTGTTGACGCGCGGAACATCCGCGTCAGCCAAAAGCAAGAACGCGAGCGGTATGGCGAACCAATTCGACATAGGCAGGGCTGGCCGCCCCTGGGGCCCTGTTCCCTATTCTACGATGCGGGGAGGCCTGTGAACAGGTGCCAGCCTGTGGAGAAGGCCTTTTCATTTAGCTGACCTGAATCGCGGTCGAACTGCACTCCTGGGCGAGCGGTTCGCACTATCCGCTAGCGTGAGACGACCTGGACCCCCTGGCGGTCGATTCTCATGGGAAGGACTTGCGCCCCAGCTTCGATGATGGCCTTTTCCACGCGTTCCCTAGCGTCCGGCTCGATTAAGAGGACCACACAGCCGCCGCCGCCCGCTCCGCAGACCTTGCCTGCCAGCGCGCCATTCCGGCGCGCACCTTCGATCACCCGGTCAATGGTTTTCGTCGAGATCGTGGGCAGATTCCTCTTGCGGAAGGACCACTCCTCCGTCATCAGACGCCCGGCTTCTTGCCAGTCGGGTTTTTCCATGGCGACGCGCATTTTCTGAGCGACGTCCGAAATGCGCTCCAAACTGTTTTGCACGGCGCGTTTGCCGCCGATGTGTGCCTTGTAGACTTCCCAGTTGTTGATGCCGTGCTGGCGGGGCTTGCCGGTATAGCAGACGACCACGCGGCGCTGCAGTTCGTCGAGATTCACGCGCAAGTCGACGCGATGCTCTCCGCCCGGCGGCAGTTCGATGGCAGCGGCTCCTCCAAAGGCCGGGGGGTAATGATCCTGTACGCCCGTAGGCACGCAGATGACGACGGCTTCGGCGTCGCGGCTGATGTGGATCCAATCCACCTTGCTCTTCCCCGCCCCGGTGAAGCGGTCGAGTGCGGCGCATATGGCGACGGCCATGGCGCTCGAGCCGCCAATTCCCGCCCCAGCAGGCGCTTCCGAATCCGTCGTGAGGGTAAAGCCACCCTGTGGGCGAAAGAATTTGGTTATTTCCGCGAGAAGGGGGAGGCGGTAGCGCTTGGCCTGTACCAGTGCAGCGAAAGAGGCAAAACTCTCTTCGCGCTTGATGTCGCGAGAAACCAGCTTGATGCGGTTGTCGCCAAAGGGATGCGTTTCGATGATGCACGAAGCATAAAGCGAGATGGCCGCGTTCACCGTGACCGCACCCGGATGAAAGAGATAGAGCGGCCAAATGTCGAGCGTTCCTCCGGCGAAGTCCACGCGTGTCGGTGCTTTGGACTCAATGATCATGTGTGCCCACTCGATCGATTCTGAGGAGTTTCCTGCCGAGCCAGTTTGACGGAATAACCCAGCACGCTCAAGCGTTGAACTTGGGGACTGTCAACGGAAAGGCAATGATACTGACCACGGCAGTTGGGCGAGGGCCAGGACAGCAGAGGAGTGCAGGGATCAGCTGCCGCCAGCGGAAGTGGCGCGGTTGCGTGCGATGAGCTGTGGGCCTTCCTTTTTCTCCTTGGCCAGGGCGGGATTGGGTTCGAAACAGCGCCGGCAGCGCGCCTCGTACGCGCCGGAGGCGCCAACAACAATGAGCTCTTCGCTTTCGACGAGGCGCTGGGTGTGGACCGCGGGATTGCCACAGCGCACGCAAATGGCCAGGAGCTTGGTGATCTCTTCGGCGACCGCGAGGAGGCGCGGCATAGGCTCGAACGGACGGCCGCGGTAATCGGTGTCCAGGCCTGCGACGATCACGCGCTTCCCCAAATTGGCGAGCTTGGTGCAAACCTCCACCAGTTCCTCGCCAAGGAACTGTGCTTCGTCAATGCCCACAACTTCCGTGCGCGGCAACAGTTTTTCCATGATTTCAGCGGCCTTGAAGACATTGTCGGAGGGAATGCCCAGGCCGGAGTGAGAAACGATCTCGTTGGCAGCGTAGCGTTCGTCGATGGCCGGCTTGAAGATCTGCACGCGTTGGCGGGCGATCTCCGCGCGGCGCAGGCGGCGGATCAACTCCTCGCTCTTGCCGGAAAACATCGGGCCGACGACCACTTCGATCCAGCCCATATTGCCTTTGACAATGTCCACGCTTTCTTCTCCAATGATCCCCGATAACCTTATCTTGCACCGTAGGGGCACGCTAAATTGTGCCTCTACCGGCCCGAGCCCGAACCCGCCGAACCGGCCGCGGCGCGATACATGCTTCCATTATAGAACGGGGCAAAGGCCGCAATCACGGCTACTCGAAAAGCCTCCTGCCGCGTGATGAAATTGCTTGAAAGCACGCCCCACGCGCCCTGCGCGTCGCGGATCCCCGCAGCGCCAGCGAAGCGGTCGATCGCCACAGATAGCTCCACGCCATTCTCGAGGACTTCGTGTGCCAGCGCTTCCGGCAACTCGATGCCACCCGAGCGCCCGAAATGGCCGCGGGCGCCGTCGCTCACGTAGGCCCAGCTTTCCAGGAAGACGCGGCGACGGCCGTTCCGCCTCGATGCCGAATCTCGCACTATCTCGTCCGGCGAAGCGCTTTCATGCACAACATCGAGGCCGCCTTCAAGACCAACGAAATATTGCCACACCGCCCCATTTTTGCGCGCCAATTGCGCCAGCGCCTCAGCTCGCTGACGCGCCCCGCGCATCAATTCTTCCCGCGACGCAGGCGTGTGACTGACTCCGCTTTCCACTTCCACGCCGACGACTTCGAATTGAGTTTCGGGGGCCAGCACGGCCGAAAACGCCTCGAGCGCCTCGTTCACCGCA
>Ga0209180_10000934_pt1 | contig 14087 bp, 10 predicted proteins | sample CZO8metaG_3_FD_188355 | JGI IMG/M metagenome (GOLD analysis project Ga0209180, IMG submission 188355) | Vadose zone soil microbial communities from the Eel River Critical Zone Observatory, Northern California, USA - CZOApr15con2H2.8 metaG... | ecosystem: Environmental > Terrestrial > Soil >...
TCGGCAGCAGTTGGCATGCCGCGTTAACAGCAGCACCTCTGTTCTCCCTAGGCGGTCGTCCGGTATATGTGCAGGATGCCTCTGAGCTCGTGCAGTTTGCCACTATTCCATCCGATGCTGTAATTATCGTCATCTCGCGCACGGGCCGCAGTGTAGAGGTCGTGCATCTGCTGGCCAAAGCCCGCGAGTGCGGCGCCATCGTCATCGGCGTGACGAATTCAGAGGACGGTCCGCTCGCCCAAGAGGCGCAGATCCCGATTGTGGTAGCGACTACGTTCGATCATGGAATCTCGGTCAACACGTATTCCACTCTAGCCGCTGCCGCTGGTGCTCTGGCCGGCGCCACCGTTGGTTTTTTTGATGACGCCCTCACATCGTCACTGTCGCACGCGGTCGCCGAGACGGCTCGATCCGTCATAGGCTGGCAGGAGCAGGTTGCAGACTCAGCGTGGTTTTTGCCCGGCAGCGTTTGTTACTTTCTGGCGCGTGGTTCGAGTCTGGGAAGCTGCCATGAGACCAGACTCCTGTGGGAGGAAGGCGTCAAGTCGCCGGCCACAGCCATGGGGACGGGCGGCTTTCGGCATGGCCCGCAGGAGATGGTCGCTGAAGGTTCACGTTTCGGTATGTGGATTGATGGGCGGAGCATGCGCGGCCAAGATCTTGCGGTGGCACGGGATCTGAGACGGCTGGGCGCTTCTGTCATGTTGATCGGCCAGGACATCCCTGAGGACGCCGGAGACCTGGTCTTCCGTCTTCCTGAAGTGCCATCCGAGTGGCAATTCCTGATTGATGTCATTCCGGCCCAGCTCGCAGCGGAGCGCATGGCACGGCTGTCAGGAGTGGACTGCGATTCTTTTCGCCTATGTTCGTACATCGTCGAAGACGAATGGGGTCTGTTGCACGAGAAAGTGGAAGCGCCGAAAGAGGAGACGTAACCTCTGTTTTGTGAGCTTGCTGGGCAACTCATGGCCGAGAACGGAAAAGTGAAGGTCGGCATCATCGGCTCGCAGTTTGCGTCGGATCTTCACGCGGAGGGCTCAACCTTCGGAAACTCGGGCCCGGGACAGTCTCAATATGCCTCATCGCACCAACTTCGATATGTCGGTGCTCCAATTTCGAGCGGAAGGATTCAATATCTTCAATCACACGCAGTGGTCGACGATAAATAACTACGTTGGGTACGCAGAATTTCCTCTACTCCACCCGGGCGCACATGCCGCGGGTGCTGCAGTTTGCACTTCGAATTACATTTTGATGGTTTCCTCAGTGAAGCTGATTTGGCGTGGTAAGGAACTGGCAAGGAATGTCTCATGATCGGGGCCGTTGACATCGGCGGAACAAAACTAGCGGTTGGTATGGTGACTGAGAGTGGGCAAGTATTGTCCCGGAAGGAGTCGCCGACTGATGCCGGCCGCTACGTGAACGGCTTGGCCACGATTGCTGGCCTGCTGCGAGAGACGGCACAAATTGCCGGTGTTGAAATCACCGGCATAGGGATTGGGTCCACCGGACCGGTTGACCCATTCACCGGAAAGTTTGGCGAAGTTGATTTTCTTCCCGGGTGGCGCGGGCAGAACCCGGCGGAAGACCTGGCTCGCATGTTCCATGTGCAGGTGGCCCTGGAAAACGACGCCGATGCCGCCGCCATGGCGGAGGCAGGTTGGGGAGCCGGAAAGAATAAGTCGCGACTCATCTATGTGACGGTTGGGACCGGGATTGGCGGCGGAATTGTCTTCGACGGACACCTTTACCGCGGCGTCGATGGATCTCATCCCGAACTTGGCCACCAGGTCATCGACCCATCTGGACCGCTCTGTTCTTGCGGTTTCCGGGGCTGCTGGGAATCGTTGGCTGCGGGGCCCGCGATGGTCGCTTGGCTTGATGCTAAAGCGCCAGCTGAGTATCCGCATCGCGAACATCTCACCGCCAAGCGCATCTGCGAACTCGCGAAGAAGGGCGATGTGCTGGCTCGCCAGGCCGTCGAACGAGAGGCCTACTACCTGGGTCTTGGTTTGGCCAATCTCATCAATCTGTTCACGCCCGACGTGATCGTCTTGAGTGGCAGCGTAATGAAGAGCGCCAGCCTGTTTCTCGACGGCATCCGCAAGGTGATTTGCCGCGGCTGCCGTTTTGTCCCATTCGAAAAGACCGAGCTTGCCCTGGCTTCGCTCGGAGAAGATGCCAATCTTATCGGGGCGGCAAGGGTCTGGCACGATCGCATCCAGCAGGGGACTGCGCGTGCTTCCTGACCGCCCCACCACGGGCAGACGCCAGCAAAGGCCTAAGGGATACTAATGGCAAGAAATCGCTACATGGTCAGTCTGGTTTTTCTCACGTTTTTCGTGATGTCCTTGTTGACCAATATTCTTGGCCCAATTGTGCCGGACATCATCAGCAGCTTTCACGTAAGTCTGACCGCCGCCGGGTTTCTGGCCTTTGCTTTCTTCATTGCATATGGGGTGATGTCGATTCCCGCAGGTTTTCTGGTGGAACGATATACCGAGAAGCCTGTAATGATAATGGCGTTTCTGTTGGGCACGCTGGGATCGCTGAGTTTCGCTCTGTTTCCGCAATATCGCGTTGCCATTGTTTCATTGTTCGTGATGGGGGCCGGGATGGCCACGCTGCAAGTAGCGGTTAACCCTTTGCTGCGCGTGGCGGGCGGTGAGGAACACTACGCTTTCAATTCAACTCTGGCCCAACTGGTTTTCGGCAGCGCATCCTTTCTTAGCCCGCGAATCTATTCTTATCTCGTCCTCAACCTCAATGGGTTTTCGACCGGGCAAAATGCCTTTCTGCGGATTCTAGGGAGATTGACCCCCGCCGGGCTGCCATGGGCCTCGATGTATTGGATCTTCGCGGCTTCCACGTTGCTGATGGTCGCTGTTTTATCTTTCTCCAGGTTCCCACGCGTTCAGCACACAGCCGAAGAACGGGCTGGATCGTGGGAGATGTATCGCAGCCTGGCGCGCCAGCGAGTAGTCTGGATGTACTTTGTCGCTATGTTCGCCTACCTTGGTTGTGAGCAAGGTACTGCTGACTGGATTTCAAAATTTCTTTACCAGTACCATGGTTTCGATCCTCATACCACAGGCGCGACGGCGGTCTCCTGGTTTTGGGGCCTGCTCACCGCAGGATGTTCCATCGGCATGTTGCTACTGAAAATATTTGACAGCCGCAAGGTGTTAATTGGCGCGTGCGTCGGCGCGCTCCTCTGTCTCTCCGCGGCTTTGTTTGGACCGGCGAATGTCTCGGTGATTGCCTTCCCCGCGATCGGCCTGTTCACTTCGGTGATGTGGCCGATTGTCATTTCGCTAGCGCTTAATTCCGTCGCTGAGCACCACGGTTCTTTTTCGGGGATCTTAAGCACTGCCATTGTGGGCGGGGCTGTAGTCCCTGTGATTATCGGGGGTATCGGCGACCGTCTGGGGCTGCGCACCGGCGTGGCTTTTCTTTATGTCACATTTGGCTTAGTTCTCAGCGTCGGCTTCTGGGCCAAGCCATTGATCAGCAATGCCACGATCAGTCTGAAGAGAACTACAGCTGAGGCTGCAGTTTGATGGAGCACCGCTTGAAAGACGACATTCCTGTGCAGATTGCGCGTCGCAAGTTTCTCGCCGGTATCGGAGCCGAGGCAGCCGCCACAGCGGCAGCGCCCCTTCCCGGCCAGGCGCTTATGACGGCTACTCCACCGCGCGTGCCAATGGATTCCTCCACCAGCAGTCAGAAAACTGGCCAACCTCACGTCATGAACTCTCCTTTCCGGGTCGCTGTTATCAACGGCGAAATATCACAGGACTTTGGCCGCGCCTGCGAAGTTGCCTCGCGCGAATTCGGGATGCAGTGCCGCATGGGGAATCACGCCAAAAAGTTTGTTACCAATCGCTTTGGCCAGACCCACGACGTAGCCAATTTGTACGTGTGCGACGCGAGCGTTTTCCTGAACTGCACTGACAAGACAACCACGCTTTCCATTCTTGCCTTCACCCTTCGCACCAGCGAATATCTTGTGGAACAGTTCCGCCGGGGAGACCACTAAATGACTAGAAACAACGGCAGGTTGGCGGTCGCTATTGTTCTTCTCTCTTTTGTGCAGTGTGTCATCGCACAGTCCACGCCATCGAAAGTGGAGGTGGAGACGCGCGTTGATTCGATTGTCAGCAAAATGACTCTGGCGGAGAAGATCGAGATCATCGGCGGTATTAATGACTTTTACACACGGCCGATCCCCAGGCTTGGTATCCCCTCGTTGAGAATGTCTGATGGGCCACTCGGCGTTCATGACTACGGGCTAACCACCGCCTATCCTGCCGGCATCGCCCTGGCCGCTTCCTGGGATACCGATCTCGCCGAGCGATTCGGTACAGCGATGGGCAAAGACGCACGGGCACGCGGCGTACATTTCATTCTCGCTCCGGGCATGAACATCTATCGCGCTCCGATGAATGGCCGCAACTTCGAATACTTCGGAGAAGATCCTTTTCTCGCGTCCAGAATTGCTGTTCCCGTCATCAAAGGAATCCAGTCACAACGCGTCATCGCGACCGCAAAACACTTTGCCGGGAATAACTCGGAATTCGCGCGCACGACTCTCAGCTCCGACATTGATGAAAGAACCTTGCGCGAAATCTATTTGCCGGCATTCGAAGCCTCGGTCAGAGAAGCAAAGGTGGGCGCGGTCATGGATGCCTACAACCTGGTAAATGGCGTTTACATGACCCAGAATAATCATTTAAACAACGAAATCCTCAAGCATGAGTGGGGTTTCGACGGCATCCTCATGTCAGATTGGGGGGCGACACACGACGGTGTTGCTGCTGCAAACGGTGGCCTTGATCTTGAGATGCCCTCGCCAACCTTCATGAACAACGACACTCTACTTCCAGCTCTCAAGGAACGAAAGATCTCGCAGGCGACCCTGGACGATAAGGTTAGAAGAATTCTACGAAAGGCAATCGAGTTCCGGTTCTTCGACCAGCCACAGACGGATACAGACATTCCTTCTTACAGTCAGGAAGGCCGGCAGGTTGCCCTCGAGGAGGCCCGGGGCAGCATGGTATTGCTGAAGAATTCCGGTGATCTACTTCCGCTCAATGAAAGCAAGTTGAAAACCATTGCCGTAATTGGTCCGGATGCCTATCCCGCCGTGCCTGGTGGGGGCGGTAGCTCTGACACCAAGTCGTTCAACACAATCAGCTATCTAGAAGGCATCAGCAACCGGCTGGGGACCAAAGCGAGAGTCTTGTACGCGGTTGACACGCCTCCTCTCGACGAAGTCTTTGAGAACTCCGAATTCGTTACTGCACCCGATGGCGAGGTCGGCTTGAAGGGGGAGTATTTCAGCAATCAAGAGCTGCGAGGTACTCCTGTTCTAACGCGCACCGACAAGCACATCGAGTTCGACTGGGGCGAAGGCAGCTTCGCTCCGAACCAGCCGGTCGATCACTTCTCGATTCGCTGGACCGGCTATTTCGTGCCGCGGAAGTCCGGAGATTACAAGTTCTTTACGTCCGCGGATGACGGTGTTCGACTCTACATAGGCGACGAGACCGCGATCGATGACTGGCAGCCTCATTCCCAGACGGTTGATAGCTATGCCAGACATCTGGAAGCGGGCCAGGCATATAAGATCCGCCTCGAGTATTTCGAAGCCGTAGGCAGTGCCATCGTTGGTTTCGGCGTGACTCGAGCGGAGGCGTCCATTGGCCGCCAAACCAAACCTCTCGCCGCGAAATCTGACGCCGTGATTGTTTGTGTTGGGTTCGATCCTAAGACGGAGGGGGAGGGTGCTGACCGAACCTTCCAGCTTCCTGGCGGACAAGACGAGCTCATCCGGCAGATCAGTGCGGTCAACAAGAACACGATCGTGGTGCTCACCGCCGGCGGCAACGTGGACATGACGCAATGGATTGACAGTGTTCCAGCGATTCTGCACGCATGGTATCCGGGACAGGAGGGCGGGACGGCCCTGGCTCAACTCCTTTTTGGCGACTACAGCCCGTCAGGCAAGCTGCCTGCATCTTTTGAGCGCCGTTGGGAAGACAACCCGACCTTTCACAACTATTACCCCGAGAAAGGCGAAAAGCGAGTTCAGTACTCGGAAGGTGTTTTCGTTGGATACCGGCACTTCGATCGTTCCGAAACAAAACCGTTATTCGCTTTCGGTTACGGCCTTTCCTACACAACGTTCGCATATAGCAAGTTGTCCGTAGCGCCACAGACGGGGAACTTAAACGAGCCGGTCACGGTTTCCTTCGACGTAAGAAACACAGGTCATCGTGAGGCGGCCGAAGTGGCGGAAATGTATGTCGGTGAGCATCACTCCAGTATTTCTCGACCGGTCAAAGAGTTGAAGGGGTTCGCAAAAGTAAATCTGAAACCGGGCGAGACCAGGCGCGTAACACTCAAGCTCGATCGCAGAGCTTTCTCTTTTTATGACGTCAAGAAAAGTGATTGGCGCACGGAAGCGGGTGACTTCACAATTTTGGTTGGCGGTTCTTCCGACAACATCCAATTGCAGGACAAGTTCACTCTAACACGCTAGAAACGAAATGCCGTCACTTCCATGCGAGCGTCGTAACGGAATCGCTCTCCATGGTTAGCGCTGCCCAGCTACGGTATCACTGTAGTCAAAGCTATTCAAAACAAAAGTGTTCTGGCTGGCAGAATGGGAGATCGTAAAACTCACTTCAATTCCGCCCGCCACAAAATAGAATCGCGGCAAGATGCGTGTCGGAGGCATGACATGGGGAACATAGAAGACCTCCTTGCCCGATCCTTTGTGAACAATGGAGGTCACTTTTTCCGCCGATGTCGGGAGAGATCGTCACTTTGATGTATCTGTTTTCCAGCACAACGAAGGTGTATTTCTGAGGAGCCTGTTGGCGGTTTCGCAGTAGCTGACGTAAGGATAGACTCCATTGGGATCCAGAGCGGTGGGGACGGGCCCGCACGCTGTCAGTGGATGCGTGAGGACATAATCCTCGTACTGAGACGAGACAGCTTTGTCCGGCCGCTCCGTTGCCAGGCACGATCCTACGAGAACGGCGGCAACCAAGAAAATTCGCAGAGTGAGCCCTGCCATATGTCCATGCGGTGATGGTCTGTACACCGGATAGGATCAGGAACTACTGTTGCAGATGCCGACGCACGTAGATCATGGCAGCGGGCGATTGACACCAGAAAGATGTCGTGGTGTAGGCTTTCTGCGGGAGAGAATCATGTTCAGGTTCAGACTTCTACAGTTGCCGTTTCTTCTCCTGGCATTGATTTCCCAGGGGAGCGCGCAGTTCGCACACACCGACCACAAACAGATCGTCGATGCCGCGGGTAAACCGCTCTTTCTTCGGGCAACGAATCTGGGTAATTGGCTGGTGCCAGAAGGTTACATGTGGTTGTTCGAAGGTGGCCCGCAATCTCCTGGTGAGATCCGCGCGTTGGTGTTGGAGCTGCTTGGACCTGAAGGGTCGGCCGCATTCTGGCAGAAATACCGCGAGAACTATGTCACGCGGGAGGACATCGCGCTCCTGCATCGGGCGGGCTTCAACGCCGTTCGAGTTCCTCTGCATTACAGCCTTTTTGAGAGCGACGACGCGGACGGGTTCAAGCTGCTGGACCAGTTGATCCTCTGGAGCCGTGTCGAAGGTTTGTATGTGATCCTCGATCTGCATGCCGCACCGGGCGGACAGACGGGCGCTAACATCGATGACAGCGCCGGATATCCCTGGCTATACCAGAGTCCACAAGAGCAAGAACACCTGATCGCTATCTGGCGGCGGCTAGCGACGCACTATCGCGACGAGCCGGCCGTGCTCGGTTATGACCTGCTGAATGAGCCGATCCCGCATTTTCCCAAGCTAGCACCTTTGAATTCTTCGCTTGAACCGGTCTACAAGAAGTTGTCGGGCGAGATCCGAAAGTTTGATGCTCACCATATTCTCTTTCTCGGGGGCGCGCAGTGGGACGGGAACTTTTCGGTTTTTGGCAAACCTTTCGATGCGAACGTCGCATACACGTTCCACAAATATTGGACGGCGCCGGATGAAAGCGTGCTACGGCAATACATTGATTTTCGCGAACGTTATGATGTGCCGATCTGGATGGGCGAGTCCGGGGAGAATACCGATGAGTGGATCGCGCAATTCGTGAAAGCACTTGAAAAAAACAATATCGGATGGGCTTTCTGGCCGTATAAGAAGATGGAAAAGTCGTCGGCGGTTGTCAGCATTATCCCACCTGCCGATTGGGGAAAGATCGTGGAGTTTGCAAAGCTGCCGCGCGGCACTGCCCACGTGGAAGAACGACTGAAGGCCCGGCCTGAACAGGAGACGATTACCCGTGTTTTCGCCGACTTGCTAGAGCGTGTCCGCCTGCAAAAGTGTCGCGTGAATGAGGGATATTTAAAAGCGCTCGGGATGAGGTCCGATATCGCGCCGGTCAGTGCGGGAGGATCGACGAACTGAACGATTCTTCAATCACTAATTCACTCGTCGTTTCATGTAAATTTCAATGGCACGAATCGCGGGCAGATAACGGGCAGGCCGGAAGTTATCGGTTCGTCCGTCGGATTACTACCGATAAACGCGCTTCTGGGCGGTTATTTGCAGCGGGAAATGCGCCCCATCGGGAATCTAAGGGTCTAGCGTCACACTTACGATGGATTGCACCGAATTGAGGTATTTCGGTGGTGCACACTTGCTGCCAGTTGTGCCCAAACATGGGCTTCACTGCCCGAAAAGGGCAGTCACACCCCGACGTAAGTCACTGAATCCGAACAGCAGGCCTCAGGACGGCCTAGTTTGCTAAACCGTTATACGGGCTAACACCTGTATCGAGGGTCCGAATCCCTCCCTCTCCGCCACTGTTTCAAACACTTACCAGTTGTCTGGTTTGGGGTCTGCAATCTCAGTCGCCGGCTCATGTGGTAACTGCTGGAACTCGCGGTAGGCGCCAAATCGGGCGAGGCGATCTTCTCCCAGGACCTCGGGAATTGGATCGCAGGCTTCTCTCAGCTTTTCACAGACTTGCAGCCACATTCCGGTGCGGGTGTAGGTTTGGTGTACTTTCTGGAATGGAACGGACAAGAGTAATTGCCGGGCGTTTTGAATTTCGCCCTTGTCGATCAGAAGCTGCACCTTTCGCTCGATGATCCATTCGTCCTTCAGCGCCCCTACCTTATTGAGCCACTGCTCACGCTCAGCAAGCGTTTCCGTCCCCAGGGCGCGCAGTATTCTGTCCCGTTCGACCACCACCTGCGGGTGCAACTGAAGCCAGGGTTCCCGAATCGCTTCCAAGGCTGCCGCCGCTTTCCTGGCATCACCTTTCGCCTGGTAGAGCCGAGCTAACAGTGCTGCTGCCACGCCGATCTTAGAGGCAGAGAGTATGCGGATCGCATTTTCTGTCTGTCCTCTGCCGGCCAGCCAAGCCCCATATTGAAATCTCCACAATTCGGTGTTTGCGTCACGAGTATTTTGGATGGCCCATTCGAAAGCAGGGGCGAGGTTTTCCATGCCGGACGGGGCCCAGCGGTTCTGATCGATCGTGGGAGGCTCGGGCAAGCTGCCTTTCTTCGCGTAAGCATGCAACAGCTCATTCCATACCCTGACCTCCTCGAGTCTTGCCCATTCAAACAGGGGAATATCGCTCACCGCCCTTAGATGATTCTCGGGAACCCTCAAGCCATAGATGTCCAACGGCTTGTCAGTCGGTATCCAATACTCGACATGCCATCGCGTTTTCTTTGGCGGTAGTTCCAGTTTGATGGACTGATCGCCGATCGGCCCTCCCTGGATCTCAATATATGGCTGCGGTGACGCTGTGCTTAGCATGGCCCACGCGCGGTCATCGCCGACGCCATAGCTCCACAATTTCATTCCTGGCGAAATAGCTTCATCTGCGACGTGATAAAGACCGGTGCCCAGGGAAGGTGTGTAGGCCCCGAAAGCATTAGCGTCACGACTCTTCCAGAAATAACCTGTCATTTCCTTAATGTCGGATTCGCGTTTGGGTCCTTGCCTTTGCCAATCAATGGTGTCAATTCGTGAAGCATGGGATAGGACTTCGCCCTTGGGGAAATGAAATTCGGTATCAGGGGCTGATGGCAGAGCCGCGTTGGACCACGACATCCATGGGTATGCTGATGTGCCAGGATTGCGGAACAATACGCGTTCCGTTAGGAACGTGTCCTGCGGCCCTAGTGAGTATTCTACGGACCACTGCATTCCGAAGCGCAGCTCACGCTCACCGCACGTGACATAGACTCGGTCCTTCGCGCGGTCGATTCTATAGAGGACTCTTTCGTTCTGGGTGGGAGAATGGGAGATCGGAAAACTCACTTCAATTCCACCCGCCACAAAATAGAATCGGGGCAAGATCCGTGTCGGACGTATGACTTGGGGAGCATACAAGACCTCCTTACCCGATCCTTTGTGAACAATGGAGGTGACTTTTCCGCCGATGTCGGGAGAGATCGTCACTTTGATGTGTCTGTTTTCCAGCACAATGAAGGTGTATTTCTGGGGGACTGGCCGGTTGGCTGTTTCGCAGTAGCTGACGTAAGGATAGACTCCGTTGGGATCCAGAGCCGTGGGGACGGGCCCGCACGCTGTCAGCGGATGCGTGAGGACATAATCTTTGTATTGAGACGAGACAGCTTTGCCCGGCGGCTCGGTTGCCAGGCACGACACTACGAGAATGTTCCCAAGCAGGGAGATTCGCAGAGCGAGCCCTGCCATATGTCCATTCGGTGATGGTCTGTACATTGGGATCGCTCCAGCGCGAGAAGATTTTCAGCCCCGATGCGGGCGAACTGGTCGCCAGACTTTTCCTCATTGGCATTGGCAAACAGTTCGCGGAGATCGGAGAAGTCGCATCGCTCGATCATGGGAGTGCCCGCTCGGAGAGACCATGTTATCGAAAAAGTCTTGAGCGGCGCGCTACAGTTTGTCGGAATATTCGGTCGCGTGATCCATAAAGTGTTCCTTTGCTCCGAGATGTCCGTGGTGGACGTAGCCTTTACGAATACTCAGCCAACTCCCGGATTGTCGGCAAGCGGGAAGTTGGGAACTCCGGCCCGCGACACCAATACAGCAACCGGCAATTTGCGGAATCTTCGATCAAAGCCCCCTCGCCGGCATCATCCTCGCCACAAGACTCCCGATGACCTGCGGCTCATGCTCGCCAGAGGAGCCTTCAAGCGTGTAAGACCGCTCGAAGGCATTGGGACCAGCAATCTTCATTTCCCACTGGTCATTCGCCTGCGAGGCGATGATCGAAACACTCCAATCCCCGGGCCGATCCGCAAGGGCATGCTCAATGATGGCCACAATCTCCGACCGCACCGCAGGCACGCAGCCCGTGTGATGCATCTCCACCGAAACTGCCATGCCGCCGAAAATATCACCGTGCCTCCCGCTCCCGCAAACCCTGCGCTACCCGTGAGGCCCGTATCGATCGGATTCGCCGCTTAGGCAGCGGTGTCATGTATTAATGTATGCAAGGCAGAGATGATAGTGTCGTTCGGGATACGGAGGTCACCCATGTCACTGCGCGACGGCTTGCGCCTGCTCGCCGTAGTCATTCTGACTGTCGGGCTCGCGGACGCTCAAACCATTCCGCCCGCAACTGCGAAGCGTATCGACGAGATCGTTGCGAAGGCGACTACCGAACAACAAATCCCGGCTATCTCCGTCGCCATCGCCCTAAACGGGCAGATTCAGTACCAGAAAGCCTTCGGCAAAGCCGATCTCGAGAACAATGTCTCGGCTACTCCCGAAGCCCTCTTCCGCACAGGCTCGATTGCCAAGCCGATGACCGCCATCGCGGTTATGCGACTTGTCGAGGACGGCAAACTCGACCTCGACGCACCTATCCAAAAATACTGTTCTGCGTTTCCGCAGAAGCCTTGGACGATTACGACCCGAGAGGTGCTCGGCCATATCTCGGGCATCCGCCATTACAAGGAAGGTGAAATGGATAACACTCATCATTACGCCAAGCTGTCTGACGGGTTCGCCATCTTCGCCAACGATCCTTTGCTCTTCGAGCCGGGAACGGAGTACCAGTATTCCACCTATGGCTTCTCCGTCATCGGGTGCGCTTTGGAAGGCGTGACAGGCAGATCGTTTCCCGAAATCATGCAACAAGAAGTCTTCGCTCCGGCGCATATGACGCACACCTTTCCGGATAGTGTTTTCGAGATCGTCCCGCACCGCGCCCGCGGATACTCCAAGCGGGACGCACAGATCATCAACGCCGGACTCATGGACAGTAGCTACAAAATCCCCGGCGGCGGCTACGTTTCCACCCCAGGCGACCTTGTCACTCTTGCGGACGCTCTGCTTGCGGGAACGCTAATGAAACCCGGCACCCTCAAACTCATGTGGACGTCACAGAAACTCCGCAATGGCAATAATACGGGTTACGGTATGGGCTGGGGACTCGGACAGTTCGAGGGTCAGGACATCGCCACCCATGCCGGCGGCCAGCAGGGAGCCAGTTCCAGCCTGACGATCTATCCTGAGCGCAAAATCGTGGTAGCGGTCATGATCAACATGGATGAAGCCGACGCTACCCAAATCGATCATAAAATCAGCGCCGTGCTGATGAAGGATGTCTTTGGCGTCGAGTCAAATTCCAGAGGTGAGGCAGCAGGCCCTTAGCGCAAAAGGGAGAGTACCGCGAACCCTGTCCGCAACGAAATCTTCCGAGAGGGAAAACTCCCCTGATCGCATGGAATCATGCAACAGCAATTCTCAGTTAGTGAAATCGCCTGTGGCTGTTGAAAAACTCCTTCCTCCGAAATTCGCCAAAATTAAATCGCGCCAGGATGCCCTACGAACGACTATCTCGGGTCGCCGAGACATTTTCTATCCCCCCAATTTTGGCTGTTTGGGACGAAAAGTGAGTTTGTCAACAGCCACGCCTGGTTTCGTCAACAAACCCTAATTTTGTGCCGTCGAGATGTGATCAAATGAATTCATGAATGAAGGTTGTCGTTTCGTAGCATCGCTCGAATAGCCTGAAGGAGTCTCTCCTGGCACACTTGGTTGCGGACAAAGCGAACTTCGCCTCCAGCCCGTTTGCAGTCCCGGCCTGCTTCGTTCTACTCGTCTATGGACTGAGCTGGATGATCGAAGTACCTGCGGCCCTGACCGCGCTCGGCCTGCTCCACGTCCACGTCTCGAAGGGGCTCCAAACCCTGGCACAGCTCACGCCAGCTGTCGCAGCTCTGATTACTGCGGGACTATTTAATGGACGTCGCGCTATCGGGCCACTGCTGCTTCCTCTTCTCAAGGTGCACACGCCGTTCCGCTGCTACGCTTTGGCGCTCCTCGTAGCGCCGGCTACGCAAGCAGCAGCCCTACTGCTTTATCAGAACATGGGACATTCTCTTCCCCAGTTTGGTCCATGGTCCGAGGTGCCGGTGATGGGAGTCGTATTAGCACTTTTCAGTGTGGGCGAGGAACTCGGATGGAGAGGTTTCTTCCTGCCCAACCTGATGAAAGGCAACTCGCTGCTGGCCGCAACGGGTTGGATGGCGCTGTTTTGGGGATTTTGGCATCTGCCGTTCTACCTCGCGGCCAACTCCGAAGGTCAAAGCACCTGGCTCCAGTGCCTGTCTTTCTTGTCGGTATCTTCCCTGTTTCAGCATTTTTCGCGCTCATTTACTCACGAACCAGAAGCGTGTTTCTCTGCCTCCTCTTCCACGGATCTCTCAATGCTGGAGCGGCCCATTGGTTCGGCCCGCTGCCGACGGGACAATTGCTGCCCTACGCGCTCTGGATCGTTCTGCTATGGATTGCGGCCATCCCCGTGTTCCGCACACTTACCCGTGCACCTAGGCATGGTTAGGTCCAGGCGGTTGTCCGCGCAGCAGCCAGTTTTATCCGAAGGACCTTCTGCAACTGCGAAGGTCGAAGTTGAGGGCATGGGGGTCGATTACTGTCGAAAAATCGCGTTTACACTAACAATTCTCACTTGGTGAAAATCGCCCGACTCGACAACAATCTCTTGCGCGGCGCTGAGCAGGGCCTCGTCTTGTCATGCGAAGCCCGTGAATGTAGGATTCCCAAGTTATGTTAATAACT
>Ga0209180_10000939_pt1 | contig 14076 bp, 9 predicted proteins | sample CZO8metaG_3_FD_188355 | JGI IMG/M metagenome (GOLD analysis project Ga0209180, IMG submission 188355) | Vadose zone soil microbial communities from the Eel River Critical Zone Observatory, Northern California, USA - CZOApr15con2H2.8 metaG... | ecosystem: Environmental > Terrestrial > Soil >...
TGCGTCCCGACGGGTTTTCGCTTTGGGGCGGCCCTGCCTCGGGGCCCACCAGCGTGCAGCTCCCCGCCCTTCCTCTGGCCGGTACCTACACGCTGCGAGTAATGCCGTCGGAAACGAAAGCAGCGACATTGACGCTGCTCTTGTCGCGGCCGCTGACCGGCGCGCTGACGGTAGATGGAGCCGCGACTGTCTTCCAGACGACGCGAGTGGGCCAGACCGGGCGCTACACGTTCTCGGGAACCGCCGGTCAGGGCATGACCCTGCAGGCGACCGCAGGAGCGACCTTTCCAGACGGTGCATGGCTCAACGTCTACCGTCCCGACGGGTCTCAGCTGATTTCTGCGTTTCTCAACAGCAACGACAACATCAAGCTGGACCTCGGCCTGTTACCGGCGACGGGCACGTACACGGTGGCGCTGCAGCCCCAGGGTACGAGCACAGGCACGGTGTCGCTGCGTCTGGTGAGCGAGGCGACCGGGACATTCGCTATCGGTGGTCCCGCCTCGTCAATCACGCTCGGGACTGCTCAAAACGGCCGGTACACGTTTGCCGGTACCGTCAATGACCTCCTCAACTTGAACATCCAGGCGCTCGCGACAAATCCGGCAGGAGGATCCGTTGCATTGACACTGAACAGACCGGAAGGGTTTGCCCTGTGGTTCGGCTCTGCATCGGCTCCAACCGTGCTTGCCCTGCCGGCACTTCCGGTAACGGGGACATACACGTTGCGTATCGTACCGCCTGGCACGAGCGGTGCCAATCTTACTGTGCTCCTCTCGAGGTGAGTTCTGATGTCGCTTGCAAACTCAAGAACGATGTCGAGGGATCACAAATCGATGGAGTCGCCAATGTGCCACTCTGGAGCACCGACGAGGCGTGCAACGTTGCTGGCCGCGGTTTCCATTGCCGCGGCCTGCACTGGACAAGCTCCGTTCGTGCCGCTGACGCCGGACCTGCTTCGCGCAGTGGAGCCGGCAGCGCCGGCCGTGCAGAAGGGCCAAACGGCGACCCTGTTGCCTACGGGCCAATGGCTGCTGGTCGGCGGTGAGGACGCCGGCCGCCCCACGGCCGCTGCCATGTTGCTCGACGCTACGACTAGCCAGGGCAGCCGGTCCCGATCGACTCGCTCGCTCACGCGCGCTCGGGCCACACGGCGACCGTTCTGCCCGACGGCACGGTGTTGGTCCTGGGAGGATGGAACGCTGAAGGCCGAGTGGAAACCAGGGCAGAAGTCTTCGATCCAATATCGCATAAATTCACGGAGCGTCCTGGCATCGAGAGGCTCGCCAGAGCCGAGCACACCGCGACCCTTCTCATTGATGGTCAGCTGTTGGTCGTCGGCGGCGCGACTGCACAACGGGAAGCGCGCTCCGACGCGGTGTTCTGGAACCCGCTTTCGCAGGAAACGCAATCTGCGCGGGACTCTTTCCTCGAGCGCTCGCGAAGGCAACACTCAGCCGTCTTGTTGCCCAGCGGCGGCGTCCTGATTCACGGCGGCCTCGATGCTGAAGGCAACGCGGTTGCTGAAGCGGAGATCTTCGAGCCCCGCACGTCGCGTTTCGTGCGTTTCGACGAGGAGCAACGAAGCAAGCTTCCGGTCGAATCCCTTGAGGCAAGAGAGCCAAAGGCCGAAGAAGCCGTGATCGCGGGCCAGATGGAACGTCTCGAGTATGTGCCGGCTGTTCGCTTCTCCAAGCCCATCGACCCGAAGACCCTGTCCGACAGGACGGTAAGGCTGATCGGACCGACCGGCGTCAGCGCCGCACGCCCCATCGTTGCTGAGCGCGGCATGCTGCTGTTCGTTCGACCGCTGAACAAGCTCCTACCGGGAACAGATTACGACATCTTCATCGAGGCGGTGGCCGATGAGCAGGGTCATCATCTGCCGCCGACGGCCATGCACATCAGAACGCCTGCGGTAGCAGCCGGCGATCGCCTCATTGCGAGAACCGATCTACCTCATCCCTCAGCCTGGTTCGCGGCGGCGACCGCACGCGCAGCGGCCGCTTCCCGTCCAGGGTCGCCGCCGCAGTGGATGAGCGACATCGAATGGACCGGTGCGCACGCCAGCGGGGATAGCGAGCTTTGGACGCCTGGTAGCAAGCATTTCAACGGAAAATGGTGGAATACGCTGCCCCCGATTCCTCCCGGTGTCGCGCCGGTCGCTCCAGCGGGCGAGACTGCGCTCTCCGGGAGAGTCCTGCGCATGAATGGACGACCGCTGGCCAACGTCACGCTCCGCATGCAGAACAGGGAAGCGAAGACTGACTCCTCCGGCTTCTTCCTGCTGCGCGACCTTCGATCTGGTTTCTCGCCGATGAATATCGATGGGACAACGGCTAACCGCAAAGACGCCTTCTACGGAAACTACACTGCGCGCGTCGAGGTAAAGGATGGCGTTACTACCGAGCTGCCCTACATCATCTGGATGCCGAAGCTCGATCCGCAGGGCACCGTGCGCATCCCCTCGCCGACGACGGAGGAAACGGTCGTCTCCAGCCCCTCGATTCCGGGCCTGGAGCTGCACATTCCTGCGGGCACGGTCATTCGCGATCGCGACGGCAATGTAGTCACGGAGATCAACCTCACGGCGATTCCAGTGAATCAGCCCCCATTCCCGCTGCCCGATCTGAGCGTGCCGGTCTACTTCACCATCCAGCCGGGTGGCGCCGTGTTGCAGGGATTGACTCCGGAGGCGGTCGGCGCACGCCTCTTCTATCCGAACTACCAGCGCGAGGTGCCAGGGGCGAAGGGGGTCTTCTGGAATTACGATCCGCACGAGCGAGGGTGGTTCATCTATGGCCTCGGGACCGTCAGTGCCGACGGACGGCAGGCGATTCCGGATCCTGGCGTGGTGATCACCGAGTTCACGGGGGCCATGTTCAATGGCAGCGGCTTTGCTCCCGCGGGTGATGGCGGGTCGCCGAGCGGTGGTTGCGGTGGTGCGGGGCCGGGAGGCGGCGGTGGTGTCGGGCCGGGAGGTGGCGGTGGTGCCGGGCCGGGAGGTGGCGGTGGTGTCGGGCCGGGAGGTGGCGGTGATGGTGAGAATGGTGGCGACCCTTGTTGCCAACCGGGTCCGGGTGGCGGGGGTGGTGACGGCGGCAAAGGGAGTGCTGACGTGGGCGAGCCATCCTTCGTCGACTGCGGCGATCCGGTCAACGTATTCACTGGACAGTTTACGCTTCGGGAAACGGATCTATCCCTGCCCGACGTAGCTCCGATTGGCGTGAGGCGAACGTATCGGTCGCTCGACCTGAACCGGCGCATGTTCGGCGTCGGCATGACGCTCGACTACGACTTCTTCTTCTGGTCGGCCACTGGCCGCTTCAACCCCGGAGGTTCGACAGACACGGAATACCAAGAAGTGGATCTAATCCTTGCCTCCGGGAAGCGCGTCCACTACACCCGGACAACCCCCGGAGCGAGCTGGTCGAACGCAAAGTTCACGACCCAGGCGCCGGGAATGTGGTACGGCTCGCGGGTCGAGTTTAACTCAACGCGGGTCGGCTGGGATCTGTTCTTCAAGGATGGCTCGCGATGGTACTTCCCCGACAACGCGCCCATCCAGGAGATCACCGATCGCTACGGGAACATGCTTTCGCTCACCCGCGCCTCCAGGACCGGGCCGATCACGCGCATCGACTCCCGCAACGGCCGCTGGGTGGAGTTCACCTTCAACGCCTCGGGCCTCGTGGCGACGGCCAAAGACAACGCGGGCCGGACCGTCTCGTACGACTACGATCTCAATGGACGGCTGATCAAGGTGACGAACCCGAATGGCGAGGCGCGCACCTACGAGTACACTGCGGACAACAGGATGTTCCGGGTCCGCTCCGCGAAGGGCGACATCCTGACGGAGAACGCTTATGCCGCGGGCTCAGGCGTCGTCACGCAACAGACGCTCGGCGACCTGACGACATTCAGGTTCAGCGTCGCGGCGCCCACCGTGCCGCCCGGACCCAACCGCGTCACCGAGATCACCGATCAGCGCGGCTTCATTCGGAGGGCGGTCTTCGACGGCGCTCTCCGGCGGATCATCAGCAGCACCTACCCCGTCGGCACTCCCGAGGAGCAGACGACGAGCTTCGAGTATGACCCGAGCTCCGGGCTACGCACCTCGCGGACCGATGCACTCGGGCGAAAGACGGTCTATACCTACGACGGCCAGGGGAACGTGACGAGCGTGACGCGTCTAGCTGGCACCGCCGATGCGGTCACGATGAATTACACCTACTCGGCCGATTTCAACAAGGTGACGAGCATTACCAACCCCCTGCTGCAGACGACGACCTTCACTTATGACGCCGGTGGTAACTTGACCGGGATCGCAGACCCGTTGAACCACGCGCTCGCGATGACCTTCGACGCGCAAGGGCGCATGACGCAGATCACGAATGGGCTAGGCCAGTCGACCACCTTCACCTATCAGGGGCCCGACTTGGTCTCCGTCACCGATCCGCTTGGGCGAACGACATCGATGTTCTACGACGCAGCGGGACTCCTACTGGCGACGGTCGACCCGCTTGGAAACCGAACGCGCTACAGCCACGACCTCGCCGGGCGGACGACCGAGATCATCGATCCGGCGGGGAAAAGCGTAAAGTTCACGTACGACCTGAATGGCAATATGATCTCGTCCATGGATCAGCGGGCCAATGTAACCCTGTACACCTACGACGTCTTGAATCGGCTCTCCTCGAGGACGGACCCGCTCCTGGCGACCGAGACCTTCACCTATGCGGCGAACGGCCTCCTCGAGACGGTCACTGCCCGCAATGGACAGATCTCACGCCGCACGTACGACAGCATCAACCGGCTCTCGCAGATCGGTTTCGGCGCAACTGCCGCGGCACCCACTACGTACGAGAGCACGATCGCCTATACGTACGACAAGGGCGACCGCCTCCTCACCCTCGTCGACAGTGCTGGAGGTACGATCAACTATGCGTACGACGGCTTGAACCGGCTGACGCAGGAGACGACTCCGCGCGGGACCGTAAACTACACTTATGACAAGGCCAACCGCCGCACGCAGATGTTGGCGACCGGGCAGCGGTCTGTCGATTACGCCTACGACGCTGCTGGCCGCTTGACGGAGGTGCGCAATGCTGTCAGCGCGACCGCCGCACAGGACGTGGTGCGCATCACCTACGACAACGCCGACCGCTACTCTCGCGTGCAGCTCCGCAACGGGGTCAACATCGACTATGCCTATGACGCCGCCGGCCAGCTCAGCTCGATCACCTACAGCACCGCGGTCGCCACGGTCGGCGGCCTGCTCTATGACTACGACACGGACGGGAGGGTAATTCGGATCGGTGGCTCCCTGGCCAAGGTCGACCTGCCCGGGGCTGCGGCCGGTAACACCTACAACGCCAACAACCAGCTCACGCTCCCGGGATACACCTACGACCGCAACGGACGGTTGACGTCAAACGGCGCACGGAGCTACGTCTGGGACGCGCGAAACCAGCTCAGCCAGATCACGGGAGCCACCTCAGCGCAGTTCTCCTACGATGCGATGGGAAGACGGAGCCGCAAGTCGATCAACACGGTGGCGACGCAGTTCCTGTACGATGGCCCCAACACCATCGAGGAGCTGAGCGACGGTCCCGCCCCTGTCGTGAACGCCACGATCTTGACGGGCCTGAGAGTGGACGAGGCGTTTGGGCGGACCAAGGGAACCACGAAAACGGACTACCTGACCGACCATCTGGGGAGCACAGTCGCGCTCTCGGACGCGAGTGCCGCTCTATCCACGAGCTACAGCTACGAACCGTACGGCCGGGCGACGCAGACGGGCGTGCCTGACGACAACGCGCGCGCTTTCACAGGGCGGGAGGACGATGGCACCGCGCTCCTCTACTACAGGGCGCGATACTACGATCCCGTAAGCGGGAGGTTCCTTTCGGAAGACCCGATGGGACTTGAAGGAGGAGATTTCAATCTCTATTCGTATGTGCTGAGAAATCCATTAACGTTCGTCGATCCATTTGGTCTATACCGATGCGTTGATGGGGCCGTCTGCGACTTCACGCCCGACATGGATGCGGACCTAACATGTTTTGAGGGTTGCGTGAAGAGGCCGATTTTCATCACTAGCGGGAGAGACTCGCACGAATCCAAGGACCCGCATATGAGAGGAGAGGCGGTCGACATAGGTCGAAACAGGAACCCGGACTTGAAGAGGCCTGACGCTGAACGATGTTTTTGTGAGTGCTTCCCATTGCCAAATCGCTATGCTCAAGAAGAAGAGAACAGCGGACCGGGTACACACTATCACATCCAACGTGCGCGCGGAACAAACGGCGGTACGAACTTTTGGCCCGGAGTTGTGCCACATGGAAAGAGGAAGCGATAATCGTGGGGAGACTATCTAAGCATGCGAGGTCGTCGCTAATGCACAGCGCCAGCTGGCGAAAAACAGTGTCTTCATCGATGATTCATTGCATTTTCGTAATGGCTGTTACCGTGCCGGCCTTGGCTGGCCCGGCCGGGGACACGCCAGTATCTTCCTTGGACCCGAATGATCTCATCGGCAGGAGTCTTGACGAGCTTCCGTCTGAGTTCCAGGGCGATTACGAACTCCCGCTCAAGGCTGGACTGGGTATGACGGTGAAGACACGAGATAGTCGTCATTTTGTTCTGCTGTTCGCTCGGAAGAAGAGTAAGTCCATTTCCAAACGGATTGTCTCGGTTCTAGAGATTCCAGAGTACGACGAAAAGGTGGAATCTCTAGCGTTCAATTTCGACTGCGATTCGCCAGGGGGGGAAGTGCGGCGAGGAGACCCTGTCGTCGCCCTATTCGCGATCGCGGGACGCGGTTATGCCCCGACGAGACTGGGATGGAAAGTCAACGTCCTCTCGAAGACGTTCGAGCCTGTCGCCGGGATCCGGTGCTACTCCTTTGAGTAACTCGGCGAAGCCGCAACAAACCTCGCGGACTGGCCCCCGACCGTGCATCGGCGTCGCTGCCACTTTCTACTCACCGTCTCATCGTCAGGAGGTCACGCTTGATTGCCTCTGTACTCATTTTACTTTGGCTGGGACCGGCCTCAGCAGAGCTGAACGCGCCTGAGAAGAATGTCCCCCCATCACAACTCGATCAGCAGGATCTCCGGAGGGTCGCGGAGAAGCTGAAGACGGCGATTCTCAAAGAGGACATCGATGGGATTCTCAGGCACATCGATCCCGACGGATTAAGGTGTACGGATACGAAAGTCCCGTATCAACAGGTCCGAAGGGACCTCCACAATAAGAACAGCGACCTGTATTTGAGCCTTTTCGATACAGCGCGATTCTTCAAGCGATGCGGGCGCGGATACCCTTCCGATTACCCAGCCATATCGGACAGGGAATTCTTCTCAAGAGCAGAGAACGAAACGATCGAGATCGAGATTTCTGAGAGGAATAAGGACCGGGCGAAGGTGACTATTAGATCGTCGGTCAAAGGTCATTACCCAAGAGAGTTGTACTTCCACAAGGTTGCCGGTAAATGGAAAGTGAGCCAAGGATTCATCGTCGGTTCATGCACCTGCGGCTGACTTCTGTTGCCGATCATGCGCACCCTTAGCTCGCCTCACGCGTAGGGCGGCTCCACAACGTCACGCCTGAGGATCACCGCCTTCGTGCAGGCCGCATGCATGCGGTCCACTTCGCCGGGCGGAGCGCCGGAGGCCTCCAGTCTCGCTCTCGCGCGGCGAGCAAGAAGGATAGACTCCTCGGCCTTTACAGGAGAAGGCGAATAGCATCTCATGGCCGAAGGAACTGCAGCGCACGCGGGCAAAGCCGTTGGCGAGGATCCCGCAAGGGAGATACCGCTCGAACTCGGAGGATGACAAAGCCGGGCAGGCCCGCGCCGTCGCATCGCTGCTCCATCTCGGCAAGAAAGGGTCTTCAGACGAGCGCGGACTGTCTCGTGCAGGAGCGTCCGCTCGGGTTCGGGACGTCGATACCCTGGGCCGGTCGCAGCGCCCGCCGGTACCGCTTCTCGGTGGGCTGCTTTACGATTACGATGCGGCTGGGAGGGTTATCCGGATGGGCGGCTCGCTGGCCAAACTCGACCTGCCGGGCGCTGTCTCAGGGAAGACGTACAACGCGAGCAACCAGCTCACACTGCCGGGCTACACCTACGACCGCAACGGCCGGCTGACCTCCAACGGCACCCAGAGCTACCTTTGGGATGCGCGAAGCCAACTCACGCAGATCACAGGAGCCACATCGGCGCAGTTCGCGTACGACGCCTTGGGAAGGCGCAGCCGCAAGTCGATCAACACCGCGGCGACGCAGTTCCTCTACGATGGCCCGAACCTCATCCAGGAGCTGAGCGATGCTTCGACACCAGTCGTGCGAGCGACCATTCTAACGGGCCTGAAGATCGACGAGGCATTCGGCCGGACACAGGGTACCACGAAGATGGAGTACTTGACCGACCGGCTGGGGAGTACGATAACCCTCTCCGATGCCAGCGCAAATCTATCCACGAGCTACAGCTACGAGCCGTACGGAAAGATCACGCAAAGCGGGGTCCCCGACAACAACGCGCGCGCCTTTACGGGGCGTGAGGATGACGGCGCAGGCCTCATGTACTACAGGGCGCGTTACTATGACCCGGCGGGCGGCAGGTTCATCACAGAGGATCCGCTAGGCCTATTTTCCGGCGACACGAATCCATATCGTTACGTCTCTTCCGATCCTGTCAATCGTGTCGATCCAACGGGTCAATATTCATTTCCACTTCCGCTTCCACCCGGGCCTGCCGTTGTTGGAGGGGCCGCGGCCGTTAGCTTTGGCGTCGGATTCGGTATCGGCTACCTAATCTGTAGGGCAACTGGAAACCCATACTGCAACCCATTGACTTGGTTCCCCCCGCCAAATCCACCTGGGCTCGATTCGTGCGGGCCCAAGGACCCCTACAGGTAGAAACCCAACAAGAATGATTGTCTAAATGCGTGTGCAATGGGAGGGGCCGCACTCGAAGCGTACTGCCGGGTGCTACCTAATCCAGACCAAAGGCGTCAGTGTTGGGAAGTATTGCACGAGAGTGAACAGCGTTGCGTGAATGTGTGTAATTCAATATTTCCATAGTCACTAATGGACATAAGCCATGAGACTTAGTTCGCTTGGGCCAGTCATTGCTCGCCGTGTTCTGCATCACTCAGACGATCGGGCGATCCTCGTACTAATCGGTCAACCACGTCGGTATCGCGGTGGCCATCCAGACTACTATTGCCCATATAAGATCGAAGGCTTCGATGACCAGATACGATATGCCGGTGGTGTGGATGCTGTTCAAGCGCTCCAACTTGTAATGAGAGCTATTGGCAACCGACTTGCGGAGTCTAAGCAGGCATTGAGTTGGAACGCTGGTCAGCAAGTCGGGGATCTCGGATTTCCCGGCGTAGAGACGCATCGCGCCCCCGGCAAAAGGATGCAGCAGGCGATGGCAAAGGTGTTTTCCGAGGCGCTCGGCAGGTCGCTCAAAGCGAGCCGACCTAAGAATGGAGTTCGAAGCGGGGAAGGCAGGAAGCGGAGATCTCGAAGGAAGCGATCGGGCTTGCCTCCGTAGCTGAGATTGGACGACGCAGGGGGGTCGGTTGACTGATGCTGTGCGCGCGATGCGCTGTTTCGCAGGGCACGTCATCTTCAGGGTAACCTGGCAAGGATGCCCTGGGCAAAGCCAGAGTGGGCAGCCAACACCACGGTGGGGCGGTTCCCCCTAATCCACACGTAGAGCCGAAACCTCCAGCGCTATGAGGAAGAGCATGCCCAGCGCGAGGTCCACCCTGCGATTATGGCGCGCACGATTTGCAGGCGCAATTGAATACAACGAACCCACATCAGCCCATCGCCGTCTACCACAGGGCAAGTGATTGTGTTGACCGAGGTGCGCCCCTCCGCGATCGTGAGCGGCATGAAGAGAGTGATCCTGTTGGCCATTCTCGGCGCGACCGCGGTGGCTGCGGTTCTCGCCTGGTCGGGAGGGCTCGTCGAGAAGGCGCTGAACCAGCGAGAGCGCTCTTTCGAGAAGCGCGCGATGGCAGCGGTGAAGCCGCCGCGATTCCTGCCGTCTGCAAAGCTGCCGCGCGATCCGATCGCACGCCGCTCGGCGGTCGAAGCGATGCTCCGTCTGCGGCCCGATCGACGCTTTCTTTTGGCGGCATCGGAGCTCGGCGGCGGGACTGCGCAAGGCCGCTTCGAAGGCGGGCGGTGGGTCGTCGCCATCTCCGGCAAGGACGGGGGCAGCGTCTCGGAGCTTCCCGATTTCGCTGAAATGCTCGAGTTCCTCCTTCCGCTGGCGAAGAACCGCATCGCCGCCGAGAACGTGCAGGGTCCGCCCGCGACCGACCACCGCGCGCTGCGCAATGAGGACGAGGCGCTGCCAGCCCTGCGCGCGGCGCAGGCATCCTGGTCCGCCGGGCAGCATACGCGCGGTGTGCTGCACGAGGCGGCGGCGGCTGCCGCGGCGCTGGCCTTCTACATGGTCGATGTCGAGGAGGTCGCGGACGGACTTCCGGCGCACGCATTCGCACTCGTCGCTCTCGATGCGGCCGCCGGCAACGACGCGCGCGGGAGTGAGGCGGTCCTCGCTGCAGCGCTCGACTACGACGCCGCTGCTGAGCGGCTCTTACGCGCGTTGCCGGGCGAGGCGGCCCTCAAGCACTTCCTGGCCGGCGACGACGCACACCTCGAGGAGGACGCCTGGTTGCGCGAAGCGACGCCTGCGGATCGCTATCTGCATTTGCGACGGCTGGTGAGGATTGGAGATGAGCGCGGCGTTGAGCGATGGCTGTGGCAGGCGCAGCCCGCCGAGCGGCTTTCGACGGCGGTGCTCAGCCAGCTTGCGCGGCAACCGAGCATGAAAGCATTCGCGCCGGCGGCCTTCGCGCTTCCGTGGTACGTCGGTGCGCGCGTCGAAGGCGCAAGCATCGAAGGGCCGACAGGACCCTTTGCCGACGCATTGAGTGCCGGCGCAGAATCCGCCGCGGTTCGCTTCGCGAAGGATGCAGACCCGAACGGAAGGATCGCCGCCGCCGCGCGGAAGCTCGATTCGGGTGCTTCTGGCCCGCTCCTCCGCGCGGATGACACGGCCGCCTACTTCCTCGCCGCGATGACTTCAGCTTTGTGGCGGCAGTCCGAATACTACGAGTACTACCAGGCCAATCGCGCCGCTGCTCAGGAGTTCGCGAGAAAGCTGGGCAGCCATGCCGATCCCGCGTTGCATGCGCTCGAAGTCGTCGTCATGGCTATCGCTGCCAACACTGGCGAGAGCGCGTTCCTTGCGCTGGCGGAGCCCGGCCAGCTCGGCGGGGGCAAGGCCGAGCTGCTCCTCAGACGGATCTTCAGGCGCGTGGACTACGGCGACGCGCGTTTCCTGGAATCCATTCTCATGAGCGCGCCGCGGTTCGATTCGCGCATCCTCAGCCGGATCCGCTGGGCGCACCTCTGCTCCACGCACCTCTTCGAACGCGAGTACTCGCGCAAGCTGGCCGCCTCCGTCATGAGCGCCGCTCCCGCGAACCATCCTGAGATGGCGCGGCTCCAGGCGTGGCTCTCGCGTGACGCTCGGGCGCTGAGGACGATCGCCCTGCAGAAATCTCTTCCGTTTGCCAACCGCGAGGCTGCGCTCGAGGACTACGTCGCGATCGCGCCGCCCGTCCCGGCGGAAGAGACGCTGAAGTCTTTCGCGAACGCCGAGCGACACCGGGCGGACGCCCGCACACCGCTGATCAGGTTCCTGCGCAGAGCGGGCAAGGTCGAGAAAGCGCGCGCGGAGGCGATGGACTGGCTGAGGAGGTACGACAAGCGGGGTCTCGACGCAGCGTCCATGCGTTGCGTGATCTCGCAGCTGGATTTCGAGTCGGGACGCTGGGCGGCAGGGTTGGAAATCATCCAGCCCGCGCTCCCAGCGTTTCCGTTCTGCGCGCCCGACCTGGCGGCGAAGCACTTGCTCATGCTCGGTCGCAAGGAAGAGGCGCATCGGCTCGTCGGTGCGTGGCTGGAGCGTTATACGATCGTCGAGGCAATCGCCGAGGCGGCTTGGGTCTACTGGACCGAAGGCGATCTCGACGCCGCGGCTGGCGTGCTGGCGACGTCGCGGCGCCGACTTGACAACAGCGATTACTATTGGTCCATCGGTGAGCGATTCGCCAAGGTGTTTGCGAAGCGCCCGACCGCCGAAATGAAGACTGCGGTGCAGGCCCTGCTCGCGAAAGGGATACACCCAGGCTACGTCTCGGACCTCAGGGCGGGACTGACCAAGGAACATGCCTATGAGCACGCCTTCGTCCTCGGAACCCTCATCGACGTTCCGCCGCCGGATCGATACGTGCAACTCGTCCGGACAGCAGCGGCGCTGAGAGCTTGGAAGGGGCCAGACGCCGCGCGCGAATGGTTCTCCGCCCAGATTCCCAGGCAGTTGCCGGCGCGCGAAGCGTACCATCTGGCGTCGTTAGCTTATCGGGAGAAGCTCGACGAGGAGCTCGGCGTGGTCCCGGATCCGCAGGGTGATGCAAGCATGGCCGAGCACGTCTGGCTGTTCCGCGCGGCGGCGCTTGCGCGGCTCGGCAAACGAGCAAGCCCGGCTTTTCGCGCGATGGTGAAGGCTCACTATGGGTCGAATCACCCTGGGTGGGAATTCCAGGTCGGCCGCCATCTCCTAGGCGACCTCAACCAGAAAGAGCTGCTGGCGCTCGTGACGGACGATCCGTCGAGCTGCGAGGTGCCTTACTACGCCGGGGTCAAGGCACAAGCGGACGGCAGGAACGACGAGACGATGTCATGGTACCGGGACGCGGTCTTCTGCCTGCGTCCGAACGAGGCTGAGTTCGCATGGGCATACGATGCGCTCCGCGAGATTCGGGACAAGGAGCGAGCCACCGACTGAGGGGTCGCCATGTCATCGCAACGCCAAGGCGCGGCCTGTGGTTGGCTAGACCGAAGGGGCCAGGGCGCCCCTGATGGCGCCGACTTCCTCATGGCGTTGAATAACCGGAGAAACGGGACATGAGAGATCTCCGATCGATGATATTCGCTTTACTTCCGCTCGTGTTCGGTGCCGCTGTATGCGTACAACTGCTCCTCGAACACTCTAGAAGGGCTGATTCACTTGGCTGGTGGTACACGTTATATTCGGCCGTAGTATATACGCTTGCGGTGTTCTTGGTGGGCACAGTATTGGTTGTTGTTATACATCGCCTTATGCGGTAGCGTTACCGCGGATGAAAACGACAATGGAGCGGTGCGGATGACCGCTTCCCCGTTGGCGCGGCCGAGCAGCTTGCCGTTACTGTTTCTCGGACCGCCTGTTATCGCTGCTGCGATGGGCTTACCGCTGGCCGCAGGATTCATCTATGACGCTACGCAGGACAGAAAGGCTGTTTTGTCAAGTCCCCTTGCATGTTTGCTGATTGGGGCACTAGTCCTTGGTGGTCTCGCGAGCCCCGGATATTATCGATGTTGGCGTCGACGTGAGAATCATTTAGCCCTTTCAACTTTAGTCAGATTGTCGTTACGATCGAGCCTCATTGCAGCGATCATCAGCGGCGTCCTTGGAATGCTTGCAGGGGCTGTAGCAATAGTTCCAGCAATCCTCAGTCTTCTTTATAGCTTGGGGGCTATTTTGCTCTGGGTCCGCCTCGAACGAAACCACTGACCAAGTGCGCGATCCACCACCTCTTACCGGGAATCGCCTGGCCTGGGTCGGGTCCTGCGCCTACGGCGGCTCCACCAACCGCATCCGATGCTGGCGAAGGGGCGGTGCTGGCATCGGTCGCAGGTCCTTCCTGGGGCCTGCACGCGCAGGTCCAAGGGCCGGTTGACCGCGCTGCGCCCCGGTGCTAACCGATCCACTGAACAGGCCGGCTTCGGGGCCGTCCTGCTGCGCACGAGCATCTCCGCAAAAAGGGGGCTCCGTGACCTCCGTCAGCATCGACGTCAATGGAACGAGCCAGGCTCGGCAGGTCGAGCCGCGGCTCCTGCTCGTCCACTTCCTCCGCGAGACGCTGGGGCTCACCGGCACGCACGTCGGCTGCGACACGAGCCAGTGCGGCGCGTGCACCGTCCTCCTCGACGGCG
>Ga0209180_10000940_pt1 | contig 14071 bp, 16 predicted proteins | sample CZO8metaG_3_FD_188355 | JGI IMG/M metagenome (GOLD analysis project Ga0209180, IMG submission 188355) | Vadose zone soil microbial communities from the Eel River Critical Zone Observatory, Northern California, USA - CZOApr15con2H2.8 metaG... | ecosystem: Environmental > Terrestrial > Soil >...
CCGGCAACGGGGGGAGTCCCCCCACTGAAGAGTGGGGCGTGAGCTGGCCAGGCCTTTACTCGAACACCTTGGTCAAGGCGTAAAGGTCCTCGGGGACGCGCCGCGTCTCGCGGATGACGTCGGCGAGCGGAACGACCTCCACCTCGCCATTGCGGCGGATCGGGATCACGCCACTCCTGCCGGCGGCGATCAGCTCCACCGCATGCACGCCGAGTCGGGTCGCCCAGATCCGATCCGTCGGCGTCGGCGAGCCTCCCCGCTGGAGGTGGCCGAGCACCGTCACGCGCGTCTCGAACCCGGTTTCGAGCTCGACCCTTCTCGCCAGCGCATCGCCGATGCCGCGCTTGGCGAGCTGAACATGGCCGAACGCGTCCGTCTCCGCCTGGCTGGCGGCCTCCTGCTCGAGCTCGGGGATGTGCGCGCCTTCCGCGACCACGATGATGCTGAAGAGCTTGCCCTCGCCGCGGCGCCGGTACAGGTGGCTGACGACTTCGCCGAGCGTGAGCGGGAATTCGGGAATGATGATCAGGTCGGCGCCGCCCGCCACGCCACCGAAAAGGGCGACCCACCCGGTGTCGCGACCCATCACCTCGACCACCATCACCCGGTGGTGAGCCGAAGCGGTCGTGTGAAGCCGGTCGAGCGCCTCGGTCACAACCCCGACGGCGGTGTCGAAGCCGATGCAAAACTCGGTCACGCTGAGGTCGTTGTCGATCGTCTCGGGGACGCCGACGGTTTGAAAACCGGCTTCGTGGAGCGCCGACGCAACGCTGAGCGTGTCGTCACCTCCGATCGGCACCATCGCGTCGATGCCGCTGCGTCGCAGCACGCGAATCGCGGTGGCGACCCCGTCCTTCATCTTGAGTGGGTTCGTCCGGGAGGTGCCGAGGATCGTGCCGCCCAAAGGCAGGATGCCGCGCACGTCGGCCGGCCTGAGCTCCTCGATCACGCCGCCTTCGAGGCAGCCGGCCCAGCCATTCTGAACGCCGCTCACCGAATGGCCGAGCTGAAACGCACGCCGCGCCACCGCCCGGATGGCGGCGTTCAGCCCGGGCGCGTCTCCACCTCCGGTGAGGATCCCAATTCGCACGAGCATAGGTTAGCTGCTATCGGGGCTGGCCCAATTTGTCCAGAAGCTGTGGCAGCGTGATCTCGGCCAGCGAAGCCAAACGCAGGTCTGCCTGGCTCAAGTCGAGGCCGGCGGTGATGGAGTTGGGCACAACCACGCAGCGCAGCCCGGCGCTCTTGGCCGCCGTGATGCCATTCGGCGAGTCCTCGATTGCCACCGCCTCGGCGGCCACGACACCGAGGCAGTCGAGGCTCGCCAGGTAAAGATCTGGCTCGGGCTTGACGTGTTCGACATCGTCACGGGCTCGCAGGCAGTCGAAGAGATCGACGATGCCGAGCCGTTCGAGATGGCCCTTCACCCAATCCCGGGACGAGCTCGAGGCGACCCCTACCTTCATGCCCGCGGCCCGCGCCGCCACGGCCAGATCCGCCACCCCGGGCCGCAGGGCCTCGGCCCGCACGAGCTCGAGCCGCCGCGCGATCCGGCGGTCGATGACGTCCTGCGGCAACGGAGCGCCAACTCGCTCCTCCAGGAAGCGCTGGGGATGGAACGCCTGGTTCGAGGAGCCCACGGTCTTCACCCACAGCTCGAAGGGCAGCGCCACTCCGCGCGCCTCGTAAACCTCCTTCCACGATCGGTAGATGGGCTCCTCGGTCTCGAGGATGAGGCCGTCGAAATCGAAGATGAGGGCACGGATCAACTGGAGAGGCAATGTAGCGGTTGAAGCGGCGGTCCAAAGGCTTAGGATCGCCCTACCTGCCTTCCTGTGGCCTCCAAAGCATCTCGGTTGACGACCAAAAGTGACCTTCAAGCCTCCCCGGGCTGGATTGGCGCTGCGCTCTCAGGATTCGCGCTGATCGCAGTCGCGACGATGATGGTCGTCGTCTTCGGCTTCCTGGATTCGCGCTCTATGGGAGGCTTCCTCGCCCCCGATCCAACCGCCGCCGCCGGCACCCTGGGCCTGGTCGGCGGCGCCGAGGGCGTGACCTTGAGCATCGTCATCCTCGTCGTCGTGTTCGGAATCCAGATGACGTCGTCGCGCTACTCGCCGCGCATCATCGGCCTCTTCACCACGAACCCTTTGAATGCGGTCGTCCTCGGCTTCGCGCTGTCGTCGATTCTCTACACCTTCCTGGTCCGCGCCGAGATCAAGACCAATTACGTGCCGACCTGGAGCGTCGCCGCCGCCGAAGTGCTGGCGATCATCAACTTCGCCATCGTCTTTCCATACATCGGTTACATCTTCGCGGTCATGCGCGCCGAAACGCTCGTGAACAGCATCAGGATCCATTCCCGACGCCATCTGGCCAATGCCGTTGCGGGCAAGCACGTCGTGCGGTGCCGGAACGACCTCCTCACCTCCATCGACCAGGTCACCGACATCGCTTTCGGCTCCGTGCAGCTGGGCGACATGCCAGTGTGCCTGCTCACCATCGGCGTCTTGGGCGAATTCCTGGCGCAGGACTACGTGAAGGTGAAAGGACGCTTTGGCCCGCAGTGGTTCCAGGTCGGCCACCCGGAGCTGCCGGGCGATTCCGACCAGATCGTGGCCGAGGTCAACCGCGCGCACACATGGGTCGAGTACACGGTGCTCTCCAGCTTCGTCCATCTCGTGGGCCTCACCCCGGCGCATAGAAAGGAGGCCGTCCATGCGATCGCAGTGGCCACTCGCGACATCGGCCTGGCGGCGATCGAGGCGGGCGACAACGAGGTGGCCGAGATGTGCGTGCGGTTCTTCAACACCTACCTGCGTGCGGCGCTCAACCAATCCGCGCCGACGTTCGCATCCTCGACGATGAACGAGTACCGGCGCTTCGCCATCGGCGCGCTGGAGTGGAGACCGGACCTGTCGGTCGAAGCCGCAGCGCACGTGCTCCGCTACGGCCGTCATTTCGATGAGGCGGGCATGCCGGCGATCTTCGGCGCGGCCGCGGAGGACGTGGCCGACCTCGCGATCGAAGCTCAGTCCCGTGACCTCGAGGTGACCAAGCGCCTCGCCGTGCTGCTGGTCCGCAACCTGCTCGAGCTCATTCCCAACGCCCGGCCGATCGGGCTCAACGGTCTCTTCAAGGCAGTCGCCAAGCTCACTTTCTGGGCGATGGCCGCCGACTCGAGGGAGATCGCCCACATCCTCGTGGACGGCATCGCGGCCGCTCCCGCCGATTTCGTCGATGCTGCTTTAGACCGCATGGAGGTGATGCAGAACGGTTTGTTCTGGGAGGTCAACGAGCGAGTGGTGGCGTTCGACTGGGTGGAGGAGCCGCTGCGCGCGGAGATCCCACGCCTCCGCACAGCGCTGCGTCGCGCGAAGGCATCCGGACGCGGGCCGTCGTTGGAGCTCGAGGAACCGCAGGAGGGCGTACCTGTCGACCTGGTCAAGCCCGAGCCTGCGGAGGCAGGGCCATCGAATGGCGCGCCTTCAAGCGTTGAAGCGGCTAAGGCAGAGACGGCTCGGGCCGAGACGGGCGGTTGATCATCGCGGTCGACGTCGTCTCGAAATAATCGAGCATGGCTTTTCGCACCTCTGGACTGAGATCGAGGGAGTTCACCGCCACGGTCATGTGCTTGAGCCAGGCATCCCGCTCGGCCTGCCCGATCGCGAACGGCTGGTGTCGGAGGCGGAGCCGCGGATGCCCGCGTTGGGCGCTGTAAGTGGTGGGTCCGCCCCAGTACTGGATGAGGAACAGGGTCAGCCGCTCGGTCGCAGAGGACAGGTCCTCTTCGGGATAGATCGGACGTAGAACAGGATCTGTCGCGACGCGCGCATAGAAGCGTTCGACCAGGGTTTTGAAAGTCTCTGCCCCGCCCGCGGCCTCGAAAATCGTCATGTCCCCTTGAACATAGACTTGTCCACTCGATGGCAAGCACTCGGCAGCTTCGCATCAGCTTTCTGTTTGCGCTCGTGATGCTCGTCGGTCAGTTCCTGCTCGGCATGGCGGTCAACCTGTTCGTGAAGATTCCCACCGAGCACCCTGGCTCCAATCCACCCGGGTACTTCAGCGGGGTCGCCCAGAGCGTCACCTGGGCCATCCTGCACGGACATATCCTGCTGGCGCTGCATGCAATCTTCGGCCTGGTCCTCGTCGTCGCTGCGGTGATGACGCTGGTGTCAGGCATCCAGACACGCCGCCGCGGAATCGTGCTGTCGTCCGCATTCGGGTTCATAGGAATTCTCGGCGCGGGCTTCAACGGCGGGAGCTTCCTCAACTATCACCAGGACTTCAGCTCAATGCTGATGGCGACCGGATTCACGATCGCGGTGGTCGCTTACGCGGCCGGGCTTTACCTCGCCAGCGAAACCATCACCTTGACCACTTCGTAGTCCCTAGAACTCCCACCTCGTCGGCGAGCCTTCGAAGTCGCCATGCTCGATGCCGAACGCCCATCTGGGCCGGACGCGAAAGCACGAGCTCACGGCGGGGTCGAGCATTTCGATCTTGTAATCGGTCTCGTACTTCTCGTTCTCGAGCGCCAGCAGCTTGGCGATGTCCTTCACATTGGTAAGCAGCTCCGCGGTGCCCTCGACCACGACGGGGTTGGCGGCATCCTCGGTGGTGACGACGCACCGAGGGTTGACGCCGAGGTTCTTCGACTTGCGCGACGGCTTGCTGCTGCTGAACCAGAATGCGCCGTCGTGCCACATGCCCCACACGGGCATCGCATGCGGCCGACCGTCCGGCCACACCGTCACCACCCAGTAGTTGCGCGAGGAGATGAGGCGCTCCTCGGCCCACGACCAGGGCAGGAGGCCGGTGCGTTCGGTCGCAGGCAGGGTGCCATAGCCCGGCATGTAAGGACGTGCGGATCTGGCCGGCCGGACCATCACGCCACCGCGGGCGGGGTGACGCCGGCGCCTTCGAGCAGCTCGTGCACCGGCCGCACGATGGCTTGCGCGGCCTCGAGCCCCGTCGCGGCGAGGTACCGCTCGACGATCCTCCTACCCACCGCATAACCGCCCATGTGAGGGATGCCGACCGGCTCCGCTCCAATCCGGCGGGCCACCTCGTCGCCAAGCACGTAGGGACTCCAGTCCCGAAATGTGGAGCCGGTGCCGAATGCACGGATGACCTTGTCCCACGTCTCGTCCAGCACCTTCCCGGTCACGTCTTTGTACCAACCGCCGGTCGAGTCGGGACCGCACACCTCGAAGGTGAAGACCTCGGCGAGCCCCTCGTGCACCACCCATTCGGCCAGGTTGAACGGGCCCTCGACGTTGGGAGTGCGGATGTTGTGCGCCAGCTCATGCACCGCGCACGCTCCGATCCTGGTCTCGTTGTAGTCGGTCGGCCAGACCACCATGAAGATCGTGCCGGGGTCGGAGCCCATGCCGTAGTAGCCGAGCGTGCGCTCTAGAAAGACCGGATCGTCGGGGTAGCCGAGCGTCACCGTGACCTCGATGCGGTCGGGGTGGCGGATTCCGGGCAGAGACGAATTCTGGTATTCCCACGCGCGCGCCAGATCGCGCTTGATGTGGCCCCACGCGTCGGCCTTGACCAGGCGGTCGACGGCTGGAGCGTAGCGGGGGTCGTCGACCTCGACCCGGAATCCATCTCCGCGCTCGTGGATCTCGCGCAGCAGGTTCATGCCCGCGGTGTCGAACGACGAGATCCCCCGGATCGCCGCGAGAGCGTCGAGCCGGGCTGAGACCGGAAGCGTGAACAGGCGCGCGAGGGCGGGCCCGTCGTCGCGCACGACGAACTCGAGCTGGTCGTCTGTGCTCAGCGCCATGGTTTACAAGAAGCTGAAGCCATTCCGTGCACCCATGTGTATCTAGTTGGCAATTGTGAGCGTCGACTCCACGCGAATCGCCGCTCTCGCCGACCGGCGCCTGCCGGCCCTGGTGAGGGGATGGGCTCCGTTCGTGCTCGTCCTGGTTGCGTACGAAGTGATGCGCGACCTCGCCTCCATGCTCGGTATCCCCGCCCACAACCTCGCGAACCTCGATCGCACGCTCTTCGACGGCTACCAGCCGACGCTGGTCCTGCAGGCGGCCGTCGGCAAGCTGGCCGATGCGGACGTGTTCGAAGATGTGGGCAGCGCTGTCTACGCGATGCACTTCCTTCTGCCCGTCGCCGTAGGCGCCTGGCTGTGGTCGAAAGACCGCGTCGGGTTTCGCACTTTCGGGCTGACCCTGGTCGTCCTTTGCGCGCTCGCATTCGCGACGTATGTGGTCGCGCCGACCGCCCCACCGTGGCTCGCGCAGCCCGCGGCGGTGAGGCATCTCATCGAGGAGACCGTCCAACGCAGCAGCATTCCGTCCAGCCTGGTCTGGCTGTACTCGCAGCACGACTACAACCTCTACGCGGCGTTCCCGTCGCTGCACGCCGGCTTCCCGGTGGTCGCCGCCGCGGCCGCCTGGAGCCAGAACCCCAAGGCGGGCGCGCTGCTGTGGGTCTGGGCGGTGATCGTCTGGGTCGCGGTGGTGTACCTGGGCGAGCACTATGTCGCCGACGTCATCGGCGGAGTCGTTTACGCCGCCCTGGCGATCGCGATCGTGCGGGGCTTCACGGCACGGAGGTCGCGCCGGCCGTCGCCGGCCTGACTGCCGTCACCGTATCCGAGTAAGTCTCCATCTGCTTCTCCCTGGGCAGGAGCCAGGCGAGGACGAGCGTGCCGGCCACCAGGATCACCTGGCTCATCAGCGATTTCTGCAGTCCGACCGCATCGGCGATGGCGCCGTTGATGGGGACGCCGATGGCCGCGGTCACGAAGCCCAGCCCCATCACGAGGCCCGAGGCCAGGCCGGCGCGAGAGGCCATGAGCTGCTGAGCCATCAAGAGCATCAACGGCGCGGTCGATGCCGCGAGGAACCCGATCAAGATCGCGGTCGCGAACGCCCACGGCCCGGGAAACATCGTGTACAGCAGGATGGCGGGGATGGTCAGCACAAGGGTCGCGAGGATCACTGTGCGGCGGCCGTAGCGATCGGCAAGGGATCCGCAGCCGACCGTGCCGACCGCGCTCGCCAAGACCAGTGTCGTCGCGAGCGGACCGTAGAACTCCGGGCCGTAGCCAAGCTGCCGGTACCAGGTGGGCGTGAACGCCTGGAAGACGCTCACCGTCCAGCTGCGCGACATCATCACGCCGATCACCATCGCCAGAGCAAAAACCGGCACTGGGCGTGCAGCCGCGGCGGCGCTCTTCGCGGCGGCCACAGAGGGCCGCACCTGGCCACGCATGCGCCAGAGCAAGTAGGCGCCGGTCGCGACGCCGGGGATGACCAGCAGCCCGGTCCCGTGAAGGCCGAAAAAGGCCAGCAGGCCGATCCCGATCAGCGGCCCGAGCGCGACCCCGATCGTGCCTGCGGTGACGTACACGGACATGCCGAAGCTGCGGCGCCACGCCTGGAGCAGCGCGCGGACGTCGAGCGCGCCGAACGGATGGAACGCGCCGGAGCCCAGGCCCGATGCGCAGGCGAGCGCCACCAGGAGAGGGAACGTCGGCACGAAGCCCACCAGTGCGAACGTCAGCGCTGTCCAGGCGAGGGCGACTCCGGTAAAGCGGGTTCCGTAGCGGTCCGCGATCACGCCGAACAGCGGCTGCGAGATGGCCGCCGTCCCCGAGTAGGCCAGGCTGACCAGCCCGACCGTGGCCAGGCTCAGGTGAAACCGTCCGATCAGCACCGGATAAAGGACGGGGATGACGCCGACATAGCTGTCGACGGTCAGATGCCCGAGCATCAGCGTCACGAGCTTGCCGTTGCGGAGGAGCTCCCTCATCAGAGGCTTATCATGGCCGGGCGTGCGCGAGCTTCTCTACCTCAGCCGCGAAGATGTGGAACGGCTGCTCGACGTCGACGCCATGCTCGACGTTCTGGGCAAAGCCCTGATCGCTTTCTCCGCCGGCATCACGATCGTCCCGCCTCGGGTCGGAATTCGCGTGCCGGACCTGGGGCTCATGGGCACGATGCCGGGCTATGTACCCGGCGTCGCGCTCGAGGTCAAGCTCGTCTCCGTTTTTCCTGACAATCACCAGCACGCGCTGCCCTCCCACCAGGGGCTGATCGCGCTTTTTGACGAAAGCAACGGCGCGCCGCTCGCGATCATGGACGGCACATACATCACGGCCATCCGCACAGGCGGGACCGCGGCGGTGGCGACACGCGCCCTGGCACGCAAAGGTGCGAAGGTGCTGGCGATCCTGGGCGCGGGAGTGCAGGGCGCGTCGCATCTCGAGACCCTGCCTCGAGTTCGTGACTTCGAAGAGATCCGCATCGCGTCGAGGGACGCGAGCAAGGCGGCGGCCCTCGCGTCGCGCCACCCCCTGGCCCGAGCCGTGGGCTCGTTCGAAGATGCCGTGCGCGGCGCCGACGTGATCGCGTGCTGCACCGACTCGCACGAGCCGGTGATCCGCCGCGATTGGCTCAAACCTGGGGTCCACGTCAGCTCGGTGGGCGGGACCTTCGGGCCCGAGATCGATCCTATGACCATGTCCGCGGCGCGGGTGTTCGTGGAATGGCGCGGCGCGGCCACCAACCCGCCGCCGGCCGGCGCCCACGAGCTGCAAGGCCTCGACGCCGAAAAGCTGACCGAGGTCGGGGAGGTGCTCGCAGGCACGCGCCCGGGGCGATTGTCCGAGGAAGAGATCACGGTCTACAAGTCCACGGGTCACGCCGTGGAGGACGCCGCCACAGCGCGGCTCGTGTTCGACCGCGCCCGCGCCGAAGGGGCTGGAATCACTCTCCCGCTGTAGAAACGCCCTCTCCCCGCAGGGGAGAGGGGGCGTGAATTGCCCTTAACCGCCTTAGAGCTCGAGCAGACGGTAGGGCACGGCGTTGACGATCAGCGTCTCGCCCAGCGTGCGGTCGGCCTGCGTGATGCCATACGGATGGACGTGGCCGTGCACGTGGAACCGCGGGGCCAGCTTCTTGATCAACCGGTTGAACGCCGGGAAGCCGCGATGGGCAAGGTCGTCGTACTTGCCGCTGAAACCCTCAGGCGGCGCATGCGTCAGCAGCACGTCGAGACGGCGCTTGCCGTTGCCTCCCCTCAAGCGCGCACGGATCTCGATTGGCAGCGCCCGCCATCGCATCTGCGCGGGCGTGTACTGATTGGGACCGGGTCGGTAGCGCATCGATCCGCCAAGGCCCGCGACACGAAGACCGGCCGCGTCCTCAACCCGGCCGTCCACATTCACGGAGCCCTGCGGTCCCCTCGCGGGCCTTTCGAATCGAAGGGGCGTCCACGCATCGTCGAGAGGCGGCGGGACCGGGTCGTGGTTGCCGGGCACGTACAACAGCGGCACGTTGAGGCGGCTGACGATGAACTCCAGGTAGTCCCAGGGCAGGTCTCCACACGAGAGAACGATGTCAGGCTTGAGATCCAGAAGCTTGTCTCCATAGAGGCCTTCGTCGACCTCGTCTGCGACCGCAAGGATGCGCGTCAGGTTATGCCAGGACCTCTCGGCGCTGTCGAAGATGCTCGATCTCGGCGGCACGGACTCCGTCGAAACCGGCGACGAGCCCGTTTTTGAGGGTGCGCGCGATCTGCTGGGCGGAATGCAGCCTTGGGATGTAGACGAAGTCGGCGCCGGCCTCATAGAAATGAAGTGCCTGCGGTATGTGGTCGGTCGTGAGCATGACCTTGGCTCTGGGACAGCTGGCGCGGGCGTTGCGGAGCAGTCGCAGGTTGTCGGTGCCGCGAAGGATGTCGTCGGGAATACTGCTCACGACGAGCTCGGCGTTCTCGATGCCCGCGTGACGAAGAGTGTCGGCGTGCGCGATGTCGCCATACACGATGCTGATCCCTCGCGCCTGCAGTTCTCGCATCACTGTGGGGTTGAAGTCGATGACCAGGACCTTGTCGAGCATCACCTGCCCCTCGACGGCGGTGCCTTCACTCTCGAGCTCCAGGAGGATCGAGCTCGCATCGCGGAAGAAGCCCAGGAAGATCATCGTCTCTGGCCTGGCTGCTTCCCGCTCCGGCGCGGCCTCACCCACATCGAGATCCCGGACATGCAGCAACCTCAGCACACCGCTCAAGACTTTCTGGACCCGGTGACTCGAATTGATCATGTAGGTCGACACAACGGATGTGATCGCGAAGGTCATGATCACGATCGTCACCACGTCAGTGCTGATCTGGTGATACGTCAGCCCGATCGAAGCTATGACGATCGAGAACTCGCTCACCTGGGCCAGGTTGATCGCCGGTAGCAGGCTGGTGCGATGGCCCATCCGGAGGAAATAGAGGATCGGCACGACCGATAGGCGGCTCAAGATCACGAAGGCGGACGCGGCCAGGGCAATCTCCACCACCTGCAGCGTGGGAATTCGAATCTGCATGCCGAGCGCAACGAAGAAAAGGGTCACGAAGAAATCGCGGATGCTGACCGCCTTGGCCATGACGTCAAGGTTGTAGGGAAATGTAGAGAGGCTGACTCCGGCGATCAGCGCCCCCATCTCGCGCGAGAGTCCGATCACGCTCGCGACGCTCGCCAGGAAAAAGCACCACGCGAGCGCGCTCACCAGCACGAGCTCGGGCGCTTTGGCAACAGACCGAAATAGAAAGGGAAGGACGTACTTGGCCATGAAAAAGCCGCCGGTCACCAGCAGGGCGCCCTTCCACAACGAGAACGCCAGCGGGAGCAGGTTTGGATTGGTGAGGTTGGGCTGGACGGCGAGCATGCCCACCGCCCAGATGTCCTGTATGACGAGCACCCCGAGCGTGATGCGGCCGGGCAGTGTGTCGAGCTCGAATTTGTCGTTGAGCAGCTTGACGACGACCAGGGTGCTGGACAGGCTCATGCACGCCGCGAGGTAAAGCAGAGCGTAATTGCCGCCGGCGTTGCGGACGCCGAGCAGGTAGAAGAAACCAAGGCCGAGCGCGATGCAGATCGGGACCTGCAGAGCTCCCGTGAGAAGCACAGGCAGCCCGGCGGAGGCAAGCTTCTTGAGATCGATCTCGAGGCCGATGATGAAAAGCAGAAGGATGAGGCCGATCTCCGCGACGGTCTGGATGCTCTCCTTGTTCTGCACCCAGTTGAACCCGACCGGACCGATGACGACACCGGTCACCAGGTAAGCCAGGATCAGTGGCTGGCGCAGCCTCCAGCCGATTACAGCGAGCACCGCCGCGACGGCGATGCTGATTCCGATGCTCGACAGGAGGTCGCTGGGAACCGTCACGTAATCGCCGCCGGAGGTGGGGCGTCCCAACGCGCGCGGAGGGCATCCGCCTCGGCGGGGTCGCCGACAATCAGGAAGCGAGGGTGGTGCAGCGCTTCGATGAGGCTGGCGGCGAGCTGGTCGAAAACCTTTGCGCCTTCCTCAGCCCCGAGACCGCCGCTCAACCATCGGCCCATGCCTCGCGACCGGGTGTTCTGGCCGATCCGCGGGCTGCGAGAGCCGGGACAGAAGAGCGACACGAAGACCCCGCTGCCGCGCGACTGCTGAGCAAGGGATTGCGTGAAGGTGGCCAGCGCCGCGTGGCCCGTGTCGTAAGGAATCGTCATCGGGTCGCCGGGGAGGAGTCCGCCGTACGAGACCGCGTTGACGATATGGCCGGAGCCGCGCGCGGTCATATGCGGAAGAAAAGTCATGCTGGTCCGGACCGCACCCAGCAGGTTGGTCTCGAGCATCCAGCTCCAGTCCTTGGTGGAGATGCGCTCCAGCTTGCCCTGGAGAAGAACGCCCGCGGCGTTGACGAGGATGTCGGCCCGGCCCATCGCCTTGATCGAATCACGGGCCAGCGACCGCACCGAGGAGTCGCTGCGCACGTCGGCCGCAAGCGCGATCGCGGAATCGCTCGTGCCGAGCCTCAGGATTTCTTCGACGGTGCGGTCCATGCGTGGCTCATCGAAGTCGGAGACCACGATGTTCGCGCCTTGCTTCGCCATCGCCTTGGCGACCGCGCGACCGACCCCGCTGCCGCCACCCGTGACGACGGCCACCTTGCCCGACAGTGCGCCTCGGGCCGGCCCCATCCCAGACAGGAACTACGTCCTCTTGAAGCGTAGAGCGGTCCAGTCGTCATCGATCTTCACGAAGGCGACGGGCTTGAAGCCTGTCTCTCCGGTGATCTCGCCCAGCACGTCGCGCTTGGTCCACCAGGGCGTAGCGGGCAGGTCCGTCGCTCCGCGAGAGGCGCCGCCCTTCGGGTAGGCGACCCAGAGCAGCCCGTCCGGCCTCACCGCGTTGATGGCGGAAGGCCCAAGCGTGCGCAGCTCGTCCACGTTGTTCACGAAAAGCTGGACCACGTCATAGAGCGTTGACGGCTTGAGCGCGGTGTACAGGTCCGCCGGCGCCGGCGCAAGCTGGGCGAGGTAGCCGGGGGGCGCATTGATGACCGCGACGTGATGATTCGGCGCCAGTCGAAGCTTCTTCGCAAGCACGGAGAGGCCGGGCGAATCCTTGCCCAGCGCGAGCAGCGAACGCTGCGACTCGAGGTGGCGCAATCCGAGGGTTACTGTAGCGGGAAGGGTGGCTGCCACCACCAGGGTTGGTCCTCGACGTCGATCGCGACCACCCATTTCACCCAGGCAAAGCCACGCTGCCCTGGGACGACGAGGCGAACCGGGTAACCGTGCCCGGCATCAAGCGGTTCCCCGGCCAGGCGTGTCGCCAGGAGCAGGCGACCGGCATCTTCGATCCCGAAGCGCCGGCTGTAACCGGTGATCGACCTCACGTTCAGGCTCGCAGCACCACGCGCGCGGCTGGACAGCAAGCGTTGCAACAAGACGCCCTCCCACACCTGCTCGGAGTACCAGCCACCAGTGCAGTCGATGACTGCCGCGATGCGATCGGAGTACCCCGCGACCTGGTCGTATGTCCAAGTGCGGCCCCCTACAGCGAGGCGCCACGATCCGACGTCCACCTCGGGCACGCTGTCGAACATCCATACCGTGGCCACCGGGTAGACAGCCTGGAACGATCCCGTGGGTGCGCGCCGCGCCGACGGCAGCAACGCCACGCCCAGCCCCGCAGCTCCGGCCAGAGCGCCGCCCAGGAGAAAGTTGCGGCGGCTCAGGTCGGTGGCCCTCAGCTTGAGCGGCCGCGCGAACAGATGCCAGAGCAGGAAAGGGATCACGCACAATGCCGCGCCAACGTGAAAGTCCATCGCCGTCAGGTAGCCGATGTCTGGATGACCGGCCGAGTGCACAACCCCGAACGCGATCGACACCGCAACCCCAAGCGCCAGCACCAACGACGCCCAGCGCAACGCATGTCGCCGGCGGAGGCCCCGCCTGGCCACCAGCGATTTCCAGGGCACCAGCAGCACGATCCCGACGCCCGCGGCAGCGTGCAGCACCAGGATCGCGCGAGCCGGTTGACCCGACAGCTCGAACGCGAGCCAGCCGCTGGCAAAAGCGACCGCGAGCAGGAAGAAGAGCGCGAGGTTGGTGAGCCGGCCGGATGCGACAGGATTCATCGACTCAGCCCTCGGCCCGCATCGCAGGCGCGCCGCCAATGGTCACCTCGAGGTCAGCCCACATCCCGCTGGCTTCGCTGCCGCCGACCAGGGAGGCGATCCGGTAGCTGCCGGCGGTCGAGGGGCTGAACACAAACGTCGCCGACTGACCCGGACTCAAACCGTGCGTCGGATCTGGTGTCGACCAGCTCGGCTCGATCGGGGTAATGTCGTCCCTGCCCTGCACGACAGCGCATGAGTTGGGAACCGTGCCGCGGTTCTGGCATTGCACGGTGACCTGCCAGCCGACCGGGATCCTGATCACGAGAGTTCCGTTGCCGTAGCCGTCGTAGTTGAACTGGTAGTCGCCCGCCGGGTAGCCTGCGATCAGCGTGATCACCGTCGTTTTGGTGGCGGGATCGGAGTGGATGTAGCTCTTCGGATCCGGCGGAGTGCCAGGCCCTGTTCCAGTCAAGGGATCGCACGCCGCGGCGCCCAGCATGACGATTGCCAGGCAGCCGGCCATCGCGGTTCGGGGGCCCATATGCGGTTACGAATATGATCCCACTGAGATGGGCGACCCACGGTCCCGACTGATCCTATGGTGGGAAGCGCTCGAGACGTGGCGGCGGCTGGTGATCTCCTTTCCGATCTT
>Ga0209180_10000944_pt1 | contig 14047 bp, 10 predicted proteins | sample CZO8metaG_3_FD_188355 | JGI IMG/M metagenome (GOLD analysis project Ga0209180, IMG submission 188355) | Vadose zone soil microbial communities from the Eel River Critical Zone Observatory, Northern California, USA - CZOApr15con2H2.8 metaG... | ecosystem: Environmental > Terrestrial > Soil >...
AAAGCTTGTTTCCACGCTTCGAGCGCTCAATCTCGACCTGGCGGATCTGTTTCCGCCGCTCCTCCGAATTTCTGAATCCCCCGTGGTAGCGCGGGAGCTGCTGGTGCAAATGCGGCTTTTGCAGTCGACCATTCAGGTCAAGCTCGATCAGTTTGACCGCGGACGCGGGCGGTTCGGCAATGCGAACTCGCATTCGGGGCTCGCTAGGAGGCGGTCATGAGTGACTACATCCTTCCCCTCGATCCCAGCAAGCGCAGCACGGATACGATCGACTTTCAGAGGTCGCTGCGCTCGAAAATTGTCGGACAAGCTGAAGGTGTCCAGGCACTGGTGGACCTGTATCAGGTCTTTCGCGCCGGCTTGAACTCGCCGGGCCGCCCGGTGGGGAATCTCCTGTTGCTGGGCCCGACGGGCTCGGGAAAGACTCGTATCGTTGAGGCCGCCGCTGAGATTTTGTTTGGGGACGCGCGGGCGGTGATTAAAGTGGACTGCGCGGAGTTTCAGCATTCCCATGAGATCGCCAAGCTGATCGGGTCGCCCCCGGGTTATCTGGGGCATCGTGAGACGCACCCGCTGATTACGCAGGAATCGCTCGCTGCCAGCCATACTGACAAACTGAAGCTCAGCTTCCTGCTGTTCGACGAAATCGAGAAGGCCAGCGACGCGCTGTGGCAATTGCTGCTTGGAATGCTGGACAAGGCCACGCTAACTTTGGGCGACAACCGGAAGGTGGATCTCTCGCAAACTGTAATCTTCCTTACTTCTAATTTAGGAGGCGGTGAGATTGCAGAACTCATGGAAGGTGGCATGGGCTTTATTCAGCCGAAGGACAAGCCCATCACTGGCTTGGACGAAAAAGTAGAGCGCACAGCCGTGGAAGCGGCGCGACGGAAATTCTCGCCCGAATTTATGAACCGGCTTGATAAAGTGGTTGTTTTCCACCCGCTGAGGCGTGAACAACTCCAGGAAGTGCTGGATATCGAGCTGGGTCAAGTGCAACAGCGCGTCTTGGATACCGCCAAGGGGCAGTTTCTCTTCCGGGTGACCCCGGATGGTCGAGATTTCCTTCTGCAGGAGGGGACCGACCAGCGCTACGGCGCACGACACCTGAAAAGGGCCATCGAACGGCATGTCGTCTATCCTCTGGCGAATCTATTGGCTACGGATCAGGTCAACTTAGGTGACTTGGTTTGCATCGATTGGGACCGAAGCCACAATCGGCTCACATTCGTCCGTGAAGGCGAGGGTGCGCTCGTCCAGGCTGCCTCACAGGGCGCAGGCGGCAAGACTACCACCGTCGAAGTGAAGGACGGGAAGTCTGCGGACGCGCCGCCAGAAGCCGTGGTTGAAGAAAGGAAGTCGAGGGCAGCGCAGCCAGCCGGAGGCCCGGCGCCCTCGCCGCAAGGACGCAAGAAGCAAGAACGCTCAAATTCTTAAAGCATTACTTTAACTTCAGGAGGGGTTGCGTCCGCAAAATGCGCCCCTTTTTGTCGCTCGCCGGTTGACACAAACTGTTGCATCCATTGCTGCAGTCTCTCACTTTTAGCGCAGATGAACCACTGTCTCATGCTTTGAGACAGTCTCCAGAATTTGAAATATTGTATGTTGTTGACACTGCGCCATTTTGCCGTTGATAGGCGTGTGAAAAGATTGGCACTCCCCATGCTCTAATTTAAGACGGCGCAAGGCTGAGACGCGCATTCGCGTTTGGGGAGTTAGACGCGAAGAAGGATGAATGCCATGAAGGCCGCCGCCCGTCAACAATTGGATCCCACGATCCGCAGTAATGACACGCGTGATTTCCATTCCTCCCTGCGAGCAAAGATTGTCGGGCAGGAAGAGGGGGTGCAGTCCCTTGTGGATATGTTCCAGGTCTTCTGTGCTGGATTGAATTCGCCTGGCCGGCCGGTGGGCAATCTGCTGTTCCTCGGTCCGACCGGTTCTGGCAAGACGCGAATTGTAGAAGCCGCGGCTGAGATTCTCTTCGGAGACGCTCGGGCAGTGATTAAAGTAGATTGCGCGGAGTTCCAGCATTCGCACGAAATTGCCAAGCTGATTGGATCACCCCCAGGCTATCTGGGGCATCGCGAAACCCATCCACTGATCACCCAGGAAGCCCTGGCGGCCAGCCATACCGACAAACTGAAGCTCAGCTTCCTGTTATTTGACGAGATCGAGAAGGCCAGCGACGCCCTTTGGCAATTGCTCCTGGGCATGTTGGACAAGGCCACGCTAACGCTCGGCGATAACCGCCGCGTGGACCTGTCTCAGACGGTCATCTTCTTGACGTCAAACCTCGGCGGCGGGGAGATCACGGAACTCATGCAAGGCGGCATGGGCTTTATTCAGCCGAAGGACAAGCCAATCACGGGCCTGGATGAAAAGGTAGAGCGCACGGCCGTGGAAGCGGCGCGCCGCAAGTTTTCTCCGGAATTCATGAACCGGCTGGACAAGGTGGTGGTGTTTCATCCGTTGCGGCGCAAACAGCTTGAACAGGTTTTGGAGATCGAACTTGGCCAAGTGCAGCAACGCGTGCTGGAAACCGCCAAGGGTCAGTTTTTGTTCCGAGTGACGCAAGCGGGGCGCGACTTCCTCTTGCAGGAAGGAACTGACCAGCGCTATGGGGCCCGTCACCTGAAGCGTTCCATCGAGCGGCACGTGGTGTATCCGCTGGCGAACCTGCTGGCCACTGAACAAGTTCACCTAGGCGACCTCGTGTGCATCGATTGGGACAAGGAACAGGACCGCTTGACCTTCGTCCGCGAAGGCGAGAACCTGGCCATCCCGGCGCGCAAGCCCGAGCCCGTTGTTCCCGTGCGCACGGCTCCCGCGCGGAACGGCAAGTCGGCGGAAACTCCGGGAGTGACACTTGCGCCGGAGCCCTCGCCGCGGCCAGCTCGCTAAGTCCAGTTTTTTCTGTCTCTGATCCCGCCCGGGTGCCCAACCGCCCGGGCTTTTTCTTTTCTCCCCCTGCCGATGCTAAAGTAACCTTGGATGGATGAGTGCCATCCTACCTCGCATGGTTTTTGGGAGGTCGTCGTGAGGATTTGCAGGTTGGGCCGGAATCCTGTCAAAGCGAGCGCCAGTGGCAGGCCCAGGGCGGTTCGAGCACATTTTGCCTTGGCGGCAGGCCTTTTTCTGTGTCTGACTATTTTCCTAGTTCCAGGGGCGTCCGCACAGCGCTCGCAGCTTAGGCCAGGATGGAACGCGTTCACCCCGCAGGAGGACATCAGCCTCGGGAAACGAGCCGCGGCGGATGCTGAGAAACAGTTGGCGCTCTGCAATGCTCCCAGGGTTGATGCTTATCTGACACAACTCGGCACGCGCCTGGCGCAAAAGCTTCCCACGGGCGGAGTGCAATATCCATTCGAGTTTCATTGCGTCAACGACAAGGCTATCAATGCGTTTGCTTTGCCGGGCGGATATGTATTTGTGAACCGCGGCGCGATCGAGGCAGCGGACAATGAGGCCCAGCTCGCCGGGGTGATGGCGCACGAGCTTTCTCACGTTGCGTTGCGCCATGGCACCAACCAGGCCACGAAGGCGCAAGCGGCGCAGATGGGATTGGGAATCTTCGGGGCAATTTTTGGAGGCAGCACGGGCGGCGCGCTCCTGACGCAACTGGGAACTTTCACAGCCGGCGGCGTGCTATTGCGCTATTCCCGGACGGCGGAATCGCAAGCCGACGTCATGGGCACGCAGGTCCTTTACGATACGGGCTACGACCCGCGCGCCATGGCGCAATTTTTCGAAAAGCTCGAAGCAGAGATGAAGGGGAAGAATCCTCCTGAGTTTTTCTCCGACCATCCGAATCCTGAGCACCGCGTCGAACGCGTCGACGAAGAGATTGACAAGCTTGGAGGCGTGCCGTCCAACGCCAAGCGGGATTCCCAGGAGTTTGAAGCGATTAAGCGCGAAGTCCTGGCGCTGCCAGTGGTGAAAAAGCCGACCCCTGGAGCAGCAGGCGTTGTCGCCGCACCCGCTCCGCCATCCGGCAAGTTTGCCGCTTATCAGGCGAATGCTTACACGCTCAAGTACCCGGACAATTGGAAGAAATACCCCGACAAGGACGGTGGGGGCGTTTCGTTTGCTCCTGAAGGCGGAGTGCTGGATGACGGCAGCGGCCACAGCGCGCTCGCGTATGGATTGATCGTTGGAGTAGCACAGGCGAAAGGTGATCCCAACGATTCGAATGCTCTCGACACTGCTGCGCGCCAAGTGATTCAGGGGTTGCAGCAGGCCAATCCCAATATGAAGATCGCGCGTCAGTCCGAGCGCGTGCGCTTGAACGGCCAGCCCGGTCTTTCGACGTATTTGACCAACGATTCACCCGCGGGTGGCCAAGAAACCGATTGGGTCATCACCGTGCTGCGGCCTGAGGGGACGGTCTATTTCGTGTGCGTCGCCCCGCAATCCGCTTACAGCAATTATGACAAGACTTTTTCTGCGATCCTCGACAGCGTCCGGTTCACAAAATAGGCCGTTCAGAGGAATAAGAGCTTCGCCAAACCGAATTCAAAATTAGAAATCAGAACAGAGTGGAATCAACGGGCTCTTTACCTGGCCGGCGTCAGCTGATCGGGAGCTCTGTCGGTATGGTGCAAGCGATACACTTCCGCAGCCCGCTGCAACGCTTCGGAAATGCTCCCGCAAATGTTTTCGGCGCCGACGTGACGTTCGAACTCCGCTTGCTTCATGAGCTGCGAGGGTTGTTCGCGCGCGCCGCAAAGGAGCAGCGAGCGTCCCGAATCATGCAGCGTGTCCGCGAGGTCGCGGATGGCGCCGAGCCCCGTGGCGTCAATCGCGGTCATGTTCCGCAAGCGCAAGATAACGATGGGCGGCAAGGTGTCGATGGAATGGAGAATATCCGCGAACTTGTCCGTCGCGCCGAAGAGAAATGGCCCGTGAATCCGGTAAACAATCGCGTACTCCGGGATATCCTTTCCCTGCAGGACGTGCACGCGGCTGTCTTCCACGTAATCTTTCGTCACCGGACTTACCGTGGTGGTTCTCGACACCTTGCGAATGAAAGTCAGGGCCGCCAGCACCATGCCCACTTCCACGGCGAAGGTCAGATCGGTCACGACGGTCAGCGTCAACGTCAGCAGCCAGACGGCAATGTCCGCGCCACTGAGCTTCAAGATCTCCGGGATCTCCTCCCAATCGCCCATGTTGTACGCCACGATCATCAGAATGGCGGCTAAGGCAGCGAGAGGCACATTCTTTACGAGAGGCGCGGCGAATAGCACGATCGCCAGCAACGTCAAGGCGTGAATCATCCCTGCGACCGGCGTTTTGGCGCCGGAACGCACGTTCGTGGCCGTGCGCGCGATGGCGCCGGTGGCGGGCAGCCCGCCGAAGAGAGGCGAGACGATGTTGGCCACACCCTGGCCAATCAATTCCACGTTGGGATTGTGCTTGTCATTGCTCATGCGGTCGGAGACGACCGCAGACATGAGCGATTCAATGGCTCCCAGCATGGCCACCGTGAAGGCCGACGAGAGCAGTTGGCGGGCAATGTCGTAACGAAATTCCGGCATAACGAGAGTGGGAAGGCCGCTGGGGATGCCCCCGAAGCGCGTTCCGATCGTTTCGACGGGAATATTCAGAAGAGAAACGGCCGCGGTCGCACCGAAGGTAACAAGAATTGCGCCAGGGATTTTTTTTGCATATTTCAGGCAGAAAACCATCACGGCAATGGAAAGGACGGATACAAGCGTCGCCGGGATCGAAATGGTGTTCCACGCTTGCCCGAACGCTTTCATCCGGTGAAAAAAGTCACCGGGGACGTGATCCATTTTCAAACCGAAGAGGTCGCGGATCTGCGTGCTGGCGATGAGGATGGCGATGCCGTTGGTGAAGCCAACGACAACGGGGCGCGGAAAATACTTCACCATGGTGCCCATGCCCGTCACGCCCAGCAGGACCAGCAGCACACCCGCCATCACCGTACAAGCGAAAAGGCCGTCAATGCCGTGCTTCGCGACGATGCCTGCGATAACCACGACGAACGCGCCTGTCGGTCCGCCGATTTGCGTTTTGGAGCCGCCCAGCGCGGAAATCAAGAAGCCGGTCACGATCGCGCAATACAGTCCGGCTTGCGGCGATAGGCCTGAAGCGATGGCGAAAGCCATCGCCAGTGGCAGTGCCACAAGGCCAACCGTCACACCTGCGATCAGATCAGAAAGAAATTTATGGCGATCATAATCACGCAAAAGGATGATGGATTTCGGGAGCCAGGCTTCTATCGCGGGAGTCATGGAGTCACGAACCAATTTTGTAGAAATTACTTTATGGAGTTTAACAGGAAGAGGTGAAAAGACACACGGCCGGCGAAAGGTCCTGTGCGGTGATGGAAATCGCTTGGCGAATTTATTGAAGAGCCCGCGCTAGCCGGCGGCCTCGCCGCGGGAAGTAGCCGGCTTCCATCGCAGAACCGGTTTGCGCGCGGCGCCAACCTCGTCGAGGCGCCGCACGCGCGTGGTGTGCGGCGCGGTCTTTACGATCGCCGGATTCGTGGCGGCTTCCTCCGCGATCGACTTCATGGCATCAATAAACAGGTCACATTCTTCCTTGGATTCGGATTCCGTCGGCTCAATCATCAGCGCGCCTGGCACAATCAATGGAAACGCCGTGGTATACGGATGGAATCCGTAGTCGATCAGCCGTTTGGCGATGTCCATGGTGTTCACGCCATTCTTCTTTTGAATAGCGTCGCTGAACACCACTTCATGCATTGAGGGCAAAGAATAAGGCAGTTCGTAAACCCCTTCGAGGTGTTTGCGAATGTAATTGGCGTTGAGCACCGCGTCTTCCGTGGCTTGCCGCACGCCCGGGCCGTACGCGAGAATGTGGGCCAGCGCGCGCACCAGCACGCCGAAATTTCCCGTAAACGCCTTCACCCTGCCAATCGAATCGGGCCGTATCGGCTCGAGCGCCAGTCGGCCTCCATCTTTTTCCACCAGGATGGGCACCGGACGGAACGGCTCGAGAATTTTCTTCATCGCCACAGGGCCGGCGCCGGGCCCGCCCCCGCCGTGCGGGGTAGAGAATGTCTTGTGCAGGTTGAGATGCATCACGTCGACGCCAAGATCCCCCGGCCGAGTTACACCGGCGAGCGCGTTCATGTTCGCGCCGTCCATGTAAAGCAGCGCGCCTTTCGCGTGCAGAATCTCGGCGATCTCCGGAATGCGCTGCTCGAATATACCCAGCGTCGACGGATTAGTGATCATCAGCGCCGCAACGTCCTCGGTCACCTGGCCACGCAACTTTTCAACGTCGATTTGCCCGTGAGATTCGGACTTGATGTTTTCAACTTCGTAGCCGGCGATCACGGCCGTGGCGGGATTCGTTCCATGCGCGGAATCGGGAATCAAAACTTTTTTGCGCGGATTGCCTTGTTTTTGCAAGTAGGCGCGGATCAGCAGCAGTCCCGTCAATTCTCCTTGCGCTCCCGCGGCCGGCTGGAGCGTAATCGCATCCATGCCTGTCATCTCCAGCAAGCATTTTTCCAGCAGTCGCATGATTTTCAGGCAGCCCTGCGAAAGCTCCTGCGGCTGGTACGGATGTTCGGTGGCGAGGCCATCGAGCCGGGCCACGAATTCATTGACTCGCGGGTTGTACTTCATGGTGCAGGAGCCCAGCGGATACATGCCCAGGTCGATGGCATAGTTCCAAGTTGAAAGCCGCGTGAAGTGGCGCAGAACTTCGATTTCGCTCACCTCGGGGAAGCCTTCGATGCCTTCCCGGCGGTGATGCGCGCCGAGTGCTTTGACGGGATCCGCGTTGGGCACGTCGAGAGGCGGCAATTCGAACGCGCGCTTGCCCGGTGATGATTTTTCGAAGATCAGTCCTTCGCTTTGGTTCGTGTGCCGCGATGCTTTTTTGATTTTTTCGTTCATGTCCCCGATATACCTTGCAGGAGCGCGGCGTGCTGCACTCCTGCGACGGATGCGACAGCCTAGATGGGCCGCTCGAGCGCCCGTTTCAACGCTCCTGCAAATCGTTCAATCTCCGCGCGCGGCGTCGTTTCCGTAACGCACACCAGCGCATGCTTCGTTAGTTCCGGATACGGCGTGCCCAACGCCAGTGGGCCGATAATTCTTTCGCGCAAAAGCTGCGCGTTGACCATCTTCACCGAGCGCGGCAGCTCGACCGTGAATTCGTTGAAGAATGGCGCGTCGAAGGCGCGCCGGATGCCGGGAATCTTCAGCAATTCCGCGAGCGCGGACTGCGCTTTCGAGAAGTTCTGCTCCGCCATCTCGCGCAAGCCTTCCTTGCCGAGAAGCGTCAGGTGCACCGTGGCCGCCAGCGCGCAAAGCGCCTGGTTCGTGCAAATGTTCGAGGTGGCTTTCTCGCGGCGGATGTGTTGCTCGCGCGTCGCGAGCGTCAGCACAAAACCGCGCCGGCCGTCAGAATCTGTCGTTTGCCCCGAAAGCCGCCCGGGCATCTGGCGCACGAACTTGTCTCGCGAAGCGATCACACCGGCAAACGGCCCGCCGTAGCTCGGCGCCAGTCCGAAACTCTGGCCTTCCATCGCCACGATGTCCGCTTCCGCAGGCGGCCGAAGCAGTCCGAGCGAAACGCCTTCCGTTATGGCGACCACGAACATCGCACCGGCCGCGTGCGCTGTTTCCGCCAGCGGGGCATACGATTCGATCACGCCGAAAAAGTTTGGCGATTGCACCACCACCGCCGCGACGTCATCCTTCAGAGCGCCCTGCAATGCCTTGGCATCCACGGTTCCGCTGGCGGTGAAGGGGATCTCTTCCACGCGCAAGCCGGAATTCTTTGCGTAGGTCTTCAGCACTTCGCGGTACTCCGGATGCACCGAACGCGCCACCAGGACGCGCTGGCGCCCCGTCAGCCGCTCTGCCATCAACACGGCCTCGGTTGTCGCCGTCGATCCGTCGTACATCGAGGCATTCGCGACTTCCTGACCGGTGAGCTGGCACATCAGCGTCTGAAACTCGAAGATCGCCTGCAGCGTGCCCTGCGCGATTTCCGCCTGGTAGGGCGTGTAGGAGGTGAGAAATTCCCCGCGCTGAATGATCGCGTCCGTCACCACGGAGCGCAGATGATTGTAAACGCCGGCGCCAAGGAAACTCGTGTATCCAGCAGAATTCTCCGCCGCGCGGTCGCTGAAATACTGGATCACTTCGGCTTCCGAATACGGCCCCGGAATCTTCAGTGGTGCGCGCAGGCGATAGCGCTCTGGAATGCCGGAAAACAAATCGCTGATGGATTTTGCGCCGATGGCGGCGAGCATCTCCTGCCGCTCGGCGGGGCTCTTCGGGAGGTAGCGCATTAGGCCGAGGCTTCCTTGCCTTTGTCCGCGATGTAAGCTTCGTAAGCCGCGGCGTCCATCAGGTCGCTGATCCCGGTCGAATTGGTAAGCCGTATCTTAATCAGCCACGCCGCGCCGTGCGGATCCGTGTTGATTTTCTCCGGAGTGTTCTGCAGCTCGCTGTTTGCTTCGATCACTTCACCCGCCGCTGGCGCGTAGATTTCGCTGACGGCTTTGACCGACTCCACGGTCCCAAAGGATTTTCCGGTTTCGATCTTCGCTCCGGGCTTCGGCAGCTCGACGAAGACGACGTCCCCGAGTTCATGCTGTGCATAGTCGGTGATGCCGATCGTGGCGACATCGCCCTTCACTTCGATCCATTCGTGCTCTTTGCTGTAGCGGTAAGTCTTCGGATATGCCATCAAGTCGCTCCTTGGACTCATTTCGATTCGTTCAGGATACGGGTGGCGCCGCCGCTTTTTTCGGCCGCTTGTAAAATGGCGTCGGAACCACCTGCGCCTTGCACTTCTGCCCGCGAATCTCCACGTACAAAACTGTGCCGACAGCGGAAAACGCGGGCGGCGCATAAGCGAGGGCAATGTTTTTTCCGAGCGTGGGCGAAGGCGAGCCGCTCGTCACCACCCCGATAGCTTCACCCGCTTCATTGCAGCAGACGTATTCGTCACGCGCAATACCGCGGTCAACCATCTCGATGCCCACCAGCGTGCGCTTCAATCCCGCCCCGTTCGCTCGCTCCAGCGCTGCGCGCCCGATGAAATCACCCTTCTCCATCTTGCAGTAGCGATGCAATCCGGCTTCCCACACATTGATCTTGTCGCTGATCTCGTGGCCATACAGCGCCATCTTCGATTCCAGGCGCAGCGTATTCCGGCACCCCAAGCCGCAGGGAATGATTCCGAATTCGCGTCCTGCTTCGATCGCCTGCCCCCATACCTTCTCGCTGGTCGCGACATCGGACGGCACATAAATCTCAAAACCATCTTCGCCGGTGTATCCCGTGCGCGCGATCAGCGTGTTCTTCAGGCCGCAGACCGTTCCATAAGTGAACCAGTAATTCTTGACCCCATTCAAATCCGCGTCGGCTAGTTTCCGCATGACATCAACGGCTCGCGGTCCCTGAATCGCCAGCTGCGTGAAGGCGTCGCTCAAATCCTCGACAACACAGTCGAAACTCTTCGTGTTCTCGCGCACCCAGTTGACGTCTTTCTCGCGCGTGCCCGCATTGATCACCAGCAGGAAGTCATCTTCGCCCGGCCGGTGCACGATCACGTCATCCACAAACGTGCCTTCAGGATAGAGCATCGCCGAGTACTGCGCCTGGCCGATGGCCAGCTTGGAAGCATCGTTCATGCTGATGTGTTGTACCGCCGCCAGCGCTCCGCCCGGCTTCTTGCCGCTGCGGATGCGAATGTCGCCCATGTGGCTGACGTCAAACACACCCACGCTGGCGCGCACCGCCTTGTGCTCCGCGATCAAACCGCCGCTCGAAGAGTATTCGACGGGCATATCCCAGCCGCCGAAATTCACCATCTTTGCGCCCAGGCGGCGGTGCAGTGCGTTCAGCGGCGTCTTTCGAAGCGCGCTTATGTGAGGAGTTGTGGCGGATTCCATTCCAATTGCTCGGGCAGGAACCGATACTAGCATGCGCTTCGAAAGGGGTCAAAGAAGCCCGCCGGGACCGAATCGTCGCTCATCGCAAAGGAGGTGAGCGACTCGCCGAAGCATTCCCACCTTCGCCTTGCTGCACTCTCCCATGCTCAGGTAGAGTTTTAGAGAGAGGTCTTATGCAAGGTCCCACCGTTTGTTCGCAGTGTGACTTGCCGGAAGATCGCTGCACCTGCGAAAGGTACTGCACTATCTGCAAGGGTCAGGAAGGCGTGCGCCTTTGTGCGGACGGACTCTATTACTGTCCCGATTGCCGCGAAGCCTGCGACGTCTCGCTAGCCAGCAGCCGTGACCACTGAACTCAAGATACTCCATTTGCAGATTGACGCCGACGCACGCCTGGCAGCGGCAGCCGGCGGCGTGGCTCGCTATCTCGCCGATGCCGCCGGGATCGAGAACCATGCCGTTGCTCAATTGCAGTCCGCCATCATCACGGCATGCCGGGAGGCCTTCGAGCATTTGACAAGAGAGAGTCCGCACTTGGAGATCACCTTCACGCGCTTCTCGGATCGCATCGAAGTCGCTCTTTCTCATCAAGGCGGAGCCTCCCCCGCAATCGGTCTCGATACGATTGCGGGTTTTGCCAATCGAATTGGCAACAGCGCGTCTGCCCCAGGCGTTTTTGCCGGTGTTGATCGCATCCAGTATGAAACTCACGGTGCGGAAGCCGTCACGCGCTTGACGAAATACATCGGCAAGTTTGCCCCTCGCATTTAAGCGAATTTCAATTCAAAAAGAAGAAGGGCCAGACAGCGCGGCTGTATGGCCCTCCTGTTCTGCAATGAATTATCGGCGGAGCCTACATCTTGAGCGCGAAGGTGTTCTTTCGGATGAGCGAAGTCATCTGCTCATCCGTCAGGGACATCCGCAGCATCACGCGATCGCCCGCCGGGGTCACGCGCGCCTGATCGAGGAGCTGCGCCAGATCCGGATTGTCCTTCTGCGCTTGATACCGCTTATAGAGGAACCCCGCCTGAAGCAACTGGCCCAGTGTGTTCGCATCCTCGGTCGATCCGCACACCGCCTGGAACTTTCCGTCGACGCCGCTGCTGGCCTCCACGGTGATAATCATGTTCTGCATCCGTGAGACGAGTTTCGCCGCTTCCGGGAACTGTTCCACCTCCGGTGCAAGCTGCTGCATGGCCAGCCGCGTGTATGCGGGATTCAGCACCGCCCAGACCACCCCGCTGCCGTTCGCCTCGTTGATCAGCGGGAAGAGTTTTTCATTGCGCAACAGTCCCTCTTCGCTGCCGAACCGCACCTCGATCATCTTTTCGAGAATCGCGCGGTGTCCAAATGCCGCGGTGTTCGAATCAATGAAAAAGAAGAACAGATCGTTCGCTCCCGAGCCCGTGCCGAACGCGTAAAGCGTGTAACCCCGCGCTTTGAAAGTGGGCAGCTTCTGTTGCTTGAAAAACGCTTCCGTCGAGCTCGGGTTGTAATTCCCCAGCGCGACGCCGACGATTTCCTCCCCGGTGGGCACGGCTGCCGAGCCGGCATCCTCGGTCTTCGCGCTCATCCCCTCTGCAACCAGCCCCCACGCGAGCTCGTCGACTTGCGAATTCGGATCAACTCCCGCCGACGCCAGGAATTTCTCGAATTGGCGGAACTTATCCGGAATCATCTGCTCCTGTAATTGCGGGAACCATTTGAGCGACCGCGCCTTTTTCAGATCCGCGTAGGCAAATTCACCCACTTCCTTTGGGAAGAGCGCGATCACGTCCGCGCCGAGCCGGCCTGCCCGCGCGGGTTTCGGCACCGCCAGGGACATCGCCACCAAAACGCCCGCGGCCACGAGCCTGCGAAAAGTGGCTCCAAACCGCATCGGAGTCACCCTTGAATTCGTGGTCAGTCTCATGTGCTGCTCCTTTCGAAAAGGGCCCGGTGAATTTCTATTTTACGCGCTCTTCGCGCGGGGCGCGTCACCTAGACGCTCCCGCAACGCAGCGACGTTCCCGCGCATTGACGTGACGTACGCCGCATCCTTCAGGCCATCGAGGTTGATCTCGACGTTGGCCAATGCTCCGCGCGCGCCCGCGCCCGCCATCAACCGCGCCACTTCCAAGTCTGACCGCATGGATGCGGCAACGATAGCATCCAGTTGTCCGAGGCGTTCGAAAAGCGCAACGGCTCGCTCTGCAACCTGCAGCGGCACCTCCGCCGCGGCCTTTGTCGCCTTTTGAATCGCCTCCTCGCGCTGCCGTATTTCCTGCGCGTCCCCTTGCGGCAATCTGAACGCGGCCATCACCGCATCGTACGATGCGGCGTCACGATCGATGGCCTCGGCAAGTTCCTCCGCCGTTTTCCGCATTTCGTCCAGAGCCGCCGAGAGCTGATCGGCAAAGCCTGCCTGCGATTTCTTTTTCCGCGAAAGCGCCGTAACCATCTGCCCCAGCGCCGCCGCCAGCGCTCCCGCAAACGCCGAGACGCTTCCTCCGCCCGGGGTTGCCGCAGGAGCGGCCACTGCATCCAGAAACGGCCGCGCCAATCCGGCGAGTTTCCCAGCTTTCGCCGTTTCCAGAGGCGCGCCGCCCAGCGTGGCCGCCAGTTTATTTTCAAACACTTGCGCGGGAGAGAAGTTCTCCAGTTGCAGGAAAAAATCCGCCGCCATCTCGATCGCTTTTTTCGGCACCAGCCCGACGATTTCGCTGCCCACCGGCATTACGCCGTAGCGCTCGGCCTCGCGCTTCACCATTTCATAGACGCGGTGCATGGGTGTTTGTTCGAAATCGGTGAGGTTGATCGACACTTGCGCCAGGTTGCGCGCTTTCAGCTCCACGCCCATCGATTTCACGTATCGCAAGCCTCCCGAAGAGAAGCGAATCGCTTTTGCGATCTTGTTCGCGACGCCGACATCGGAGGTATTGAGATTTACGTTGTAGGCAATGAGAAACTTGCGCGCGCCGACCACCGTCACGCCGGCGGTCGGATGAAGTTTCGGCTCGCCTACGTCTGGCTGCCGGTCATGGTTTTTCTTCAGCTCCTCGCGCAGCCCTTCGAACTGCCCGCGCCGCACATTTTCCAGATTGATGCGGTCCGGCCGCGTCGCCGCCGCTTCGTAAAAAAAAACCGGTA
>Ga0209180_10000948_pt1 | contig 14015 bp, 9 predicted proteins | sample CZO8metaG_3_FD_188355 | JGI IMG/M metagenome (GOLD analysis project Ga0209180, IMG submission 188355) | Vadose zone soil microbial communities from the Eel River Critical Zone Observatory, Northern California, USA - CZOApr15con2H2.8 metaG... | ecosystem: Environmental > Terrestrial > Soil >...
GGCTGCCGTCCACCGGGCCACCTCTCGCGCCCGCCCGCTTCATCGCTGGACCGGTCGAGGAGACCTGGCAGGACGACGTGCCCGTGCTGCAGCAGTCGCTGCGCTGAGAGCGGACACTGGTCCTCTCTCGTTCCCTACGCCTTGAATTCACCCTGCGAGGCCGGTGCCTGGCACGGCCGCGGGCTGGTCTGCTCCGGTTCATCCCTGCGCGGCCGGTTCGCTGCTCATCAGAACTTCTGCGCGATGCGACCCCAGACGTAGCGGCCGACGAAGTCGTAGGAGGGGTCGGCGTACGTCAGAAACGAGTTGAAGACCCTGGGCGGATTCGAGTCGAAGACGTTGCGCACGCCCGCGGAGAACGAGGTCGCGCCGCCGATCGAGCCCCCTAGCGCGTAGGCCGCGTAGAGGTCGAACGTCATGTTGTACGAGACGTGATGGGCCGGGTACGGAACGCCGGTCGTCGGGTCCTTGTTCTGATCGGCGCACAGGCCCGCGCCAGTGGCGCTCGTTCCCGACGGAGGGGCGCACTCGTCGAAACCACCAGTGTACCTCGCCCGTACGCCGCCGGAGAAAGCACCGCGGTCGTAATCGACGCCCGTGTTGAACCGCACCCGCGGCGTCACGCCCAGCGGCTGGAAGAAGGAGCTGACGTCGTAGTTGCCGGCGCCTTGCACCTTCTTCCCGTTCGGCAGCACGAGGTCCTGCTTGATCAGGTACGTGCCGTCGAAGAGCAGCCGGAAACGGCCGGCGGTCGTCGGCAGCGCGTACCGCAGCGCCAGGTCCACTCCGCTGGTGAGCACCGATCCGGCGTTCTGCGCGATGTCCAGCACGTTCTGGATCATCCCGCTGGAAGGGTCGCGCGTGATCAGGCTGCACTGTCTCGGGTCTGGTGGCGCGCTGGATCCCGTCGAGGCGGGATAGCAGGCGGCGAGGACGTTCGCGGTCCCGATGAACCTCGCGATCGCGTCGTTGAGCTTGATGCGGTAGTAATCGGCCGTGATCGAGAGGCCCTTGATCTGGGGTGGCTCGATGACGGCGCCCGCGGTCGCGGAGGTCGCCGTCTCGGGCTGCAGATCCGGGTTGCCGCCGAAGATGGACGGGAGCACGAAACTCGTGTCGCCGTTGTTCACCGCGCTCGCCCCGCCCGGCCCGGCCGCGCACTGCGCGCGGAGCCCCGCGTTCGAGGCCTGGATGCGAGCGCAGGGATCGGTGGCCAGCTCCACCGTGTTGACTTGGCCGAGATAGAGGTCGTCGAGGGTGGGCGCCTTGAATGCGGTCGACCAGGTACCGCGGAGCGTGAACCCCCGGACGGGTCGCCAGCGGGCGCCGAGCTTGTAGGTGAAGTTCGTGCCGTACGACGAGTAGTGGAACACGCGTCCAGCCGCCTGCAGCTCGACGTCGTCCGCGAACGGAACGCCGCTCACGACCGGCAGCACCAGCTCGGCATACGCTTCGTTGGTGTTGAACGAACCCTTGGTGGGCTGCCCGATGAAGTCGAGGGAATGGGTCGCGACCGCGATCGCGTCGGGCTGGACGCCCCCGTACTCGCGCCGGAACTGGTACCCGAGGGCGATGCCGGCAGGCCGGTCGGCGGCGATGGTGAACAGATCGCGGCTCAGGTCGGCATTGACGACGGCGAGCTGCGACCAACCGTCGTTGAGGGCGGTGTACGCGCCGAGCGACTGCGCCATCGCCGGGGTGACGCTGCCCACCCCGAACAGATTCACAGGTGTGCAGTTCGCGATCGGCGCGGCCGGCGTTCCGCAGCGCCAGACTCCGCTGGCGTCCTGGAATGCCGGGCCGATGCCGGCGCCGAGGGTCGTCGTCTGGAGCGATCCCAGGCCGTGGGAGGAGCTGGACGTGCGGCCATAGCCGAAGGACAGCGACCAGTCGGTGCGCTCGATGGTGCCGTCGAGGCTGCCGTTCAGCTGGATTGTTTGCGCATCGCTCTCACGTTGTCGCGGCCCCGTCTCCAGAAGGCGCTTCGCTGCGTTGGCAATCGGGACGCCGAACGGGTTGTACGGGTTGGTCGGGTCGAGGGGCGTCTGGGCGAAGATCGTCTGGAATGGCTCGGGCGCGGCCTGGTATGCCGAACGGCTGTCGACCCACGCCGCCTGCAGTCGCGCGGTGGCGAAGTCCACGAGGCGGTAGTCGCCGCTGGCGAAGAGAGACAGGCGATCGTTGGGCGTAATGAGGTAGTTGACGGCCTGGAAGTTGTAGCGGTCGTTGACTGGCCCGCTGTCGATGTACTTGCGCCAGCTCAGGCCGGTGGCCGGGTCGGTCACCACCGGTTCGCCCATCGCGGCGTTGCCATCGGCGATCCAGTCGACGGCGCCGGCGCCGGGGTACGCGGCGTTGAGCCGCTGGCAGAGCTGCGTCGGGCACTTCGCGGGATCGACGTGAGCGCGGCCGGCGGGGATGATGCTCGACCCGGACGGATCGATGCGCCTGGCGGGAAAGTTGTAGCTGAGGGCACGCTCGGCCCACTGGCGGTTGGCGGCGAGCATCGACGACTGCCGGAACGCACCCAGCGACAGGAGGAAGCCTCCCCGATCGCCGGAGATCCCCGCAGTGCCGTTCAGCTGGCCCTGGAATGCGTCGCCATGCGGGGAGGCGCCGGCGTACCCTTCGACGTTGACCCCGTTCATCCGGCGCCGCGTGATGATGTTCACCACGCCAGCGACGGCGTCCGAGCCGTACACCGCCGAGGCGCCGTCCTTGAGCACCTCGACGCGCTCGATGACCGCGGTGGAGATGGTGTTCAGGTCGAAAGCGGGCACGTACCCGCTGCCCGCGCCGAGCCCGCCGTTGACCCACCGCTTGCCGTCGACCAGCACCAGCGTGTGGCGCGGGCCGAGGTTGCGCAGCGACACCTGCGTCGTGCCGTCGGAGCCGGTGTTGAACTTGCTGTTCACGCCGCCGCCGCTCCACGGGATGAGCTGCAGGAAGTCGCCGAGCGTCGCCACGCCGCTGGCGGCGATCTCCTCGCGGCTGTAGATGACGACCGGCGCGGGCGACGTCAGGTCCTTGCGCGGTACGCGCGAGCCGGTGACGACGACCTCCTCCTCGGCTTGCTGTCGCGTGGAGCTGGCATCCGGCGGCGTCTCGCCCAACGCGGCTCCCGAGATCGCCAGCGAACAGACCAGGATGAAGCGCCGAAACCGGAAGTCCATCCGCTCCCCCAGCGCCCGCTATAGCGCAATGAATCCAGGGCGCAAGAGGGAAGGTGCCCGGCACCACCGGAGGGGGATCTACGCGGGGCGGAAGGGAACTTCCGCGCGAACGATGGTGCCGCGGCCGGGTTCGCTTTCGAGCTCGAGCGTGCCGTCGAGCTGGCGAACGCGCTCGCGCATGTTGACGAGGCCCACGCCTCCGAAATCGCCACCGCGGCCAGGGACGAAGCCGATGCCGTCGTCGGAGACGGTCAGGCGAACGACGCCGTCGGCGCGCATGAGCCGGACGCGAACCTGTTTCGCCTTTGAATGCTTCGCGACGTTGCCGAGCGCTTCCTGCGCAATGCGGTAGAGGGCCAGCGCGGCTCCCGGCGACAACTCCTTCACGTCGGAGTCCGCCTCGCAGGACACTGGAATGCCGCGGGTCTTGCTGAACTCTCCGCAATAGGAGGAGAGCGCCTTGGGCAGCCCCGCTTCGTGCAGCGAGGCGGGGTGCAGGTCGTGAGAGAGCTGGCGGATGCCCGTTCCGATCTCGATCAGTTTGTCCTGCACGCCGTCGATCTCGGTGTTCGCCGGAGAGCCAGGTGGAACCTGGTATTTGACCGCCCCGAGATTGAGGGCCACCGTAGTGAGCTGCTGGAGGACGCCGTCGTGCAGCTCTCCGGCGATGCGGGTCCGCTCCTCCTCCTGCGCCTTCATCAGCCGTTCGTTCAGCGCCGTGATCTCCGCCTGGTGCCGCTCCATCAGTCGCTGATTCCGCTCGAGAACTCCGACGCGGATGCGGTAGGCGGTCCAGAGCAGTGCCGCCGCAACGGCGACACAGAGGGCACGGAACCAGGTCGTCTCATGGAAGGCCGGCGGGATGCTGAACGCGAGGGATGCGCCATCCTCGTTCCAGACGCCGCTGTTGTTGCTGGCCTTCACGACGAACCGGTAATCCTTGGGCGGCAGATTCGTGTAGCGCACGTGGCGCTCGTTGACCAGCTCGCGCCAGTCCTTGTCCTGGCCCTCGAGCTTGATGCGGAAGCGCACCTTTTCCGGTGCGACAAGGCTCAGGGCGGTGTAGTCGATCGCGAGATCGCGCACGCGTGCAGGCAGCCGCAGCGCCCTGCTGCCCGCGTCGTAGACCTTTCCGTCCGCGGTGATCTGCTCGATGTGCACGGGCGGCGGCAGGTCGTTGTGCGGCAGGCGCCGCGGATCGATCCGGGTGATTCCGTCGCGAGTCGCGAACCAGAGCTTCCCGTCGGCGGTCCTGGTCACGTGCGGGCCATACCAGCCGATGGTCGCCATTTTCGCGACGCCGTCGGAAGCGTCGAACACGGTCACCCGGATCGTCCGCATCGGATCGTTCAGCCATGCATCCAGCTCCGACCGGGCGAGGCGCACGAGACCGCACGGCGTGATGAGCCAGACGGAGCGATCTTCGTCCTCCATCGACCAGTGCACGGGATCGCACGGCAGGCCATTCTTGGCGTTGAGCGTGACGACGCGCCCGCCTTGAATCCGGCTCAACCCGCCTTCGGTCGCGGCCCACACCGCGCCCTGCTCGCCGAATCGAAGATCGGTGACGGCACCGCCGCCGAGCCCGTCGGCCGCGGTGTATGAAGCGAGGATCCGGCCGTCCTTGAAATAACCCACGCCGCCGGCCCCGAAACCGATCCAGACGCCGCGCTGCGAGCGATCCGGCAACAAGGCGGAGGCGGCATAGTGCTGCTGGCCGAGCTGGTTCCAGGGGAACCGTTCAACGGCGCCGCCCGCCGCCCGGTAGAAGAGGGCCACGTCGTGGAGACTGACCCACATGTTTCCAAAGCCATCCGGAGCGAAGGCCCAGACATTTCCGCCCGGTAAGCCCGGGACGCGTATGAATCGGCCGCCCTCGAAGTAGACCACACCGTCGGTGATCGCCGCCCATGGCCGACCTCGATCGTCCACCCCCAGCGACCGGGCGACCGTCTCGAGGAGCGGCACGGAAGTTCGCCGGTCGTGGGGCGGCACGGGACTCTTGCCATAGTAGGTGATCCGCCCGTCGTGCCAGCGGTTGAGCCCGTTGGCCGTGGCGACCCAGATGCTTCCATCCGCCGTCGCCAGGATGCCCCAGGCCAACGGGTTGGAAAGACCCTGCTTCGTCGAGACGAGCGGAAACGTGTACTCGCGGAACCGGTCGAGGCCGCCGCTCGTGCTGACCCACACGCTGCCTTCGCGGTCCTCGAAGATCAGGTAGGGATTCCCCGAGAGACCGTCCGCCAGCCCGAAGACGTCTGCCTTGCCCTGGTGGAGATGCACGAGGCCGTCATAAGTCGAAATCCACAGGCTGCCGTCGCTGGTGCGCAGAAACCGACTGGGCCTCGATGCCGGATTGATCCCCGGCACCGGATGACGCTCGAGTTTGTCGCCCTGCAGCCGCGGTACGCTGCCTCCGTTGGCAGCGAGCAGAATCCGGCCGCTGTCGTCCTCGATCAGGTCGTTCGCCTCGGTCGTGAGAGGGGGATAGGCATAGCGCTCGGGAGGGCCAGGCTTCCAGCGCCACAATCCCGTCTGGGTGGTGATCCAAAGGTTGCCCGCGCGATCTTCGTACATCGCGAGAACCCAGCGGCCAAAACGCTCGTCCCGCTCGCACTGGACCTTGGCTGCTTGAACGGCGCAGAGCCGACCGGACCCGACCTCTCCAAACCAGACGGTTCCGTGGCGATCCTGCCGAAACATCAAAATCCTCTGCCCGGCAACTTCCGGATAGTGCGTGAGCCTGCTGTCCTTCCAGGTGGCCAGTCCCTTCAACGTGCCGATGAGCAGAGTGCCATCATGCGCAACCATGAGAGAGGTGACGTGGTTGCTGGGAAGGTGCTCCCCCGGAGGTTGCCACGGCACGGCTCGGACGCCGTCGAAGCGAAGCAATCCGGTCTCCGTGCCCAGCCAGAGATAGCCGTCGGGCGTCTGTGCGATCGCTTGGATCGGGCCCTCTGTAAACCCGTCGCGAATCTTCCAGGCCGTGTGCGCGTACTGGCTGACGTCCAGTGATGGATCGAGGGCGAAGGCGTTGCTCGAGCAGAGGAGCATCAGCGCCGCCAACGCGGCGCTTCGCGACCTGCGCGTGGATGGTCGTGTTCTCTGGTCGACCACGTCCGCGCGTCCTCCTCGCGCTGCTGAGCTCGGGCCAGGGCCTCCAGCCTCCGCGCGGGCGGAGTGTAGTCCGCCACCGCCGCGCTCTGCCAGACTGGTCGTGAGACGCAGGAGTCAGTGGCCAGCGTTCGCAAGAGCGGCCTGTATCAGCAGGCGGCGGGAGCGCGGGGGCTTGCGAACCTCGACGTTCATCCTCGCCAGCCGGAGCCTCTTTGACCGGATCGGCGCCCGCGGCGAGCCAGAATTCGGCGGCGTGGTCGGCGAAGGCCGCCGGGTGACTCGCGATCAGGCTCGTCGAAGCGGGCCGCAGCCAGCCGGCGCCAGTGGCGCGATTCGTCGTCGTGGCCGGCGGTCCCGAGAATGCGCGCGAGCTGCGCAGCGTAATCGGGATCGTCCGAGGACAAAGCCAGGGGCCGCAGGCGGGCAACGGCGGAATCGCACTCACCCGCTTCCGCTTCGGCCTCGGCGAGATGGCCCTGCGCCGGCGCGAAGGCGGGCACCAGGCGCCGTGCAGCTTCGAATGACCTCCGTGCATCCTCCAGTCGGCCCTCGTTCATCCACGTCAGTCCGAGCTGGTAGTCGAGCAGCGCCAGCGGAAACGGTGAGACGCCGGGGTACCGGCTGTCGGCTCTCAGCACCTATGGACCCCGGTTTCTCAGAAGCATTCCCCCCGGGGCGCGCGCGACCGGAGGGTTGATCACTTGGCCTTGCGCTGTCCAGTTCTGGCGTCGGGCTTGAGCCGCCGGCGGTACGACTCGCCGTCGATGACCAGGTCGTAGGAGTTGCTGGTGAAGCGATCGATCGCGCTCTGCGCCCGCACCGGATCGGCAAAGGTGGCGAGCCACTCGTCGGGGCCGCGGTTGGAGGTGACGATCATCGAGCCTGCCCGGTGCCGCTCGGTGAGGATCTCGTAAGTGTCGCGGCTCTCCTGCGCATCCATGGCGTCGAGGCAGAAGTCGTCGACGATGAGCAGGTCGGCGGCGATCAGCTTGCGCAGCTCCAGCTCGTGCGAGTTGTCCAGGCGCGCGTGCCTGAGGGTCTTGAGCATGTTGTCCGCGCGCAGCGCGAGCACCGAATGACCGCGCCGGCAGGCGACGTGACCGAGCGCGTGTGCGAGAAACGTCTTTCCCACGCCGACGGGGCCGACGATGGCGACGTGATGATGCGAGTCGAGGAAGCGCAGCGAGACGAGCTCGTTGAGCAGCATCTTGTCCAGCGTCACCTTGGAGGAGTCGTCCCACGCTTCGAACTGCATCGCCGGATCGAGGCGAGCGCGCTGCGCGCGCAGCGTGCTCGCCAGGCCATCGCGCCGCGAGGCCTCGTCGGCGAGAACGAGCTGGAGGAAGTCCTGGTGAGGCATCTTCTGCTGGCGGGCGAGGACGAATCGCTCGGGGAGCGTGTCGAGCATGCGCGAGAGCTTGAGCCTCCGCAGGACGGTCCTGAGATCGGGTGAGATCGTTTCGGTGGTCACGTCTTCTCCTCTGGTTTCTCCGCTTCGCGGGATGCGAGCGGAAGCGCGTATTGGCTCGGCGGGCGCAAAAAGCGCGCGAGCGGGATCACCTTGGGAGAGGCCCGCGGCGGCGTCGGTGTCGGCGGCGGCGAGAGCTGGAGCATGCGCTCGAGGCGGTGTACGTCGATCATCTCGACCGCGAGCGCGGTGGCGCAGGCCGTTTCGAGGCGTGCGTCGCCGTAGCGCTTGGCCAGTCCGAGCAGGCGGTACACCCGGCGCATGCGGGTCCAGGGCAGCGGTCCTTCGAGGAGCGCATGGGCGAAGCGGCCGACGGCCTCGCCGTGCTTGCGCGCCTGCTGCTCGAGGAAGACGACGTCGCGCAGCGCGTAGGCGGTCTTGTGCTCGGGGTAGTCGCTGGCGTCGATCGACTTGCCGCCGGGGAGCTGGCGCGCATGGGTCTTGACGAGGACCGCGCCATCGTAGAAGCGCACCGTGCTCCGGTCGGCACGCGCCCGCAGACGCTTGCCGACGAAGCGCGTGGGCAAGGAGTAGAGCGCCTTGGCCACCTGGGCGCACTGATCGCGGGCGATCAGCGGCTCGCACCAGAGCGGCACGTCGTAGCACTCATGCGGCGCCGGCAGCAGCGCCGGTCGCTCCTCCGCCTGGAACTGCTCGAGCGGCATGCGCTGCGTGCGCGTGTGCCGGCGGCGACCGTACTCCTCGATGCACCAGCGCTGCGCGCGCTCTTGCGCCTGCTCGAGCGAGTAGAGCCGCTCGCCGGCGAAGCAGTCATCGCGCACCGGCTGCACCGCGCGCTCGACGCGGGCTTTGTCGCGCGGACTGCGCACACGGGCGGTGTCGATGTGGAAGCCGCGCGCCTGCGCGTACTCGAGGAAGGCGGGCGTGATGCGCGGCGCGAGCGGGTCCGCCGTCTGCACGATGCTCTTGGTGTTGTCGACGACCAGCACGCGGAAGACGCCGCCGAAGAGCTCCCACGCCGCCTCGCAGGCGGCGATCGCCGTGCGTGTCGTCTCCTCGAAGCAGACGTAGACGAAGCGATGGCGCGAGCGGACGGCGGTGAAGATCCAGGCGCGGAAGCGGCGCCGCTTGCCGAACAGGTCCGGCTCCAGCAGCGTCATCCAGCCAGTGTCGAGCTGCACCTCCTCGCCGGGCTCGCAGTCAGCGACCGGCACCGTCGTCGCCGCCCGTCCGAACTCCAGCTCGGCGACGGCGAATCGGTGCAGCGTCGGGTACGGCACCGCGACGCCTCTGCGCGCCAGCAGTCTCTGCACCTTGCTGAGCTTGAGGTGCTGCGCCAGGTGCTGCGCGATGAACTCGCGCTCGCGCAGGCACAGCTCCCACGTCTCTCCATGTGGTCGCTCCGCCGGCGAGCGCAGCGCGGCGATGACCTGCGCGAGCTGCTCATCGGTCAACAGCTGCGGTCCTGGCTTCAGCCCGCACTCCTCGGCGGCGCGCAGATACCGGCGCACCGTCTTGACGTCGAGGCCGAGCTGCGCAGCGATCGGTTTCTTGCCGGCCCTTGCCAGCCACAGCCTCAACACCTCTTTGAGCTCCAGCATCGTGACCTCGCGATAGGCCATCGACCCTCCTCGCCCACCGGGGCAGGGAGAGTCGTAGGCCAAGGCCACGCGCGCTGGGAGGGGGGAAAGGTGCTGAGAAAAATCAGCCCGGAGGGGGGAATGCTCGTGAGAAAAACCTCACGAGGGGGTCCCTACCTCGTGAGAACCGACATACCGGCTGAGCCTTTCCGTGGTGGCGGCAGATCCTAATGAAATCGCAGGGCCGTGCCGATTCGGGGAACATCCGGAAGGTTCGTGCATACCGGAAGGGTTCGTTGCCAAGGCGACGGTCGCCGATTCGAAGTGGCTCGCCGAAACTTTGACCAGATCTTGTCCAAACAGGTAGGGACCCGCGGATCCCTGCGTGGACCTTTGTGGACTCCGCGCTTGAGTCAACTACTCGGGACGACTGGAAACATGAGGGGCGACGCCCGTCTGCCGGTTGGGTGGAACCGCCCTCATAACCCGAAGGTCGCAGGTTCAAATCCTGCCCCCGCAACCAATTTCCATCGGCCCCATCGGCTATTAGCGATGGGGCCGCCTCTTTTGTCCGTCGTGGTTGCAACCCGAAGGTCGCGGATTCTTGCTCACCATTATTCCCTGCCAATGCCAGCATCTTAGATGCTTGATGGCTGGCGTCCGCGTGCGACCGTGTCCAGATCTTGTCCCGAAGCTCACTCTCGGAAGCGCCCGAATTGCGCGCTTTCGATCCGCGGCGAACGCATGATCCTCCCTGGGATTCGGGCGCTCTGGTTCGCGGGCGTAGTGCGCGGCCACCGAGTTGGTTACCTCGCGCAAACACGACCAGCGAAAACCAGGGCAAGCAGCCGGGGGCTGATCACGCATCCATTCAAGGCGCGATCAACGTGCGCACCACGCTCACGCGGCCATCACGGATCGTAAGGATATCGATCCCGCGGGCGACCGGGTGACCGTGAGGCCCGAAACGCCATGCCAAGGCCGCGATATCGGTCCCGATGTACTGCGGCCCGTCCTCCTCGAGCGCGAAGCCCGCCAAGACGCCATCGAGCAGCTTCTGAGCCTGGTCGCTCAGCGCTTGTCGCCCGACAAATGCTCCTTCTGGATCGATGAACGTCACGTCTTCCGTATAGGTGCGCTCGATGGCCGCCCATCGGCGTTCAGAGTCCCGCTCGGAAAAGACCTCATGCAGGTTGTTGTGCAGCAGCTCCATCGCGTCTGGCATGTCATTCATCCTCTCATCGTCATTCGCCATCTGCTTTGCCACCTTCGTCGACGCGAGCCGGTAGTCAGTGCGGCGACCGTGGCTCCACGAGCTCGAACACCACACCCTCGACGTCTCTCACGACCATGTTTCTGCCCGCGGGCGTGGGCGCCGGAGGCTGCAGAATCGTTGCGCCCGAGGCTCGAAGATGGGCCTCGAACTCCGCGAGGGAGTCGACCGTGAATGTGGCCCGCACCTCCTTCAGAGGAGCGAGGTCTCGCTCGGCCCCGCCGATGAGTGTCACCTCTCCGAGGAGCGCGATCGTCAGTCCGCGCTCCGGGATGACGAACCGAGCCTTGATCTTCTCGCGCAAGAGCGCCTCGTACCGTGCGATCGCCGACTCGATGTCCGCAGTCAGCACGGGCACCGACACGCCGACGATCCTCATCGCGCTCTCTTCGCGTCCGCGTACGGGTAGATCAACTCGCCGGAGGCGAACGCGTCGGGCGAGACGACAACCCGCGTCCGCGCATCCTTGAACTCGGCGACGTCGTTGGTGCGGATGTTCCGGAATTGAACCTGTAGAACCCGAGCAGCGCTCCATTCGCCTCCGTTCGCGAATTTCACGTCGCCGATCGAGGTTGCGAACGACGCGTTGCGCGTGTAGGCCACCAGCGCAGCGTCCTCGAGCGTCTGCGTCGCCGAGACGGCTTGCTCGACGACCTGCATCTGCGCGTACGCGAGCGGGGCCACGTAGTACCCCGACGCGTCAGCGCCAAGTATCGCGGCCCTCGCCTGATATCGCGCGATCAACTCGCCGACTCCCGGCGACATCATCTTCGGGACCGGAAGCCAGTACTCGTAGTTGACCAGGCCGTTCAGGAGCGGGCCGAGCGCCGTCTGGACCGAGCTGCTCTGCGGACCGATCATGGCGCCGCCGACCATCTTTGGCTCGAAGCCGACCTCGTTGATGGCACGCACGAGGCCGATCGAGTCCGAGAGGTACGAGCACAGGAACAAGATGTCGGGGTTCGTCGAAACCTGCCTCCCGAAGCAACGGCGCGAAGTCCTTCGTCGCGAGCGGGTATTTCGCGTAGACGATGTCGAGCCGGCCTTTGTCGCGTTTGATTTGTGCGAAAAGATTGTCCAGATCATCGAGATTCGAGGAGTCGGCTTTGACCGCCGTGACGTGGCCCCTCATAAGCTTCGCGGCTGAATCCAGCTCGGCCTGTCTCCGACCGGTAACGAAGACGTACGCTCCTTCCTTGACGAAACGCTGCGCAGTGGCAAGGCCGATTCCGGCCGTGCCGCCTGTGACAAGCGCGGTCTTTCCTTCAAGTCTTCCCGACATTCGTTTTCCTTCCTGGTCTTGTTGCCAAAGCGTCCCGCAGTCGACGCAGCTGGGCGAAGCTCTTGCGCAGTTCCGCAACGAACAGCTCAGGTTGCTCGAAAGCAGCGAAGTGAGCGCCCTTCGGAACCTCGTTCCAATAGAAGAGTTTCGAATAGGTCTCGTCGCCCCACACCTTCGGCGGCGTAAAGAAGTCACCCTTGAAGATGCTCACGGCAACTGGTAGGTCGATGGGCATGCGGTCGAAATCCTTGCCCCAGCTCTCAAAATAGAGGCGCGCAGAGGACGCGGCGGTGTCGGTCCAGACAGTGAAGTAGCATGAGTCGAGGAGGCTCCGCGAGTGGACAGAGGCACGCTTATCGGTCCTACCGCCGCGAGGGCCGGCTGGGTGGAGAGCAGGGCCGCGGACAGCGCGCCGAAGGCTCGCAGGTAGGACGTACGATCAAGCTTCATTGGGACTGTCCTTTGTTCAAGGGGACGGCGTAGATCCGGAACGGCAGGGCGGGTGACTGGCCCTTGCGGGCGGGGTCGAAGAAGAGCGGCATCTGGCCTTCGCTGACCCAGACGACGGACCCCACCCGGGTGACCGAGGTTGGCGTGCGGAACCCGGCGCGCAGGGGCGCAGCCCGGAACCCGTCGCCGTCGACCTCGACCCGGTCCAAGGTCCCAGCGCCCTCGACCAGCAGGAAGCTCTTGCGACCCAGCGGGCGAAGCCCGTCCGGCAGGCCGAGGTCCCGCCCCTGCAGCTTGATCACGCGGCCCGCCCGCCCCTTTTCGACCGCGATGCGAAAGAAGCCGCCCGCGGCGTAGGTCGTCACATAGAGGGCGCCGTCGCCGCCGAAGGCGATCCCGTCCAGCCCGGCGCTGTTCGGCTGCGGCGGCGCGAACTGCGGGTTCGTGGCGAAGACCTCGAACCTAGAGGCCCCCGCGGGGAGCCGCAGAACAGTCGGGTTGGCGCTGTCGGTCACATAGACCGCGCCGCCCGCATCGACGGCGATGTCATTGCAGAAGGGGTGCGGCTCCGGCAGCGGCACGCTGCGCTTGGCGGCGCCGGTTCGCAGATCGAAGGCCTTCAGGGCGGCGCCCCGATCGCGCCCCCCCGAGGGGCCGCCCAGGGCGCTCAGATCGTTGGAGCAGGCCCAGAGGGTCCCGGAGGCCTCGTCGGCGAAAACGCCGGTGATCGACCGCGAGCCGGCTGCGCCCGGCGCGACGAATAGCGCGGCCGCCCCGGTCCGTGGATCGGCGCGGACGACGCCGCCCTCACCGAGCCGACCGACGAACAGGGTCCCATCGCGCGCCGAGGTGATGCTCTCTGGAAACGCCCGCTCTCCCGGAAGTGCAATAGACAACGGCCCGGCCTCTGCTGCTGTCATCCAAAGGACAGATGAGAACAGCACGCCGGCCAACGCCGCTTGTGTGAGGCGCGACACAGATGAGGGGTAGGAACTCACCATCGACATGCCCGGGTTGATCCCTAACCTCGCCGTGACCTGAAGGCCTTCCGCAGCTCCTCGGTGAAGAGCTTTGGCTGCTCGAACGCGGCGAAGTGCCCGCCCCTGTCGACCTCATTCCAGTAGAACAGGTTGGGCCACAGCACCTCAGCCCAGGCCTTTGGCGGGCAGAATATCTCGTGCGGAAAGACCGACGCCGCCATTGGCAGTTCGATCCGTCCGCCGGACAGGCCCGACATGCCGGCGCGGGTGTTCTCCCAGTAGATGCGGGCCGACGACGCGGCGGTATCGGTGAACCAGTAGAGACTGATATCGTCGAGCATCGCATCGACGGAGAGGTCATCTTCAGGATTGCCGTGGTTATCGGTCCACGCCTGGAACTTCTCGTAGATCCACAGCGCCTGGCCCGCGGCCGAGTCAGCAAGTGGATAGCCAATGGTCTGCGGACGCGTCCCCTGTTCGCGGAAATAGCCGCTCTGGTCATTGGCGAACAACGCCGCGCGGTCGATGGCTTTGCGCTCGGCAGGCGTGGGATTCTCCGGCAGCTTTTCGGGAAAAACGAACTGCCAGTTCACGTGGGCCGCGATCAGGCCCCGGGGCCGCTGATGCGCCAAGGCGTGCGTTACGCCCGCCCCCCAATCGCCTCCCTGCGCCACCCAGCGCTCGTAGCCAAGGCGTGGCATCAGCGTCGCCCAGGCGCGGGCGATCCTGGT
>Ga0209180_10000952_pt1 | contig 13977 bp, 10 predicted proteins | sample CZO8metaG_3_FD_188355 | JGI IMG/M metagenome (GOLD analysis project Ga0209180, IMG submission 188355) | Vadose zone soil microbial communities from the Eel River Critical Zone Observatory, Northern California, USA - CZOApr15con2H2.8 metaG... | ecosystem: Environmental > Terrestrial > Soil >...
GCCGCTAATCCCACAATGCCTAGCAGAAATAGGGCCCAAGACAGTTTCGATTTGAAGAATCTCATTTGCTCTCCTTCTTCTCAGATGTGATGGCTTCGACAACGCGGAACGGATCGAGCTCGGCGCGCTGCGCCGCAAGCGCGGCGTAGCCGCCGGAAGGTGCGTCGAAGACGAAGAAGCAGATCTCGTCTTCGGGCACAAGGATCGAGCGCTCGAAGCGGACGCGGGTTCCCTCTCGAGTCAGTTCATCGGCCGCCGAGCGCGCACGCCGCGTGCGAGCTGTTCGCTCTCCCGCCCGGCCGCGCGGGAGATACGTCTCGACGAGGTAGCTCGGCATGCGGCCAAGCTAGACCCCCGGCGACGCGAAGGAAACGTAAGAACCGCTGATCTTTAATGCAGGCGGCGCGCAAGCTCGGTGCGGGAACGGACTCCGAGCTTGGCGTAGATGTGCGTCAGGTGGCTCGCGACTGTGCGCTCGCCGAGAAACAGCGAAGCGGCGACCTCCTGGTTGGTGCGGCCCTCGGCCACAAGCGCGGCGACGCGACGTTCGGCCTCGGTGAGCTCATCTTTGTTTGCCGGTGGGCGGCCTCCGATGCGAGCCAGCTCGGAACGCGCTTTGGCCGCCCACAGCGGCGCGGGCAGCCGGTCGAAAATCTCCTTGGCGCCTTCGAGGTACGCGCGCGCGGCCGCGCGCTGCTTGGCGCGTCGCTGGTTGGCGCCGAGGGCGAGGAGAGTGCGGGCGTGCTGGAAAGGGTCCTGCGTCCGCTCGTGCTCTCGCAGGGCTCGCTCGAATTGCTGTTGCGCGCCGGTCATGTCACCGCGCGCCGCCAGTAGGAGCGCGCGGCACCGCGCCGTGATCGCAAGAGCCCAGGAACGGTCGAGCGCGCGGGCGCGCTCCTCCCACGGCGACAGCTTCTCCTCTGCTTCCCTCAGGTCGCCGACTGCGATCAGCGCTTCGAGTGTGTCCGCGAGCTCGAAACGGTGGCCCGGCTCGAGGAGCATCGCGGCGTCACGGATTTCCCAACCCCTTCTCAGGTACTGGAGTGCCTTTTCGGGCTCGCCACGCGAGAGCTCAATGAAGCCGAGGACCGCTCGATGCCCGGATTCGGCAATCCGAACCCCCTCGGCCTCCGCGCGAGCGAGGGCGCGCGTTGAGAGCCTGCGAGCTTCTTCGACCATCCCGCTGTGAGCCGCCACCATGGCGGCTGGAAGCTCCGCGATCGGCTGTGATCCTTCGATTCCAAACTCTGTCCGGATGGCAAGCGACGCCGCGGCGTGGCGGGCCGCCAGCGCCCAGTTGCCGGCCCGTAGTTCGAGCATGCTGAGGTACCAGAGGGCGTCCTCCTGCTGGCGGTTGTCCGCGGCGGCCAGCTCGGCGCGCCATCGTTCGAGCACATGCCTCGCCTCGTCAAGCCGGCCCGACCAGATGAGCTGGTAGACGAGCGCATTGGTTGCCGCACTTGTCTTCTGTGACGAAGGAAGGGACCGCTCGATCGCCAGCGCTTCCTCCATCTCATCGTCCGAGGAACCGAGGCCGCTGCGCGAATGGAGGAGGCAATACATCGCGAGCGACCGGGATCGCAGCGCGGGTTCACCCGCGCTCGTTGCCGCCTGCACGGCCAGTTCGGAATGCTCGAGGCCGGTCTTTCCGTCCTCAGTGTCCTTCGTCAGATCAGCGAGACTCAGATGGATCTCTGCCAGGAGTGCTGCGTCGCCCTCAGCTTCCCCGAGGGCTTCTCGGAAGCGGACCACCCCTTCGCGCGCGCCGACGAAAGACTCCTCGGCGCGAGCGAGGGCCACCAGCACCCTCGCGCGTTCTACTCCGGGCAGCGCGGTCTTGCGTGCATGGTCCAGGAGCGCGATCGCTCGTCGGCCGTCGCCCGCGTCGCAAAGCTTCTCGGCGTAATCCAGCATGCGTCTCCGCTTGTCTTCGTGATCAGCATCCGGAGTCACGCGTAGCGCCAGCTCGGCCAACTCGGCGCTCGCCATCGGTGCCCCGCGGAGGGTGGCTGCTGCAGAGGCTGCATCGAGCGCGTCGGCGATCTTTGCGTCCGGCCCGGTGGCAGCGAGTGCGAGGTGGCGAGCTCGCGCTATCGGATCGTCTACCGTCCTCGCCAGCCCGCTGTGCGCGTTTCGCCGGTCCTCGAGTGACGCGCTGGCGTAGACAGCCGACGCGAGCAGGGGATGGGAGAAGCGAACAACACCCTCGGACTCCTCGACCACGCGCGCCTTGAATGCAGGTGCGAGCGACTTCATCGGAAGCTGCCGCGCCATCGGCCGCCCATGTGTAGCCACAAGCAGCAGTGCATCGCGCGCAGCTTTGGGTAGGCCCTTGAGCCGGACCTCGAGCAGCCGCTCCAGGCTCTCCGACATCGGAATCGGCTTTGTCAGGTCGTCGGTCAAGTCGAGCGTCCGGACTAGCTCGAGTGCGTAGAAGGGATTGCCCCCGGATGCCTCGTGGATGCGCAGGACGGCGGGCCGCGGCAACGACCTGTCGAGCCGGTCGTGCAGGAACTTCTGCATCGCGCCGAGGCTGAGCGGGCCGATCGCGATGCTCTCTGTGTCGATCGCCTGTTCAAGGTGAGTGACCTGGCTGCCGCGCCGAGCAACGAGAGCCAGAACCTGTTGGGTGCCTATGCGACGAAGCGCGAATGCGAGCGCTCGGGCCGATGAGTCATCGAACCACTGGACGTCGTCGATCGCGATGAGCAGCCGCTGGTCTCGGGCAAGAATGTCGAGCGCATCACGAATCGCGACCCCGAGTGCGCGCGAATCGTGCCGGTCGTCCTGCGTGTCCTCGCGAAGCAGCGCCGCAGCGAGGGCTCGTCGCCTTGGTGGCGATAACGTCGGCAGCACAGTATCGGCAACGCCCTCCAGAAGGTCACCGAGACCGACGAATGCCAGGGCGAGCTCGGCTTCCGCGGGGCGCGACGTAAGGACGCGAACTCCACGTGCGCGGGCATGCTCGACCCCCTCTCTCCAGAGCGTCGACTTGCCGATCCCTGCCTCACCCTCGAGGACCAGCCCTCTGGGCGCGCGTCCGGCCGCGTCGATGAATGCATCGACCTTGGCGAGCTCCTGCTCCCTGCCTATGATCTCGGCGGCCATCGGACCGGCACATGGTGACACCGGCAGGCGGGAGCTCGCCGGTCCCAATGGACAACGCGGCTAGCGCTGATGGTTAGGTCGCACCTTCAGCTCCCATAAGGGCGCCGGCGCCACACGGCTGACAGACATGTCGAAACCCGCAGTCGAGATTGCGATTCGGTAATCAGATCTGGCTCCGGACCAGGGATTCGAACCCTGAACCTTGCGGTTAACGGATCGCTGCGCCCCGTTCAGAAATGGCAGCTCGAACTCAGTGAGTGCCACCGAGTATCACCAATTGGCACTGTTTGCCAGCGGCGTTGCTGTAAGGATTGGGCAGAGATAGAGGCAACGAAGTTGCGTTGCTAGCGGGAGACTATGGCTGCTTCCGCTGACGGCTTCGGCCGGCCAGTCTGTTGCAGCGCGTGGAGCGAAGCTAGCCAGAGAAGGACTACTCCGACGAGGGCGGAGTCCGACCAGACCTCGAACACGCCCGGGAAGCCAAACCCCACAGCGAACGCGTTCGTGAAGGCCAGGTAGACGGGGCCGATCAAGAGCCAGCTCGCTGCAACCGACGCGACCAGTCCGCGCGATCCCTCTCGCAGACCCCAGTCGAGGAGAACGATCATCGGCAGCAAGAGGAGGACCAGCTGGCCGGCCCACACGAGGGTTAGAAGCAATGGCGTGGCCGCAAACGTAGCCGCCAGCTCTAGGGCCCGCCCCGCAGGATCGGGCCGCGGACTCCGCAAGCGCCAGGCAGTCGCAACGAGTACTACCGCGCCGACCGTTGCAGTCAAAACAAGCACGGTTGTATCCACTCCGCGACCCTGCAGATAAAGACTCTGCGGGTGGAATATGCGGGCCAGCGCGCCGAGCGGAGCCACATTCATCTCCTCACCGGAACCACGCCCCACAGTCGGCAGAACCTGGAACAAGTACTCGTGTAGAAGGCCAGGAACGGCGACGGACCAGAGCACCGCCCACGTGCCAAGCGCGAGCACGACCAACAACCACCGCCTGCCCCACAATCCGAGCAGCAGCACAGGCGCCTGGACTAGCTTGATGGCAAGCCCCAGCCCGAGCGCCAGCGCGCCCCACCAGCGGTCACCGCGTCTCCATGACACCAGCAGCAGCCCGCTAAGGAGCAGGAGCAAGACCTGCAAGTTTCGGTTTTGAATTTCGATCAATGTCGGCGCGAAGCTCACCGACATCAACCCGATCAGGGCGCGGAGCTGCCAGTCCTTCACGATGAGTGTCTGCACCATGACCCAGATGAAGAGGCCGAGGCAAATGTTGGCCGCGACGAGCGCGAACCCGTCAACCACAGAGGCATCGAATCGTCCGAACGGTTGCATCATCCATAGTGGGAACGGTGGATAGACCGCACCCGCCGCGCCGAGCCAGCCCTGCGTGTGCCCCGAGCAAAATCCTGTGCTGCACTGGTAGGGATCGCCGCCCGCGGCGATGACTCGCGCACCCTCCAGGTAGACCTGGCGAAAGTCGTTGCTCTCGTTTCGGACAAAGGGCGAGACGAAGCCATTCCAGATATAAGCCAGGCCGATCGGCACACCGGCCAGGATCAGGAGTGCGCTTCTGAACCGCCGGTTAGCCATCGCGCGGCCCCAGACCAGGTGCCGAGATCCGTCGGGCCGAGGCACCGGTCGGGGCTGAATCGCTGTCAATTTGGAGGCTGTGGCCACTGGCGTCGCCTATTTTGGGGCGCTATGCCCGCTGATCGGCGGTCTTAGCCAACCTGGAGCGCGCGGACTCGAACCGAGCTCCATCCGCAGGGGTCGGCGCTCCTTGAATTTGGTCCCCGCGGCTGCTCAGGTGCCCCTCCTGATCCGAGTTGCCGCTCCCTTCGTGTCCTCCTGATGCCGGGAATCCGAGATCCGGCTTTGGCCCAGATTCATCTCCTCCAGCAGCGGAGTTCTGCAAGGTGGAAGTCCTCCCCGCCGAGCAGGGAGGACCTCCGAGGGGTCTAGACGTTGGTCGTCAGCTGCGCGCCGTCGGGCAAGAGGTACGTGGCGGCGACGATCAGCTCGGTGCTTCCGCGGTTGAATGCCTGCAGCGTCTGGCCGGGAGTCTCGCTGAAGCTGTCTCCCACGTTGTAGATCTTCTCTGTCCCGTCGCGGTTCAGTGTGACCTGGCCCTGAAGGACCGTGATCACGCCAGGCCCGCCGTGGCGGTGCTTAACCGTCTGCGAACCGGGTGCGAAGTCGAGCACCTGCTGGACCAGGCTGTACGGGCCGCTCAAGCTCGGCGAGTCGAGGGTGAAGCTGTAGAGCGTCTTGTTGGGAATCGCCGGCGCCGGCGACCCGGCAACCGCCACCGTCGGTTTCCCGCCATGCGCCACCGGATAAGCGACCACCGTCATCGCGTCCACGGAGCCCATGTTGAAGGCCTGAACGGGTTGGTTGAGTGGTTCGTGGATCACGTCTCCGGCCGATGACTGCTGCTCTCCGGAAGGCGTCTTGAGGGTGATCTGGCCCTGGAGCACCGTGGCCAGGAAGGATGTCGGGTGCTTGTGAACCGCGCTCGCAGCGCCAGGAGCGAAATAGAGAATCGACTGGATAAGGTCGATCGACCCGGTGGCGGTCTGCCCGGGTAGGGTGTTCTTGTACTTGACTGCCGGCGCCGGCGGCTTCGCCGCGACATTGGGGACGCTTCCACCGCATGCGGCCAGCAAGGCGGCCGCGACGAGTAGGACTGGTAGCAAGACTCTCTTCATTCGGGATTCCTCCTAGATTCCTTGGCCGTGCCCACGGCTCGGCTGACGTCTGGAGGCTGACGCAGGGCGCCGCCCGCGTCATTGGTAGAAGTACCGGGATTGGTACCGGACTTCGGTACCGATTTCTCAATCCCCTCGGCCAGGCACTCGTTGCTATGCTCCTGCGCGATTCCTTGTGGTGGCGCCTAGTCTCACCCGCCGCGAGCGAGAGGTGGCAATCCTTGTCGGTCAAGGACTGACGAACCGGGAGATCGCCACCCGGCTGTTCATCTCTGAGCGCACGGCGGAGAGCCACGTCGAGCAGATCCGGGGCAAGCTCGGTTTCCACACCCGCGTGCAGATCGCAACCTGGGTCGTGGCGGGCTCACCCGGCGAGGGCGGTCCTGCATCCAGCGTGCTGGCGGCGGCGCAAACTGGGCCTGGCCGAGCTAGGCGCCGTCTCTCGCGTCGCGTTGCCGTCGCAACCAGCGTCGGCGTAGTTGCAGTCCTCCTGGGTGGACTCACGCTCGCATTTGCATTGTTGTCGCCACCGACGGCGGTCGGTCCCCGCGTCGTAACCGTAGCCGGCACGGGAGCACGAGCGTTTTCCAATGACGGACGCCTGGCGTCCGCCTCGGCGCTGGTGCGTCCTCTTGCACTCGCGGTCCGACCGACCGGTGAAATTTATATCGCCGAGGGAAACCGGATTCGCGAGGTCACGAAGGACGGGCTGATTCGCACCTTCGCAGGCACTGGCACCGCAGGGAATGGCGGTGATGGTGGTCCAGCCGCACAGGCGCAGCTCGACATGCCTCAGGGTTTGGCCGTGGACAGCACGGGCAACGTCTACATCGCCGACACGCTCAACCATCGAGTCCGGCGTGTTAGTGCGGACGGCACAATCACGACTGTCGCGGGCACCGGCGAAGCCGGCTACACGGGCGACGGGAAATCCGGGCGCGACGCCAGGCTGAATCTTCCGACCGGCCTAGCGATCGGCTTCGGCGACACCCTCTTCATCGCCGACACGGGAAACAACGTGGTTCGCCAGATTGCGCCGGACGGCGCTATCCACACGGTCGTCGGCACCGGTGAAGCGGGGTACCGCGGTGACGCAGGGGATGCCCTCGATGCGGTTCTCCACGCCCCCAGCGGCATTGCCTTTGATGGCGAAGGAAACCTCTATATCGCCGATACCCTGAACCAGCGCGTGCGACGCGTCGACGTGAACCATCAGGTCGCGACGGTTGCTGGGACGGGCGCGACAGGCTACCTGGGCGATGGGCGCCATGCCAGCTTCGCGGAGTTGAACCTGGCCACCAATCCTCTCGAGGGCATGGGCCAGTGCCTCGCAGTGGATTCGCGAGGAGATGTGTTCATCGCGGACGCGCTGAACCACCGAGTCAGGCGCATTGACGTGAGTGGCACGATCAGCACGATCGCGCAGATGCGTACTCCTCTAGGCGTGGCTGTGGATGGGCAGGGACTTGTCTTTGTCGCGGATGCCGAGGACAACCGCGTCAGCCGCATCGGGTGATCAGGCTGCCGGTGGCTTCTCGAGCGGCACCTCGAAGTCTTTACCGACCGCGGTGGTGATGAATTCGAGGAACACCGTCTGACCCGCTGCACCATTCGTCTCCTGGAGCGCAACGTCTGGCAGAAAGTAAAGACCCTCGTCGGCGCTAAGGGTGACTGAGTTCCGGTGCGCACTCTTGATTGTCAGCGAGCCGGTTAGCACGTAGAAAGCCGCCAGGCCGCCGAACGTGTGTGCGCCGGTTGTTCCGAGCTTCGCCAGAGTGACTTGACGGAGCACCTGCGAGTAGGCAACCTGCGGCAAAGACTGACGGGCGATGTCGTCGCTTTCATACGTGGGCCGCGCCGTTTTGTCGACAAGCGATTGGCCGCGAGCTGAACTTGGCCAGATCGCGATGGAGTACCACACGCTTGGATCCACCGGTCCGGGGTTGATATGTACGTGCGCCACGCTCTGGTGAAACTTCGCCTGGCCGGCCACCAGGTCGAGAGGCGGCTTGCCGTTGAGTACCAAGCGGTGCGCGCCGGCCTCGACATAAACGACGCTGGCGACGTGTTGCTTCGAGACGATGTCATAGCCGACCGGTTGTGCGAACCGAATAAACCGGATGTAGACCGGACCGGTCGGAAGGCTGTCCAGCTTGCCCGCATCGAGCGCCTTGACTGCGGCGCCGCGGGCAAGTGCTTCCGGGTTCGGGGAAGCGGTGGCAGGGGTCGAGCACGCGGAAAGGGCAAATGCGATCGCCAGCAGCGCGGTTAGCTTCATGTTCATGGCATCCTGAGCCGCCAACCGTAACGAGTCAAATGGGATCGCCGAGCTGTACTGGCAGCAAGTCGTTCAGGCGATCGGCAGCTGCTCGTGGTTCGGCCCACACCGATCTCAGGTCGAGGGCGGCGCATCCTCTTGCATCCGCTCGACCCATTGCGCACTTAGGCGCAGAGATCGGCGCGCCAAAGTAATCGGTCTGGCGCACGATCAGCCCGTCCTTGACTTGAACTCGAAGATGTTGACTGCCTGCCAGATCGAGCCATCCGGATATGCGAGCACGGTCTCCGCGACGCAAAAGTCAGGTCCTTCATGGATGCGCCGGATGGTGGGCATAGGAAGTCCCGGATGGTTCTCATTGATCAGGCGAGCGTTCTGTTTGCCACGCGTGCGCTCGCCCATTTGATGCCATTCCTGGATGAAGTCGCCATGCCGGATGTCGCTTAGCGCGGGAAAATCGTGGGCGCGAACAGCGGAAAAATAAGCCTCGACAACCTGTCTGTGGGTCTGCATATCGTCTCCTTGTGACTCAGCTGCCCGCCGCAACCGATTCCGTCTCCTTGTCGTCGTTCGCGAAGGCATAGGCCACCGCCTGTTCAACTGTCATCGCGTGTCCTTCCGCTCGGGCGACGACCTCCGCCTCGGACAGAGCTTCATCCGTCCTCCATCCCTCACGGACGCCAACCACCGTCCCCAAACCAGCGCCGCTCGAGACCTCGTGCGCGGCCGAGGCGCCGGCAAGCCGCGCCGCCCTAAGGCGGTCGCCTTGCTGGCGCGCGACCTCGGAAAGCTGGTCAAGGACCAGTACGATGCCGCTCACATCGTCCGCGGCGGCAAATATCTTCAACGCTTGCAGGCTTCGGGGCCTTGCGACACCACTCTCATTCATCTTCAAGGCGATCGTGGAGCGCACGAACAGCGCCCAACCCGTTCCGAAACGATCGCCGAGTCGTTCATACACGGTGATGGCCTCCTCGGTTGGCGCAACTGCGGCGGCAAAGTCGCCCGAGCCGTAGTAACACTGGCCCAGGGCCCAGAGGCAGTTGGCGATCCCGTGTTCGTCGCCGAGCTGGCGAAAGATTGGCAGCGCCTCCTCGAGCAGAACGCGGGCTTTCGGGATGTCACTTCTGGTCACGCTGCCAGGGAACGAGTCGTTGTAGAGCGCGTTTGCGATCTCGCGCGCATCACCATTCGCTCGCGTCAGCGCGAGGCACTCGTCGTAATAGGCTTGGCACGCGTCCATGTCGCCTTGCCAGTAGGCGACCCCGCCCGCTGCTTCCAGGGCATTCGCCCGATCCAGGGGGTGATCGTGTGTTGCCGGCATGGCCAGGATCGCATCTAGCCGAACCCGACCTTCGCGCAGATGTGCGCGCATCTGCCAGAAACGCCACAACGCCGCGCCGAGGCGAAGCGCGCGCAGCGCATCTCCACGCGACATCGACCAGTCAAAGGCAGCCCTGAAGTTGTCTTGATCAAGCTCGAGGCGGTCGAGCCACTGCCTCTGTTGGGCGCCGAACAAATGTGGCGCCGCCGCCACGGCCAGCGCCAGGTAGGCGGCCGCATGCCCGTCACGGACCGCACCCGACTCGCCTGTTTCCTCGAGGCGTTCGGAGGCGAATTCCCGAATTACCTGCAGCATGAGCAGCCTCGGCTCGACAAGATCAGGGAGCCTGCGCAGCAGGCTCTGGTCAGCCAACTCGTCGAGTCCTGTCAGAACGTCGACGCCAAGCTCGGTCGCCGGCCCGCACACGGCCTCAGCCTCTTCGATATTGGCGCCCCGCGCGAACACCGAGAAGCGGCTGAACAGCCGCTTCAGCGGATCCTGCAGGAGGTCGTAGCTCCATGCGATCGCGCCTTTGAGCGTCTGCTGGCGACTCGGCAGGTCGCGAGCACCAGCTCCGAGGATGCTCACGCTCGTCTCCAACCGCGCCAGCAGCGCCTGAGGGTTGAAGAGCTTTACCCGCGCCGCGGCGAGCTCGATTGCAAGTGGGAGGCCGTCGACGCGCTCGCAGATTCCGGCAATCGCCGGCGCATTCTCGTTGGTCACGCGGAAGTCGTGTTTGGCCGCGACCGCTCTGTCGATGAAGAGCCTCACCGCTTCGTACTGGGACAGGGCCGCCAGTGACGGTAACGCCTTGAGGTCTGGAATGCGGAGCGGTTCGACCCCGAGCTCCTGCTCGCCATACACGTGAAGGACCGCGCGACTACTCGCGACGACTTTGAGCCCAGGGCTCGCCTGGATGATTTGCGCCACCACTGGAGCGCCTTCCGGCAGCAGCTGCTCGAAGTTGTCGAGCACCAGCAGCACTGTCTTGTCGCGTAGGTGGTCGATGACTGCGTCGAACGGGAGCCGGTTGCCCGCAACCGAGATGCCGATGGCCTGCGCGATCACAGATGGGATCAGGTCCGGGTCCCGGACAGCCGACAGCGGCACGAAGTAGACGCCGTCGGGGAACCCCTGAACGGCCTCGGCCGCGATCTGCAGGCTCAGGCGGGTCTTTCCAATTCCGCCCGGACCCGTGAGCGTCAAAAGATGAGTGCCTTCGAGGAGCCGCTTCGCCTCCGCGACCTGTTCCTCCCGGCCGACAAAGCTCGTCAGCTGTGTCGGCAAGTTGTTAGGCGTCGAGTCGAGAGTCCGCAGCGCGGGGAACTGGTCTGGCACACCCGCGATCACAAGCTGGAAGAGGCGCTCCGGCCGCGCCAGGTCTTTCAGCCGGTGCAGACCGAGGTCGCGCAGACCAAGACCTTGAGGCAGGCTTGTCTCGACCAGGGACCGAGTCGTGTCCGAAACGACGACCTGGCCGCCGTGCGCGGCCGCCGCGACCCGCGCGGCGTGATGAACATCGATGCCGATGTACTCATTGCCGACGAGTGGCGCTTCGCCGGTGTGGAGGCCAATCCGGACGCGGATCGGTTCATCCCGCGGCCACGACTGGGTGGCGAATTCACGCTGCGCCTGGGCGGCTGCGCTGCACGCGTCCAGGGCGCTCTCGAACACGCAGAAAAACGAATCGCCTTCGGTGCGCAGTTCCCGGCCGTCGCTGCTTGTGAACGCCGCACGCAGAATCTCGTGATGAATCACCTGCGCCTGCACGTAGCTCTCGCCGAGCTCCTGCATCAGCTGAGTCGATCCCTCGATATCGGTGAAAAGGAACGTTACGGTGCCGGTCGGAAGACTCATTGGGGTGATGTGGTCAGGGCGGCGTCGAGGACGCCCTGCAAATCGCTCGACAGCTGGCGCTGATACTCGGCGCCCTCGAAATCGAGCAGAGGGTGTGGTGGCATGAGGTGTTCGGTTACCGCCCCCTTTGATCGAACGTAGATCGCGGGATACGGATCGTCCTTGCCGTTCGCCTCGAGGGTGACGGCGACGGCATCTTTGCCGGCGCTGTCGACAAAATCAGCGAGAGGCTGGATCCCGTCATCCGTGATTCCGCTGTCCGGATCGATCACGACCACACGTGCGAGGTACGACCGCTGGTGCCAGAGCTCAGGTCCATGGCTCGCCTCGTCCAGGAGGAACGGCACGACCTCTTTCGCCTCCAGGCGCCGGCGACTGAGCGTGCGGCCAAATCGCGACTCGGCAAGGTGCGCTGCGAGCACCCGCGCGTTGTAGCGATAGCCCTGCACCGCGCCTGAATTGCTCGGCAGTCCATGCTTTCGCAAGCCTTGCGAGCCCTGCATGATCGTGCCCGCAAAGTAGATCCCTGGTACTGTCGCGCTTTCCCAGAATGCCGTCTGGGAAGGAATGCGGCTCTGGCCGAAGGTGCCGACTCCAAGGTTCGGCAGATCGCGCAGCGGGCAAACGAAGCCGGTTGCCGCGATCACGTCGTCGACCTCGAACGCCAGCGTTCGCCCGTCGCTCGGACTCTTCGTTTGGACACGATAGCCCTGAGCAGTGCGTTCGACACTCTCGATCGACGCATCGAGGATGACAACGCCGCCGGCCAGCGCCCAATCCTCGTAGGGCTGCACATAGCGAGCGCGAACACCCACCAGCGTTCGTGTCTCGACCGACAGCTTCGTGCGGCTCGGTGAGGCGAGCACGATCTGCCGCGCCAGGGGGAGCAGGCCCGACGCGATCTCGAACCCCGAATTCTGCTTGCCGGCGATGAACACACGCCGGTCCGCATAGGTCTCGACCGGTCGCAGCCCTCCGTACTCCTGGACTCCATCGATGTTCAGGACCAGGGGCTTCCATGGCTCGGCGATCCCGACCGCGAAGATCGCGATCGGAGACCGGTATTCGCCATCTGACGTTTCGAGCACAAATTCCTGGCCATCCAGGCGTGTCGCTTCCCAATGACATCCATAGCGAACTGTCAGGCCGGTGCTTTCAGCAAACTTCACCAGCCCCTGTTGCATCTCCGGTCGAGACGGAAAATAGGACGTGCCGTCCATGACTGTCGTCATCACGGCCCTGTTCTGTTCCTCGTCGGCGAGCAGGCTGTTCCAGTCGAAACGCTCGTAGGCCCGCATACCAGGCTTGTACTCCGCGTATGGCTTGGTCCAGCTCAGCATCCGCTGGAACACCGGCCAGCGGCGGAACATGCCTCCCGGTGCCGGATCCTCGGAAATGACCGCGTGCTCGATGCCGAGCCGGCGGAGGGAGTACGTCAGCTGCAGCGCGCCAGGCCCGCTGCCGACCACGACGAGCGGATAGTGGCCGGGAGGAAACGGCGCCTCGCTCAGCTCAACCACCTGGTTGTCGTGCGCACCTTCCGTGCCTCACCCTGAAGCAGGCGGTACATGACCCGCGGATGGGTGACGAGGAACGCTTCGAGGTCGGCGCCTGGAAGGACAAGACAGCGGAGGCGCTCGCGGGCCACGATGTCCGCCGTCGGCGGCACCCCAAGCAGGGTGGAGATCTCGCCGAAATAGTCGCCCGGCCTCACCATCGATCGGTCGACCCCGTCGACCATAATGCTCGCGGTTCCTTCCAGGACCACGTAGAAGTTCGAGCCGGACAGGCCCTGGCGCAGGACTCGATCACCTACCTGGAACGTCTCTTCGCTGAACGTATCGACCAGGCTCTCGCGTTCGGGCGTCGACAGGTCGGCAAAAAGGGAAAACCCAGACAGGATGTCGACAACATCGTCACGCACGTCCATCTATGCCCTCTCGGGTGTTCCCATTGAAGGCGCCACCTTGGTATCGGGCTCAGCTTCCGGTTCTGCGGGCTTCTTGGCTGCAGCATTGGTGATACCAACCGCATTGACCAGCGCGCCGATCAGGAGCAGTGCGGCCCCAACGTACATCGCCAGATGAAAGGAGCTCGTCGATGCTTCGCGCACAATCCCAGCCAGATTTGGGTCCGGCGATAAGTTGAGCGGGCTAAACCGGGCACGGAACGACTCGGATGACACGTCCACACCGGCCAGCCGCGATGCAAGGTAGCTGTAGAAGTTCGCCGTCAAGAAAACGAAAATCAACGCCCCTGCGAGCTGCGGTCCAACCCTGGAGATGGCGTTGTTGATCGCAGAGCCGACACCAGAGTTGCGCACGGGTACTGATGTCATAAGCGCCGTCGTGAGGGGCGCCACCATCATCATGATGCCTAAACCGAAGATGATCGAGCCAGGCAAGAAGTCGACCAAATAGGAAATGGTGGGCGCGTAGGTCGAAGGGTCACCTGGGCTCAAGCGCCAGGCCCCACTGCTCGCCGGCACACGCGAGAACCACAGCACGCCGACGGCCATGAGGGCCGGACCGGCGGCCATGAACCATCGCGATCCATACTTCGCCGCCAGGCTTCCGAACCGGGCAGAGAAAAAGATCAGAAACAGCGTCCCCGGAATTCCTGCGACGCCCGCGGCTGCCGCGGTATAGCCAAGCGTCCCCTGCTGGAACAGCACCAGGTAGTAGAAGGTCACGTAAAGGG
>Ga0209180_10000954_pt1 | contig 13972 bp, 11 predicted proteins | sample CZO8metaG_3_FD_188355 | JGI IMG/M metagenome (GOLD analysis project Ga0209180, IMG submission 188355) | Vadose zone soil microbial communities from the Eel River Critical Zone Observatory, Northern California, USA - CZOApr15con2H2.8 metaG... | ecosystem: Environmental > Terrestrial > Soil >...
AGCCATCGAAAAAAATCTCGCAAAAACGCAACTCGCCGGCCGGGTTCGCCAACAGGACGTTTTCAGTTTTCTAAAGAATGCGGCCGCAGCCGCTGAGAAGTTCCAAATCGTCTTTGCCGATCCGCCTTATGACAAAATGAAATCCGGCGAAAGCTTCACTGAAAAACTTTTGGATAATAAGACGTTACCGCGCCTGCTCGAACCGCACGGAGTTTTTGTGTTGGAGAAACGTCCCAGCGAAGAACTGCCGTCAACAAAACTCTGGCAGGTGAGTCGGCGGAAAACGTATGGCGCAACTGAAGTCCTGTTCCTTTCGGCAATCGAATGATTCGCTTGATCTACAATTTGCTCTGGCCGCTCGGCCTTCTGTTTTTCCTTCCGGGTTATCTGATCAAAATGTTTCGGCGCGGCGGTTACCGTCGAAAGTTCGGGCAGCGATTGGGAATTTACAGCGCGGATGTTCGCCGGCGCCTGGCGGAGCAAAGGTCGACATGGTTGCACGCGGTCAGCGTTGGCGAAGTTGGTGTCGCACTAAAACTCGCTGGCGAGCTGCGCCGCCTCCAGCCCGATCTGCGCTGCGTTTTGACGACTACTACGACGACTGGCTTTTCCTTCGCCGCCAACAACGCGGCCGATTGGATCGAGGTCATGTACAACCCGCTCGATTTCTGGCCAATCATGCGCCGGGCGTTTTCGATTATCCGGCCGATCCGGATCGTTCTGGTCGAGGCTGAGATTTGGCCAAACCTGGTGGCGGAAGCTCGCGCGCGCGGTATTCCGATCGCTGTTGCCAACGCGCGCTTGTCGCCGCGATCGGAAAAAAGATTTCGTCAGTTCCGTGCTTTGGTCGAGCCGACCTTCCGCCTTCTCGATTTAGTTTGTGTGCCGGAACGGGAAGATGTCGATCGATGGGCGGCGCTGGGCATTGAACGCAAGCGCGTCCATTGCACAGGAAGCATTAAATACGACCTGAGTGGGCTTGAGAATCGTTTGGAAATTCAAGGAATCGGAATCTTCCACCTGAACGCGCGCGATCCGAGAAATCTCGTGCTGTTCGGTGGCAGCACTCATCCCGGCGAAGAGGAAATACTGGCGCAGGTTTTTCTAAAATTGCGAAAGCAATTTCCTTCGCTGTCTTTGTTCATCGCACCGCGCCATGTCGAACGGGTGCGGGAAATTCGCAGACAACTGGAATCGCTTTCTCTCGAGGTGCGACTAGTCAGTGAAGCAACCACTCATTCTGAAGCGAAGCCGGAGTGCGTTTTGCTCGACAAGACCGGCGAACTTCAATCGTGGTATGGTGTCGCCGCGGTCGTCTTCATCGGAAAAAGTCTGACAGCTCACGGAGGGCAAAATCCGGTCGAAGCAATTTTTGCCGGCGTTCCTGTAGTCTTTGGTCCGCACATGGAGAATTTTGCAGTCCTGGCCAGGGCGCTAGTGGCAAGGAAAGGCGCAATTCAAGTGAACAATAGTGATCAACTCGAACAGGCGCTCGGTCATCTTTTGGGCGATAGCGAAGCTCGCTCAGGCCTGATAAGAAGTGCCGAGGAAGTTTTAGCAGAGCATCGCGGCGCGTCCGCGCGCACGGCCAGGTTGGTTGTCGATCTTGCATCGTCGCGCTGAAACTGGAGCGAGGTTGCCTTGCGGCTATCGAATGGAATATTGGGCGGCTTCGTGACCCTATCGTCTAGAGGCCTAGGACATCGCCCTTTCACGGCGGTAACACGGGTTCGAATCCCGTTAGGGTCGCTTCTCTCGTAAGCGAGGGCAGAGCGCCTGATTGCATAACATATATGCATAACATTACCGCCGAAATTCGCTATTGTCCGCTGACGTGCAGAGACGGAGAGATGCACCTGTCCTCACGGTGTCAGGCCGCAAGTCGAATCGGTAGCTCTGCATTCCCTCGCGCGCGCGTGGAATGGTCTGACCAAGCGAGCGCAACGATCTCGGTAGTTAAAAAAACTCACTTTGCCTAAGTTCGCCGGGTCCAGTCTCTGTCGCCTGGGTCTCTTCACCGGGTCCAGTCTCTGTCGCCTGGGTCTCTTCACCGGGTCCAGGCTCTGTCGCACGGGTCTCTTCGCCGGGTCCAGGCTCTGTCGCACGGATGATAATCCGCTTCGCTCGACCGATCCTCCGGCCTGTGCGCCGAACACGGCGCGCACCTTTGCGTGCCGTGCGGCGTGCCTTCCTAGCGACCCTCCGCCCAACGCGACGTACCCTACGCGCGACCCTTCGTCCCGTGCGACGCGATTGGCGCGCAGCGCGGCGCGGAACACGTCTTGCTTTGCGTACCGCCCTCCTCGCCTGTCTTCTTGCTCTAGCCATTGTGTACCCGCTTAGACTTTTCTGCTGTCCTTTCTTCCCTTCTACCCTGTTATTTTTCCAGATTTTCTTTGTTTGCGCAAACGTCAGTGGCGCAATCAGCGCACAAGCAACGCTAACAATTGTTCGTTTCCTGTGTTCCTTTCCTTTGTGATATCGTTTTTTCCACTGCGATCCCGCGCGGAGAAGTTGGAAAATGATTGCGAGCGAGAGATTGCACCACAAGAAGGCGCACTCCGCGAACATTAATTGCGCAACACAAACGCTCGCGGTTACCTCGGAGCTACGGGGCTCGAACCTCAGGTACAAACTGGTCGGATTTGCACCGCGGGCAGCGCGCGACAACATCCAGTGAAGCAGGTTTCGTGAAATGTTTCACGTGGCCGCAGCCGGTGCACTTCCAAGCAAGTGCACGTTGTCCTCCAGTACCAGCTAGTAAGGTGAGCGCCTGGTCCGTGTCGTTACGAATTCTCTCGAGGATCTGTTTAAGCTGATCTGACGTTTCGGCCATAGATCTAACTCCAACTGACGAGGGCGTCGCCGCGGCCGCGGGTTGCGTTTAACGAAAAGTCGCCGGAATCCTGTCATGTTCGCATGAACATATCACGTTATCGCTAGCATTCAAGTGCTTGGATCGTCCGATATTGTTCGCCGACATACTACGCGCGCGCGTGTGCGCGTGGAGCGGGTCGGCGTGGACGACGACACGGGCGCTGTGTCGTTTCTGGACGAGAAGTAAATCTCTCGAAGAACGAGCGCGCCGCGGACCTCACCGCGTCCGCTCGGTTGCATTTTGCGCTCGATCTTCTTGTTCTATCTGCGCTAACTTCCGCCTGTGCCCGAAAAGCAAATTCACATCATTCATGGCACGACCTCTGGAGACCGCCGCCGCTGGCGAAACTCAGCCCGGTCTCAGGGGAATGTTGTTCCTGGCAAAGCTCACCTTTGAGGTGGCCATGATTGAGGCTCAACCGGCGATGGGCGTTCATCGGAGGCAAAACTGATGCGTTTGTTTATGCAGCGCGGGCTTGGGTTTATCATGGTCCTGACTATGCTCTTTGGCGCTCTCTCGACCGGCGTCGGCGGGCAAGCCGAGCCACCCCTCGTGCGGGTTCAGCTACACTGGATGCACCAGGCCCAGTTCGCAGGGCTGTATGTCGCCGATGCGCTCGGCTTCTACGAGCGCGAGGGAATTCGCGTCGAGTTTGTGCCAGGCGGACCTGGAGTCGAACCGCTGGCCGCGCTGGCTCAAGGCCGCGCGGACGTGGCGATCGGCTGGCTGTCGAGAGCCCTGGAGGCGCGCGAGAATGGCGCCGATGTCGTGAACATCGCGCAATTGTTCAAGAGGTCGGCGATAACACTCGTCTGCCGCCGCGACGCCGGAATCCGCCAACCCACCGACGTTAGGGGCAAGCGAATCGGAGTCTGGAATCTGGGCGACCAGTATGAGGTGGCGTTCTGGCTTCGGCACAGCCACTTGACGGTCGCCGATGCGAAGTTCGTCCCACAAAGGGCCGACGCCGCCGATCTCATCGAGCGCCGCGTCGATTGTGCGACCGCAATGACCTACAACGAATATGGAACGATTGTCGCGTCCGGCTTGTCACCCACGAATCTGTTTGTGGTGCGCTTCGCCGAAGAACATCTTGGCTTCCTCGAGGATGGTTTATATGCGCGGGGCGCGACACTGCAGGATCCGATCAAGCTCGACCATCTTGCACGCTTCCTGCGGGCCTCGGCCGCAGGCTGGCGCTATGCCGATCAGAACCGCGACGAAGCGGTGAGCATTACGCGGACGTTTGCACCACTCGCCGATCCGACGCGCCAACGGCGGATGCTCGATGCGGTCCTGCAACTTGCCGAGCCGCAACGCCGCTTCGGGTTCCTCGAGTTACCGGATTATGAGCGCAGCGTGCAGATCATTGGACTTGGCCGGAATGACCGCACGCGCATCGAGGCGGCGGCGCATGACGGGTGGACCCATCGCGTCTGGTACGCGGCGGGACTCGAGGGCAATGCCAAGCATCCGCTGACAGAGGCGGTCCGGCATTACCTGTTGAGGGCGGTCGATTCGACTTGGTTCTATTTGCTCGATCTGATCGGAACAGCGGCCTTTGGCTTATCCGGCTTCATGCGCGCGCAACAACGCAAGTACGAACTCTGGGGAGCGTTCATACTCACCCTGTTGCCGGCAGTCGGAGGGGGAACGTTGCGCGATCTCCTGGTCGGCGGCGATCGCCATCCGCCCTTCATCTTCAAGGACCCGGCCTATCTCTACGTGGTCTTAGGGGTGGTCATCGTGGGGACGGTCTTGTCGCGGCTCTTGCCGGCGGATGCGGAGGACTCGCGCGCATTCAACCGCGCCATGGCCGTGTTCGACACCATCGGACTGGCGACGTTCACCGTCATCGGCGCGGAAGTGGCGCTGATTGCGGAGCTCACCTGGTACTGGGTGCCGATATGTTCCGCGCTTACCTGCGCCGGTGGCGGAATGCTGCTCGACATCGTGACCGGGCGCGAGCCGCGCACGTTTCAAGACGAGCCTTATGAGGAAATCGGGATCACCGGCGGATTATTCCTGTTCCTGTGTCTCTTGGTGGCCAATCACTTCGAGCATGCCGAGTGGATCGTGTCTCTGGCGATCCTCGCGACCTTGGCGGGAACGTTCACACTGCGCCTGCTGGTCATCCGCTACGACCTGCGCTCGTATCGCCTGTAGAACCCGGTGCGCCCGCAGCGGGTAAGCCGAGTCCCACTACGCCAGAGCTCTGCGGTGATGCGTCCGTGCCGTCCATTTTTCTCATTAGTCTTTCTTCATCGCAAGGAGATCGTTAATATGCTCTTGCAGCGAAGCATTGAAAAAAAATCATATTTAGACATTCGGGCCTGGGAATTGCGTAAGCAATTAAAGAGCAAGAACCCCGTGCCTTGCTCTTTACGGACTGACGCAGAATTGCTGGTAGGGTGAATTACTCCGAAAATTACAATGGAGGAAACGCCAGACAACTAACGCTTTTGTTGGCAACTCGTCGTCCAACATTTCGTCCCGCATTCAGCAGCAAGCTGGCTTCTCGGTTAGTGGTTTCCAATTAAGTGCCGCTGGAGAAGTCATTCGAGCCGACCGTGAAATAGCTTTGATTTTATGCGCTAGACTTTAATCTGCCCGCGTTGTGCGTGCGCGGCGGCTCAATTCCAGCGTTAGGCCATTCGCTTCAACATATAGGGCGAATGAGCATGGGTGTATCCCAGTGTAGCGAGACTCCTTGCGGTGACCCCGACACTAACAAGGCACCATCTCGTTCGCGGCCTCGGTTTGCTGGTGGCCACCTCTATTGTTATCGGCGATGTGATCGGTACCGGCGTCTTCCTGAAGGCACGTGTCATGACCTGCAACGTCGGCACCCTGTAGGTTCGCGATCGACTTGTCCCGATGCGACTGCAAGTTCGAATCAGGCCGAATCAGCGCAAGTACGTTGAAGAATAGGCACTTACGAAGCAAGAATCGGCGCGCCGCCTTAGATGGAACTTGTCCCGGTAAAACCGGCTTCTGAGGCCAGGAGGTTCCATCTCGTAGCCTCGTAGAGGATGTCCAACCGGGACAAGTCTCTGCGGACCCTCAGTAATTTGTAGCTTTGTAGGAGATTTGTCCCACTTAGCGAGTTCCAAGGTTCCAACTCTCACTCGTAAGCACGAATGCCCGTGCAAACCCCGAGTCAGGTCCGAAGCTCCCAATCGTTTCTTTGCGCCTCCCAACGGCGAGACAAAAAATTGATCAAGGTTGGAGCTTGGAAGCTCTGAATTGGGACAATTATGTCGCGCACGTTCAGCACCTCCAAAAATTTGGATCATCTTAAGCCCAGTTTATGGAAATGAACTTTGGCGTCCAAGGTATGGCGGGCTTTCCGCTCCGGCGAGATTCGCGTTTTTGATTCAACCGGCAACGTCGAGCACACGATCCCTTTCAGCGAAAGCAGATCGAAAACTGTGAACCGCATAACGCCGGGGGAGCCGTCGGCTGCATCGACTGGCAGGCAGGCATCCACTGCGACCCTTACGAGGGTCAGGAATGCTCGTACAGCTCCCAAGTGTCGCCAAGGAAGCCGCTCTGGTTGTCTCCTCCAAAGAGAACACTGCGGCTGCGATCGCTATCATAGGCCAGCGCCAGGAGCATGCGTGGCCCAGGACCAATATCCTGAATTTGTGTCCAGTGTTTCCCATCCCAGCTCCACGTATCGCCGAAATATCCTGCTCCCTGGCCGCCGAAGAGCAATACTTGGGTTCCGTCAAACACCATTCCGTGCCCATAGCGCGGCGCGGGTCCAGTATCGGCGACTTGGCTCCATTGTGATCCGTCCCATTCCCACGTGTCATTAAATTCGGTGCCACTCCTCGTGCCGCCGAAAAGAACGACGCGATCGCGAATCACGTCATACGCTAGCGGCGCGTACGCTCGGGCGGGCGGTCCAGTCTCCTGTTCCTGCGTCCACTCCATCCCGTCCCAACTCCACGTGTCCCCAACTGTCTGACTGCTCTGGTTCATCCCGCCGAATAACACAACGCGCTTGATCTTGCTGTCGAATGCCACGGCGTGTCCGGACCGGCCGCTGGGGCCCGTATCGGCCATCTGCGTCCATTCCGTGCCATCCCATTCCCATGTGTCAGCCAAAACCGCTGGGGGACCGACGGTGCCGCCGAAGAGGACGACACGTTCGCGAATGCTGTCGAACGCCAGGGCATGGTTCCCGCGTGCGCGTGGCCCTATATCTTCGACTTGTGTCCACGACTGACCGTTCCAGACCCAGGTGTCGTTCAACGGGCCGGTTTTTTTCCAGCCACCGAAAAGCACAACTTGGTGACGCGCTGCGTCATAGGCCGCTCCACTTTCACCACGGGCGGTTGGACCAATGTCTTCTCTCTCAGTCCACAAAAGCCTTCCCATCCTTTGAAACTCTAGGTGCAGCAAGTATCTGTGACAACCTTAATTAGCAATGAGGTCGGTCTCTGCAATCCACTCATTTTTTCCAAGGCCCCGATGGGTATCCCGGTTTGGTTATTTTCAGGCACGATATTGCTCCATGGCATTTCTTGACTAATACGCGTATGCATGTGCGGACGTCCTCCGTCGGCCAGCGGTTGGCTGCATCGGCTGGTTAGATGATTCCGCGGGCCTGTTCGCAAGGTCTTCGTCTAGCTTCTTCTTGTGATACGCGTCTCGCATCATGAGCAGATACCCTCCCACCCAAAACATGAGTCCCCATTCGAGAATCAATATTGAAAAGCCGGGAGCTGGCTCGTAGCAGCCCAACAATGAGCGCGATCAGCACGATGATAGCACTGCCGACGATGACCGGCGGCAACGCACCAATGCCGAGGCCCATAGAATTGGTCTTGGCGCATGCGCGACCGCACGGCAACTCTCCCATTCCCACTGTCGTCGGCACATAAGTTGGTCAAGAAACTACGTCTAGTTTTGCGCTCGACCCCTCTACTGATTGTTAAGGACCGTTTGCGCCGCGCGTTTGGTCACTTCAATTTGGGCGCTCACCTTCTGGAGGCCCGCACTAAGCGCTTCAATTTGCTTTTGCTGATGCGCGATAGTCGCTTCCTGTTTTGCAGCAGTGGATTTTAATTCTTGCACTGTGCGATGTTCTTTCAGGAACTCGTTGAGTAGCATCGCGTTCACCGCTTCGTAGCGCACGGTGTAAACTTTCCCTTTAGCGTCGCGAGCCACCAGATCGGGGTTCACCTTTTCTACTTGTTCAGCTACAAGGCCAAACTGTGGGATGCCATCGGGATCAATCTGGCGTTTGTAGCGGAAGGTGACCGGTTTAAGGGCCAGAATCGCTTCGCTTGCTTTATCCATAGGTTTGATGGCGTCCTTGAAACGCTCCGAGGAAGGGGGCACTCCAAGTTGACCACTGCTATTTATCTTAACCGCTACGCCGCTAACCGCTATCCCATTAATGCCAGCGATAAAGGTGGCCGTCTGGGTTCCTTGGGTGCCGATGCGAATGGTGGCCGACTCGGCAGCGACACCAACGTTTCCGATGTCGATGTTGTTATCGCCCGTGGTCAGTTTTGCGCCGGCCTGATACCCCAAAGCAATGTTACTGTTTCCGGTTGTGTTGTTAAAGAGTGCGTTAACTCCGGTCGCCGTGTTGAAGTTTCCGCTCCCATTGCTAACGAGAGCATTAAGCCCGGCAGCTGTGTTGGCGTTGCCGGTCGTGTTGTAATGGAGCGCATCACGCCCGGCGGCCGTGTTGCTTACGCCGGTTGTGTTACTATAAAGCGATTGATAACCGCTAGCGGTGTTTTCGTCGGCGGTGTTGTTATAAAGCGATTGATAACCGTTGGCCGTGTTGAAATTGCCGGTGGTGTTGCTAAAGAGCGCGGCAAAGCCGTTAGCGGTGTTGTCTTGGCCGCCTGTGTTGCTATAAAGCGCCTGAGAACCGTTAGCCGCGTTATCGTTGCCGGAAGTGTTGGAGTAGAGCGCCTGATAACCGTTGGCCGTGTTGTCGTTACCGAAAGTGTTGTTAAGGAGCGCAAATGCACCATTGGCCGTATCATGGCTGCCGCTCGTGTTAAATTCGAGCGCATTAGTACCCGTAGCCGTGTTTTCATTGCCCTCGGTGTTGCTAAACAGCGATAAGAATCCGGAGGCTGTGTTGCTGGAGCCTGTCGCGTCGTTATAAAGCGCTTGATCACCGACGGCCGTGTTGAAGTAGCCAGTAGTGTTATTGAAGAGCGCAGAAAAGCCAACTGCTGTGTTGTCGCCTCCGCTTGTAAGGCTAAAGAGGGCATCATCACCCTCAGCCGTGTTTTGCCCCGGATAACCTCCGTCGGGTGCTGGGTTAACCGCTCGAGCCGTCGGCGAAAGCGCAAAGCACGCCAGCGCCAGCGTGACGAGAAGGAAACCGCGCCGCAGAGGCGAGCGGTTCATCAAATTTCTTATCGGTAAAGTTGTCATTGTTTTTTAACTTTCTTTTTTTGAGGTGGATTGTTGAATGACATTAACTGCAATCCAGTTCCCAAGCGGAACGAGGGAATTGGAGATCGCGTAAAAGCGGCGTTCCAGCGAAAATCCAGCCCCACGGGCTTTTTTAGTTCGGCCGAAGATGCGTTGAAACTTCGGATGACGTAATCCAAAATAAATTTACGAGCATTCCCGACAGTCGTATATGGGGCTTTAGTCCTATGCGTTTAGGAGCAGCCGCAAAGACGGCAAGGAAGTCGGGAGAATCGCCGAATGATCCAGCGACAATGATTCAACTGGTGGCGTGCTTTTCACCGCAGACGCGCACCGAGACAATGGACAGAGGTTCATCGTTAGTGCCGACGAAAAGCTCACTGCGTTTCCCGGAAATTGAAAGATCAAGCGCAACAACAGTGATTGAAATCAGACCAGATCGGCGCGGCTGGAAGGTATTCGAAGCGCCGGGTGTTGAGCCTGTTTTTCCCGAAGAGGATCAGGCGATCAACTACGCGGAAAACCGAGCGAGTTTTCGCTCGGGCGAAATTCGGTTGAATCGCAACAATCCGCCCGTGCGACACAGTGTATTTTCGAGAGACAGCGTTAACTAATCAGAGGGTGTGATCGACGTGAATGAGCGGGTTTTGGTCATCGGCGCGACGCAGGGCACAGGATATCTGATAGCAAATCGGTTGCTGCGGGATGGGTACCGGGTGCGAGCCTTGGCGCGGAACGAGGCGAAAGCGAAAGAGAAGTTGCGTTCGCCAGTGGAGATTGGGGTGGGCGACATCACGAAGCCGAATAACTTACCAAGCGCGATGAAGGATGTGGATCACATCGTCTTTACGGCCGGGGTGACCCAGCGCCCCGCCAGCGAGCGACAAATCATAGCCACGGAATACCAGGGAGTGAAAAATACGCTGGCCGCAGCGAGAGACGCGCGATTCACCGGGCGCTTCCTTTACATGACGTCCATCGGAGTCGCGATATCTTCTCTTGGCGCAATACTCCTCAACCTCGTTAAGGGAAACACATTGAAATGGCGAAAGCTGGCGGAAGAGGAAATCCGAAGGAGCGGGTTTGATTACACGATTATTCGAGCCGGTTTTCTGACCAATAGCCCGGCAGGCCGGCGAGCGATCGAAATCAGCCAACGCGAATATCCGCTCGGTTTCAAATACAGAATCAGTCGGTCCGATGTGGCTGAGGTTTTTATCCAGGCGTTGAAGCATCCGAGGACGCGCCGGACCACCTTCGAGGTAGTCCGGGCCAGGGGTGGACGTGGCCAAGGATGGGACGTCCAATTCGGTCAACTAACGCCGGATGCATGAGACGGCTTGAATACTACAGGCAGAGCAACGTAAAACCCGACTAATAGAGTGATTGCGGACTTTGTAGTTGTCGGCGGAGGAATTGGCGGCACCGTCCTGGCTGAGTTGTTGGGCCGAGGCGGGAAGAAGATTGTTGTATTGGAGCAGAGCACCGGCCCACCGAATTTTATCCGGCCTGAAGCTTTATGGCCAGCGACGATGGAGATGTTGTTCTCTTTGATCCCAAGAGAAACGTGGGAAAAGGAGGCCGTGCTTCCAATGCGCGGGGTCGAGCTTCATGATGGCCGGCGAGTCACGGCGTTGATCACCCCGGAACTCTTGGAAGAGGCTCGGGTCCGCCTTTGGTGCACAAATCCCAACGAAACCCGCGAACTGTTGCTTCACCTTAGCTCTTTTGAATTGCGGCGTGGAGTTGAGGTAATGCACGTACTGAAAGAGAAAAACCGTATCCTTGGTGTCCGGACGCGCAATGTCGCCACGGGTGAAGAGCTTGAGGTGCTAGCCGATTGCACGGTCGGCGACGATGGTGTCCATTCGGTGGTCAGAAAAGCCTGCGGCATTGAGATCAAAACACGAATGGTCCCCCTTGATCTTCTCTGTTTCGGATTTGATTGGCCATCGAGTCTTCCATTTGCGACGGCTCGCATATGGATGAATTTGAAGGGGCTTGGTTCAGGGATCTTGGGCTTGGTGGCCATCCCTGCGGGCGTTGGAAAAGGGGCTGGATTGGTACCGGTGCGGCCAAAAATCTTTAACGCCAACCCTAATGTGACAGAATCATGGAACCAGCTGTGTTCCATCGATGCCGTCATTCACGAAGTGATTCGAGATAGGAAATTTCCACAGGATTTGGTGCGCATCCGCCGACCATGGGGCCATGCACCGCGCTACGGGACGGAGGGCGCCGTGTTGATTGGAGACGCCGCGCATCCGGTAAGTCCGGCAGGCGGACAAGGCGCAAACATGTCGGTGGCCGATGCTTGTGTTCTGGCCGAACTCGCGCTGCGCAACGAACCGAATCTGCTCGCTGAGTACGAACGAAGAAGACGACCCGCTAATAAGCGTTCTATCGGTCCAACGCGAGTGGCGGTATCGGTTTGGTCGATCCCGGAGTGGTGTTCGCCCGCTTACCTTTTCCTTTCCATGGTGCGATGGGTTGGGCGCCATCCGTCGCTGATGCGTCGCGCGATACGATCTTTCTCCACGAGGTTTCAGGAAAAGATAAATTGATGTCCGTGCCGCTTCACCAGTTGCTCAAGCTGACGCCTGGCGCTTTGAAAACCAGGTTTCCGATTGATAAGTCGAGTCAAAAGGGATCGACAGCATTGGCCTTTCGCGCGGATCGCAGAAATTGCCTCGCCGCGCAAGAGGAACTAGATCGCCGCGGAATCAAATTCGAATTCCAAGAGCACGAAATCTTCCACTCCATCTACTTTCGCGATCCCGACGGCCATGAGCTTGAGATCGCGACGTATGATTTAAAGGGACGCGCTCCGCATCCATAGAAAATTCGTCTTTAAATGCGAATTCGATTGGCCTAATTCTGGTTAGGTGGCGGTTAATCACTGTTCAGCACTGACGCGGGGGTCGCTCATGTGGCTCCTGTTCGTTGCGATACTGAGCTTCGTGGTGCCCAACGGCCTCTTCCTCTATTGGCTTCTTCATGACTTCACGACTCTTCAGGCCGCCCTGCAGGATCGACTTGCCCTCGCATTCATCCTCGATGTGTTCATCACGACGGGCGTGCTGGCTGCCTATTTCGCCAAGTCGCCGCCTGGCCGCTACCGTTGGCCCTGGTTTGTCGCCTTCTCGCTCTTGGGCACGCTCTGTTTCGGCCTCGCCTTCTACTGGTGGCTGAGCAAGCGGCCAAGCGCTGATGTACCCGCCACCTAACTACGGCTTGACCCGTCCGAGGAAAAGAAAATGGGGCCTATCTAAACCCCGAAAGCCTTCGCGAGCACCGCATTCAAGATTTGGCCACACGGACTGCCATTAGCTATCAGCTTTATTAATCTCCCCCGCGCGCCGGAGCAAAACGACGCCGAACAGAAACGGGATAATGAAGGGGACCGCGGGGATCCCAACAATGAAGCCGGGACTGGTGTACCATGGCGTGGAGAGTGCGTGCGGATCGGGAAAGTGCAGACCCCTGATTACAAGCAACAGCAGCGCGACCAGACTAATGATCATGAATGCGCGCGCAGCGCCGCGACCGATCCACCGGGCTTGCCCGAGAGCAACAGCAAACGCAGCCGTTGCAAAGTAGGTTAGAGCGCCGGCAAGAAACAGGATCATATCCGTCACGGTGTTCAGATCGCGGAATGCGGAGGGCACTTCGCCACCGTGTAATCTGGCGGTGGATACTCCGAACGCCAACGCATCGAATAGAAGGTAGAGCGGACCCGCGAGCATGATCATCCCGAAGCCAACGCTCGGACGAGATTGTTCATCCGCATTTCCGAGCGCTTCTCTGAGCACCACGAATCCAACGACGATCGCGATCGTCATGGCGGTGAGAACCAGATATCGCATCTGGTTCTCCGTCGCAGTCGCCTGCCACGGTGGACCAAGGCCAACCCAGAGGAGAGCCACGAGCGCAAACGGCGTTATGAGAAGAATTCCGGTCAGCGCGAGCAATCGCGGCCCGCGAGACGTACTCGTTACCGCGCGCGCGCCAAGAGTCCATGCCGCCAAGGCCATCGCTGCGAACTGGATTATGCCGATCACCTGATGCGCGGGCGACACACGCAGTGGGCGGATGGCAGCAAGGACGATCGCCACAATGAAAATGGCAAAGAGAAACCAATAACAGAAACGCTTCACGGAGTGACCGTCTATCGATTTAGTCAGCGAAAGGCAACGAAAAGCTACGGGGAAACGGGGTCACATCTAAAGATTCAAGATTTGCGCGAGCTGAATGGCTCGTCGTTATCCGTTAATCGTTAATAGTTATTCGTCGACGCGTGACGCGGCACGGTCACTTGAAATTAATGTTCGTCTTGCACGTGCTTAGGCACAGATTGATAAGTTTTTTATGCCGGACCGCAGTTACGAATTCGTCCAGCTTGACGTCTTCACCAAGACGCCTTTGGCGGCTAATCCGCTCGCCATTTTCACCGACGCGCGCGGACTGGACGGTTTGTGGGGAATGTATCAGTGGCTCGATCGCGCACCGAAAGGGCGCAATGATACCGGCGTCTGGTGGCGCCGCCACGACGAATACAAAAATGAACGTGCGCGACGTAATTGTCCCAATTCAGAGCTTCCAAGCTCCAACCTTGATCAATTTTTTGTCTCGCCGTTGGGAGGCGCAAAGAAACGATTGGGAGCTTCGGACCTGACTCGG
>Ga0209180_10000956_pt1 | contig 13960 bp, 12 predicted proteins | sample CZO8metaG_3_FD_188355 | JGI IMG/M metagenome (GOLD analysis project Ga0209180, IMG submission 188355) | Vadose zone soil microbial communities from the Eel River Critical Zone Observatory, Northern California, USA - CZOApr15con2H2.8 metaG... | ecosystem: Environmental > Terrestrial > Soil >...
GCCGGGGACGTGGCCGGGGGCGTCGATCATCCGCCGACAGATACCGCGGTCGCCATCCTGCAAATGATCGAGAAAGACCTCGCTGTCGCGCAAAGTGACTATCAGAACCTTCTCGACAAGGAGATTCCTGCGTTCAACCGGGCGCTGCTGGAAAAAGGAATCACACCGGTCGCGTCGGTGGCTGCTCCCGAAAACCCGGACGAAGATGGAGAATAAACCTTGCCGAGGCGCCGCAAATCTGATTTCAAAATCTCAATCGGATGTATCAATTCATTGCGTTTGCCTATCTTTTGAAATCCACCCAGAATTGCGTCAGTGAAGGCCGTTAAGCCGGGCGCAGAGTTGTTCGAAAACTCGTGCAGTAAGGACGATTTCTCTTCTCCAGTCGCACCGGAGCAATCTTCGTAGCCAGCCCAGGCTGGAGTCGCAGTTGTGTTTATGCAAATTGTTTTGCACAGGCCGCCGCGAAGAACGATGCCATGCACTGTTCTCAATGATACGTCTGCGCGCGTCCACGTTTTTTCTGGAGCGATTGATCTCTCCAAGTCTTCTTTTTCCCTTGAAACACCTGCTGGAGGCATTCAATGGATTATGTGAACCCGATGGAGCTGGTTCAGGAAGCTCTGCGAGTAGCGAAGAAAAAAGCCGCTCTGTCGGCGCAAGATCTCCTGCTGCGAGGTTTTCTCGCCGGCGCGTTTCTCGCTTATGCCACGTCCCTGGTCATGATCGTTTTGTCGCAGGGGTTGCCGCCGATCGTAGGAGCCCTGCTCTTTCCAGTGGGATTCGTGATGCTGGTGTTGCTGGGACTGGAATTGGCGACGGGCAACTTCGCACTGTTGCCGGCAGCCCTCGCCGCTGGGGAAGTGCCGTTCGGCAAACTGCTCCGGAATTGGGGCTGGGTCTATCTCGGCAATGTGATCGGAAGCGTCTTTTACGCGCTCCTGTTCTATCTCGCGGTGACCAATTGCGGCACCTCCGGAAGCGGCGCGCTCGGTGATCTGCTGAAGCAAGCGGCGCAGAAGAAGACGCTTGGGTACATGGCGCTGGGCGCGAGCGGATTCGCGACGGCGTTTGTCAAAGGGGTGCTGTGCAATTGGATGGTGACGATCGGAACGGTGCTGGCAATGGTGTCGCGTTCGACGGTGGGGAAGATTGTGGCGATGTGGCTGCCGATCATGACGTTCTTCGCACACGGATACGAGCATTCGATTGTGAATATGTTTGTGATCCCGGCGGGTATGTTTTTCGGCGCGCCCGTGTCGGTGAGGCAGTGGTGGTTCTGGAACCAGCTCCCCGTCACGCTGGGAAATATCGTGTCGGGCGCGTTCTTTACGGGGCTGGCGTTGTATGCGACGTTCCGCGCGAAAGAGAGTTTCGCCAATGCTGCTCCGATCGTGACTGCTCAGCAGACCGAAGGGATCAAACTAGAACCGACGGTAGAAGCGCAGGCGCTGTGATGAATCGCATCGCCCATTCGCGAACGGGGCCACGATGATGCAAAAGCTCGTGGTCGTGGGAAACGGTATGGCGGGAGTGGCCTGCGTCGAGCAGATTCTGAAGCACGCCCCGAAATTTGAGATCACCATCTTTGGCGACGAGACGCACGTCAATTACAACCGCATCCTGCTTTCCTCGGTGCTAGCCGGCGAGAAGGTGGCCGACGAAATTGTCTTGAATGGCCTGGAGTGGTACCGAAAACACGAAATTGAGTTGCGTCTCGGCGTTCGAATTGTGGATGTCGATTCCGAACGCAAGACCGTGACCGGCGATGACGGCAGTGTGACGCCGTTCGACAAACTGTTGGTTGCAACCGGAAGCACACCGCTGATCCCGCCGATGGAGGGAGTGAAAAAAGAAGGCGTGTTCGTGTTTCGCAATCTCGATGACACGCGCTGTTTGCTTGATTACGCCGGGCCAGGGAAGAAGGCAGTGGTCATCGGTGGAGGGCTGCTTGGACTGGAAGCGGCTCGCGGCCTGCAAGTGCAGGGCTGCGATGTGACGGTCGTTCACTTGATGGACACGCTCATGGAACGCCAGCTCGATTTCACGGGCGGCAGTTACTTGAAAGCGAAAATGGAATGCCTGGGCGTGAAGGTGCTGCTGGAGCGCAATACGACGGCCATTCTCGGGAATGGCAGGGCAACAGGCGTAGCCCTTAAGAACGGCGAAACGGTTGAGGCGGATTTTGTTGTGATTGCCGCGGGAATCCGTCCGAATGCAGAGCTGGGGCGCAAAGCTGGACTGCATGTGAACCGCGGCATCGTCGTGAATGATTACATGGAAACGTCGAATCCCGACATCTTCGCGGTCGGCGAATGCGTGGAGCACAACGGGATATGCTACGGATTGCTTGCGCCGCTCCTTGAGCAAGGAAAAGTGCTGGCCGCGACGATCACGGGAAATCGCGGGCCTGTCTACGGCGGGACCGTGCAGGCGGCCAAACTTAAGATCATGGGAGTGGATGTGTTTTCGGCCGGTAACTTCAGCGAGAAAGCGGCGGGCACAGATGCGATTCGCTATGAAGATCCGGCGCTTGGCACGTACAAGAAACTGACCGTGCGCGATGGGAAGTTGGCCGGTGTCATCCTGGTGGGAGATACGTCGGACAGCCATCGCTACATGGAGTGGCTCAGAGCGCAGACGGACCTGACGGCCATGCGCCGCCAGCTTCTTTTCCCCGGCCCTGGTGATGATGCAGGGCTTGACGTTGCGGAGATGGCGGATAGCAAGATTGTGTGCGGATGCAACGGCGTCACCAAAGCCACGATCATTCAGGCCGTTCACGAGAAGGGGATCAACACGCTGGCGCAGCTCAAGGACTGTACGCGGGCGTCAACGGGTTGTGGGAGTTGCACCGAAGTTTGCCAGCAACTTCTGAAGGCCGTTGCGCCGGAGTTTCAAGAAGAAGCGAAGAAGTCGCTGTGCAAGTGCATCCCCTTCCCGGAAGGCAAGCTGCGGGAGATCCTGCGAAGCCAGAGATTGCGCTCCGTCCAGGAAGTGCTGGAGATTTACGGCAATGGAGTCGGCTGCGAAGTCTGCAAGCCGGCGCTGAGCTATATGCTGGACATGCTGTGGTGCGGCGACCACGATGAAGACCGCTCGGCGCGCTTCATCAACGACCGCGTGCACGCCAACATTCAGAAGGACGGAACGTTTTCGGTGGTGCCGCGGATCCGCGGGGGTGTGACATCGGCGAAAGAACTGCGGCGCATTGCGGATGTCGCGGAGAAGTACAACGTGCGGATGGTGAAGATCACCGGCAGCCAGCGCATCGATCTGCTGGGAGTGAAAAAGGCGGACCTGCCGAGCATTTGGGCGGACCTCGGGATGCCCTCGGGCCAGGCGTACACAAAGGGCGTGCGCATGGTGAAGACTTGTGTGGGCACGGATTTTTGCCGGTTCGGAGTGCAGGATTCAACGAAGGCAGGGATCGAGCTGGAACGCCGGCTGGAAAATTTGTATACACCGCACAAGCTGAAGATGGGAGCGGTGGGCTGCCCGCGCAATTGCGCCGAAGCAACAGTGAAGGACATTGGCTTGGTGGGGCAGGAGGGAACTTGGCAGGTGGTGGTTGGCGGCGCCGCCGGGAAAAAAGTCCGCAAGGCAGACCTGCTGATTACCGTTGAATCGACGGAGGAAGCGCTACAGGCGGCGACACTCTTCTTCCAGCACTACCGTGAGAACGCGAATTACCTGGAGCGTACCTACGATTTCGTGGAACGGGTGGGCATCGAGAAAGTTCGGCGAGAGACGGTCTACGCGCCACTCGCGGTTCAGCAGGGTTTGAGAGAGCGGCTTCGCAAATCGAAGCGCATTGCGCGAGACGCGTGGCTGGAAGGCGATACGCCAAGACACCCCACGCAGTTCGTGCAAATCGAGCCGTTGGAAAAGGTGCCGGCGTGAGTGGCAACAAACAATGGGTACGAATCACGCCGGTGCAGAATATTCCGCTGCGAGAAGGGCGTTCGGTGAGCGTGGGAGGCCGCGAGATTGCCATTTTCAATCTTGGCAATCGGTTCCTGGCGGTCGATGGGCGATGTCCGCACAAGGGGGGTCCCTTGGCGGAAGGAATCGTCACCGGCACCATCGTGGTTTGTCCGTTGCATGCATGGAAAATAAACCTCGAAACGGGTTGTGCCGCGAAAGCGGATGTGAATCCAGCTTGCGTGGCAACGTATCAGACCCGCGTCGAGTCTGGCATTGTTCTCATCGAGCTGCCGGAGCCATCCGGTGCGGAACAGGGGAACCCGTCTTTGTTCGGGGAGCAAAACTGGCCTGCGTCGAGCGACTCTCCTTCCACCAGCCCGGCCTAGCGAGGGTCGCCAGGAAATCGAAGTGGCGAAACCGACTTTTCTGGTAAACAATTCAATATCATGAGCGGATTTGCGGGATTGCGAGTGCTCGCGCTGGAAAGCCGTCGGGCTGCGGAACTCGCGAAATTGATTTCTACTTATGGAGGCGTGCCCGTCGTCGCGCCCGCGATGCGCGAAGTGCCGCTGGAATCCAACACCGAAGCGCTTGCCTTCGCCGCAAGGCTTCTGGCTGCCGAATTTGACATGGTCATCTTCTTGACCGGCGTCGGGGCGAGAGCCCTTCTGAGCGTTGTCGAAACGACCTACAAACGCGGCGAGTACATTGCGGCGTTGCAACGCGTGAAAGTAGTTGCGCGCGGACCGAAACCGGTCGCCGTCTTGCGTGAACTCGGCGTGACACCCGCCATCACCGTTCCCGAACCAAATACCTGGCGCGAACTTCTGCACGCGCTAGACGACGCTTGCGATTCGAAAAAGGATTTCCGTTTGCGAGGCGCTCGGGTTGCTGTACAGGAATATGGCGTGACCAACTCCGAATTGCTGTCCGGACTCAGTGAAAGAGGAGCCTTCGTTACACGCGTGCCCGTTTACCAATGGGCGCTCCCGGACGATTTGGCTCCCCTTCGGACAGCCGTCAAGGCCATCAGCGAGGGAAACATCGAGGCGGTCCTCTTCACCACCAGCGTTCAGGCGGCGCATCTCTTCCAGGTAGCCGCAGAGATGAAGCTGGAGGAAGCGATGCGGCTTGGCCTGGATCGCACGATTGTGGCTTCGATCGGGCCGACGACGTCGGAAGAATTGCAGAGGCGGGGAATTCGAGCCGACATCGAACCGTCACATCCGAAGATGGGTTTCTTGGTGAAGGAAACGGCCGAACACGCGGCCGAACTGCTTCGCGGGAAGAGACAAGGAAGCGCCGCCACTCAAAGCGGTTTGTAGAAATCAGTTCACAGAGTCTTCATGCCTTGACGCGTGTGTCCGTCAAATGCAGGATTTCTTCGTGAGGTTCGGAAGTCGCGCGTGGAGATGGTTTAGCGGGGTCCTCAAAAGGCGGCAAGGGCCGAGCGACCTTTCCGACGATGAGCAGCATAGGAGCCGGCAGGCGCGGCTCCAGCGGCAATTCGCGCAGTGTGGTTCGGCGGATCTGCTGCTCCCCTTGGGTTGCGTTGGCAACGATGAGACAGGGCGTGCGGCCATCGAGTCCGCCGGCGCTTAATTTGGCTGCGATCTCGCCGTAATTTGTTCCGGGCATATAAACAACATGGGTAGCGTCTTTTGCGATTACGTCATCCCAGGTGGCGGGCGTATTGCCAGCGGCATGATTGCTGACGAAAACCAGTTTTGACGCGAAGCGCCGATCAGTCAGGGGAATTCTTGCGGCGGCCGCCGCCCCCATGGCCGAGGTGACCCCCGGAATCACTTCAAAATCAATTCCCGCACGAGAAAGGGCTTCCATCTCTTCGCCGACGCGGCCGAATAGAAGAGGGTCGCCACCCTTCAGACGAACGACTTGATGTCCTTCCCTCGCGGCGGAGATGAGCAGGGAATGGATTTTTTCCTGTGGCATGCCAGCTTGCCCGCAGCGCCTGCCTACGTTGAGCACCTGCGTCCATGCAGGAATTAATTCGAGAATTTCCGCGGCAACGAGATCATCATGCAAGACGACCTCGGAAGCGCGAAGCACGCGCATCGCTTTGACGGTCAGGAGATCAGGATCTCCTGGACCGGCTCCCATCAGGTAGACCTTTCCCTTCATGATTGGCGCGTTCATATGACATAACCCCGCTACTGGTACAACCCAGCGGCACTCCTTGTGCCGATGGCACCAGACGCCGCTAGCTGCAATGGCGACACGAAAAGCCTAGCACTCTCTTGCAGTGCCGCCACTGCGGAAGAATTCATTTTCACTATCGAAATTCTTGATAGGATGGCCCAAAATGGCCGCTTACGTGACACTTCGCGAGGTTTTACCGAGAGCGCTTCGACGGTAGCCGATTTCGAAGGAAAGCTTCAAAAGCCGCCTCACCCGCTTGATCGTGGAGCAGGCGCTTGCGCTCCTCTGGATCCAGGGTTGAGCAGAAGAGTTTGTCGCGCGCATCGCCCAGTTGCTCGAGCCAGTCTTCGTATTCCGGCCCAAACTGTTCTTCAAGTTCTTTTCGGAGCCGCTGGGCAAGCGCCGGGCTTTGGCCGGCGGTCGAAATGGCGATCTGCAGCGCGCCCCGCTGCACCACCGCGGAATAGTAGAAATCGCAAAGCCAAGGCACATCCACGACGTTGCAAAGCACGCCGCGCTTGCTTGCCTCCTTGAATATCTGTTCATGAAGTTCCGTAGACGACGTAGCCGCCACAACCAGGAACATTCCTTCAAGATCGTCCGGTCGAAAGGGACGCGACTGCCATTCGATTTTCTTGCCTTGCGCCCAGGAGCGTATCTGCGCGGTCGCTTCGGGCGCCACGACGCGCACTTTGGCATCGGTCTCGAGCAGACTTCCGATCTTGGATTCGGCGATGCTTCCGGCGCCGACCACAAGGCACGCCCGCCCGGAGAGTTTCAGAAACATCGGAAAGAGCTTGAGGGGTTTCATTTGTTCGCTCAGGTTACTTCTCGCCGAGTCTCTGGCAGAAGGACCCACTTTGAATCTGACCTGTAAGGGCCGCGACGGTCAAGCGCTGAACTCGATGGATTGAACTTCAGGACAGACGTTCGGGGGTCAACAAGGCCGTCATTTCCAGGACGCGATGGTAGTAGTCGCGTTGGGTGAGTTGCGAGGCGGCTGCATCGTCGATGATGAAGGTGACCTCGGGATGGAGTTGAAGGGCGGAGGCGGAGACCGCGGAAGTGATCGGGCCTTCGATCGATTTCGCGACGGCCGCGGCCTTGGCCGTGCCGGTAGCGAGCAAAAGGATTTTCCGCGCTTCCAGGATCGTGCCGATCCCCATGGTAATGGCGCAACGCGGGCTCTGGTCGCCGGGCGCAAAGGATTTGGAGTTGTCGTCAAGCGTTTCCTGGCTCAGGACCTTCAGGCGCGTGCGCGAGCCGATACTGGAAGTGGGCTCATTAAAACCGATATGGCCGTTGCGGCCAATTCCCAAAAGCTGGACGTCAATGCCTCCGGCCTTTCGAATGGCCTCTTCATACCTGGCGCAGTATTGATCATAGTTGCCGCGAATGGTTCCATCGGGAATGTGGATGTTCTGTGAAGCCATGTTGACATGCGCGAAGAAATTTTCCCTCATGAAATGATGAAAGCTCTGCGGGTGTGAGGGGGAGAGGCCGAGGTATTCATCCAGATTGAACGTAACGACGCGAGAGAAGTCGAGTGACCCTTCTTTGTGAAGCCGCACGAGATGTTTGTAAACGCCGAGCATGGTGACACCCGTGGCTAAGCCGAGGGCTAGTGTGGGCTTCTTACGCACCGTGCTGGCGATGAGTTGAGCCGCCTGGCGGCTGCTCTCTTCATCGTCGCGTTTCAGGATCACCAGCATGCCGAATCCTCTCCGAAATCTGTGTTCCTGTGACCTGGTTCAAAAATGTAGCTGAAGAAGCGTAACCGCTCTAGATACCCACGCTGGAATACCCTGAAAAATGATAGGCGGAAACAACTATAGCAAGAATTCTTCGGTTTCCCTTCACTGAGGCGAGGCTCGGCCTGCCACGTAAGCCGTTCAAAAGGTTGCTTTTCTCCGCGAACGTCGCATTCCAAACTCGTCGGGTGGATCCATTGGCAAGCTTCCTCAAGCGCCCAGAAACGCGCTGACTTCGCTGTTGAATCGACTAGGATCTTCAATATTGCAAAGGTGCGCGGCATTGAGCTCCGCATACCGCGCAGCGCAAATATGATCTGCAAGATAGCGCCCGTCCGCCGGTGGCGTTGCCGGGTCATGCGTACCTGAAATCACGAGGACTGGTTTGCGAACCCTCTCCAGTTGGTCGCGGAAGTCGAAATCCCGCACAGCGGCGCAACACGCCGCATAGCCCTCCGCGTCTGCTTCCTCGAGCGTCCGTTGAACGCTCGCAATGGTTCCCGGGACCTTCTCTCGGAAAGCAGGCGAGAACCATCGTTCCACAACCGAGGAAGCCACTTGCTTCATTCCACCTTTTCGAACCGCGTCGATACGGGCATTCCAAGTCTCGGGAGTTCCTATCTTGGCCGCAGTGCTGCAGAGGATCACCTGACTCAGGCGCTCAGGCGCGTTGGCTCCAAGCCACATTCCAATCATTCCCCCCATCGACAGCCCGCAAAAATGGACACGATCCAACTGTAGAGCGTCGAGTAGTGCGATTACGTCCTTCCCGAGCTGTTCGATCGAATAAGGGCCCGGTGTAACCGAGGACTGTCCGTGACCGCGTGTGTCGTAACGCAAGATCCGAAAGTGCTTATTGAATTCCCGCGCTTGCAGATCCCACATGGAAAGATTCGTGCCGAGCGAGTTTGAAAACATCAGCACGTTCGACCCGGCGGGACCTTCCAGAAGGTAATGAATTCGGGCGTCGGCTATCGTGGCGAATGGCATCAACTTCACTCGCTTTCGGATTCTTTCTCGGCCGGGCGGCCCTTGAATCCCGGGTAACCCTCAGACGCGTTCCAGGATCAAAGCAATTCCTTGCCCCACTCCGATGCACATGGTACAGAGCGCGTACCGGTCCTTTGTTCGCAAGAGTTGATAAAGCGCCGTCGTCACGAGGCGCGCGCCGCTGGCGCCTAAAGGGTGACCCAGCGCGATGGCGCCGCCGTTGGGATTGACGTGCACTGCGTCATCGGGAATTCCCAAGTCGCGCAGAACGGCCAGCGCTTGTGAAGCGAAAGCTTCATTCAATTCAACGACGTTCATTTGTACGACCGTCAAACCGGCCTTGGCCAGGATTTTGCGCGTCGCCGGGGCCGGTCCCATGCCCATGACCCGCGGCGCCACGCCTGCCGCGGCTGCTGCGACGACGCGAGCTTTCGGCGTCAATCCGTGGCGTTTCACGGCCGCCTCCGAAGCCAGAAGCAACGCGCACGCGCCGTCATTGACTCCCGACGCATTTCCGGCAGTGATGGTGCCCTCGGGTTTGACGATCGGCTTCAGTTTCGAAAGCGCCTCCAGCGTAGTGTCTGGCCGGGGGTGCTCATCTTCCGAGAAAAGCACCGGATCGCACTTCTTCTGTGGAATGGGCACGGGCACAATTTCCTGCTTCATTCTTCCGCTTCGAATCGCCTCGGCGGCGCGTTGCTGGCTCCTCAGAGCGAATTGATCCTGATCCTTGCGCGAGATGTGAAATTCCTCCGCGATGATTTCACCTGTCTCCGGCATCGAGTCAGTTCCGTACTTTGCTTTCATCAGCGGGTTTACGAATCGCCAGCCGATGGTGGTGTCTTCCATTTTCATGGAGCGGGAATACGCGCTATCGGCCTTGCCCAACACGAAGGGCGCCCGCGACATGCTTTCGACCCCTCCGGCAATGACCAGGTCCGCTTCGCCGCATTTGATCGCGCGCGCGGCAGTTGCGACCGCGTCCATGCTGGAGCCGCAAAGCCGGTTCACGGTCGTTCCGGGAACTTCCTTCGGCAAACCAGCAAGCAGCAGTGCCATGCGGCCAACGTTTCGGTTGTCTTCGCCTGCCTGGTTGGCGCAACCGTAGACCACGTCATCCACCGCATTCCAGTCCACACTTGCATTGCGCTCCATCAGGGCGCGAATCGGGATTGCCGCAAGATCATCGGTGCGAATCGCCGCAAGCGTTCCGCCGTACCGGCCGATCGGTGTGCGTATCGCGTCGCAGATGTAAGCAGTTTCTATGCTCATCCTTCCAGTTTCTCCGCGCCTCTATCTTATACGGAACCGCTTCGGCGTGCCGTTACACGGACTCACTACGGCTCGAGTTCCTGCAGGAATTTATGGAATCGCTGCTCGCTTTACAAAAGCGGCAGGCTTCCCTGAATGAGCATGGGCGCGGTTGCCATCGTTGGGGCAGCTCAATTGTATTACGGTCGGAAGACGCAGAAGTTACGCGGTTCTCTTGGTTCGCGCGAAGCGGCTAACGAGGCGCGATTCGACCAAGCTCATTCATTCGCAGCAGGTCTCGCCCGCCGAAAAAAAGCCCCGCGGCGTCCGAAGACCTCCCGCGGGGCTGTCAATGCTACGGTCTACTTATGTTTGATTTCTACGGGTTGAAGCAGCTTGAAATCGAGCGCCGTTTCCGCTGGAAGTGTGATGTCGCGATTACCCGTGAGCCCCGCGCCACCGGTACCCGCCGCGGCGCCGATCAATCCCCCGATCGCCGCGCCCTTACCGCCGCCGGCCAGCGCTCCAATAACCGCTCCGCCGGCCGCTCCGCCTCCGACCATGGCTGCGGTGCGCTTTCCTTTCCCCTTCCTGGACATCGTCGGAGCAGACGTCTGAATTTCATAGTCCTTACCGTTGACAGTGACGCTCGTCAGCGTCAGCGAAAGCACTGACGCTCCTTTGAAGCGGCCCGCGGCCTTTGCCTCCTTTACGACCCCTTCAGCGCGCGCGCCCTTGGGAATCGCGACTTTCCCTTCTACCTCAACGGGGGATTCCACGGTCGCGGAGAATTTCTCCCCCGACGTGGCGGTTTTCGAGCTGAGCGTTTGATCCAAAACCACGGCCAGAACCGTGTCTGCAGGAACTATCAGCGGTTTCGGCTCGATGGCCTTTTTCATCGCGTCCGCCACGGACGGAGAAGAATTGGCGTCCGGGCCGGATTGTTGGTCAGCCGTTTTTTGGCATCCTGCAACCAGCAGGCCAATACAAAAAGAAGACAGCAAGATGGAAGCAAAACGACGATTCATCAAAAACCTCCCACGGGCTGAATGTTCCTATTCCCTAAACATACTCTCATCCGGGATGAAGTCAATTTCGTCTGCGCGAGGGCTGCGTGTTGAGATCGAAGCGCAGTCGTCATTCTCAGTCGGCACCAAGCAAGTTCTGTTCCCCCCTCAGGCTGCTCCGGTGCTGCAAAGTTGGGAATCCCTCCTCCGGCGCCAAGCGTGGCGCCACAGTCGCGCTGAGTTTGATATCCTACGCCGCGTGAAACCCCTTTTCCTCATCGATACCGATACCGCTTCCGACGACGCTGTCGCGTTGATCATGGCGCTTCGCTCTCCTCATATTCGTGTGTTGGCAATCACCACGGTCGCCGGCAATGTTGCCGTGCAACAATCCACGCGAAATGCGCTCTACACCGCGGAACTTTGTGGCGCGGATGTTCCTGTCTTTATGGGCGCGGAAAAGCCGCTCATTCGCGCTCACAAGAGCGCGCACTGGTTCCACGGCCGCGACGGCCTGGGGGACCACGGCTACCCGCCTCCGCGTCGCGCGCCTGAAAAGCAGCCCGCGGCCGAAGCGATCGTTTCCACCATCGAATCCAACCCCGGGCTGGTCCTGGTCACGCTCGGACCCTTAACCAATGTTGCTTTGGCCTTGCAGAGAAAACCCGGCATCGCCGCCCGGGTCGGCCGTTGTGTGGTCATGGGGGGCGCGCCGTGCTGTGAGGGGAACGTGACTCCGGCCGCCGAATACAACATCTGGTGCGATCCCGAGGCTGCGCGCATTGTGCTGCGAAGCGAACTGCCCGTGGAACTGGTGGGCTGGCACCTTTGCCGGGGCGGCGCAGCACTGAACGCAGACGACATCGATCACGTGCTGAGCTTTAACACTGCCCTCGCGCGTTTCGCCATTGAATGCAACAGCCGTGCCAGAGAAGCTTACTTCGAGCAGACCGGCGAACACGGCATTTCCTTGCCGGATCCTGTGGCCATGTCCATCGCCCTCGACACCACGATCGTCACGCAACAAAGCGACCATTACGTGGATATTGAAACGGCGAGCGAACTAACGCGGGGTATGACGGTGGTGGACCGCCTCAACGTTTCAGCGAACGACCGGAATCGGGCAGTGTGGGCTCCAGTTACAAGCAAGGGCGCGAAAGCGAAAGTCTGCTGGACCATTGATAATCAGCGTTGGAAGCAAGCGCTGTACGCCGCCCTGCGGTGACACTGGCGGACCCGGGACGCGAACCTACCATGTGCTCCTCGGTCTAACGTACAGATTCTAAATAACTTATCCTAACAAATGGGATCTAGGACTTGCAGGATCGCTGGGACCAGTCCAAATCACCTTCGAGGGCAACTTCTTTTCCTCTTTGGGGTTTAACCTCTTGGGAGTTATAAGTAAGCAGTTAGCTCCCATCGGCTGGGAGCCGTGTTTGGGCGGCCGTCAAGCAGCCAGCGTCCAGTCCGAAGACAGGGGATTCGTCATGAAGACGACGATATTTACGGGCAAGAGCAGCGTAGACCTACCAGCGGTCGTGAGCAAGGCAGTCCTGCTGCTGTGCTTGACCGGTCTTTTGGGTTTTGTGGCGCCCCAGGCGCGAGCGGACGAGCAGAAAGATCCGCCCACGCGCGTCGCGCGCATTAGCTATTTGGACGGTTCGGTTTCTTTTCAGCCCGGGGGGCAGGGCGAATGGGGAAGCGCGGCCAAGAACCGCCCGATGACCATCGGTGACAAGATTTGGGTCGACAAGGATTCACGCGCGGAATTACAAGCCGGCCAGGCATCCATCCATCTCGGCAGCATGAGCTCGATGTCTTTTCTCAATCTCGACCAGGGCATCACACAGGTGCGCCTCGCAGAAGGCAGCATCAACTTCCGCGTCCGCGAACTCCGCGAGGGCGATCTTTACGAAGTCGACGCTCCCAACCTGGCTTTCACCGTGAAGCAGGCCGGAGCGTTTCGCATTGACGTGAATGAAAATGGCGACTCCGCCCGAGTCACCGTTCTCCGCGGCGAGGGTGAAGTCACCGCTGGCGGCAAGACTTACGAAGTGCATTCCGGCGAGCGCGCGGAATTCAACGGTACGGACAACATCGAATACAACATCAATCGTGCGCCGGATCCCGACGGCCTCGATCGTTGGGCCGCGGAACGCGACCTGAAGGAAGACAAGTCTGTTTCTGGCAAGTACGTTTCGCGAGACATGCCTGGTTACAGTGATCTCGACGATTACGGCAAATGGCAGGATGAGCCAGAGTACGGCCCAGAGCGATTGAAAGAGCCATCCCGCGAGAATCAAACCACTCCAGCGTGCCAGCAGGGCTATCCCCCCGATGACAGTAAGCCCAATAGCCGCGAGGAGGGCACGGCTCCCACGTATCCAGAGGGAACACTGGTAAAACAAATACGCCACCAGCAGGACATCAAGCACACTTTGCCAGTGGAAGTAGCGTATATAGCTGAGGATGTCGTACACGCGTCGATCTCCAGGGAATGGTCAGGGTCCCCCTCATGTCTGCAGCGCAAGAGCCAGTCTCCCGTGTTCACAGAACCATTGGCCGCAGGCAAATCATTCCGCTGTGCGGGAGATTCGTGAGAAGCGCCGCTAGGAGTCATCTGCCCATCACCATAGCAGTCTCCCTTCTAGGAAGGCTGCCGCCTCCTTACTGCGCGGATGGCTAAAAAACTCCGGCGTCGGTGCGTGTTCAACAAGCCGGCCACGATGCAGAAACAACACCTCATCCGCCAGACGACGAGCCTGCCCTAAATCGTGGGTAGTCATGATAATCTTCGTGCCCGCCTGGTGTATACGGTCGAGGAAAGCCTCAACGGCCAGGGTTGCGGCCGGGTCGAGACTGGCGGTCGGTTCG
>Ga0209180_10000962_pt1 | contig 13941 bp, 10 predicted proteins | sample CZO8metaG_3_FD_188355 | JGI IMG/M metagenome (GOLD analysis project Ga0209180, IMG submission 188355) | Vadose zone soil microbial communities from the Eel River Critical Zone Observatory, Northern California, USA - CZOApr15con2H2.8 metaG... | ecosystem: Environmental > Terrestrial > Soil >...
GATCCCCAAATGATCCAGACGCTCCGTTTGATACGCTACTTCCTGTGACACTTTTTCGTCCCTCCGCTTTTTCCCTTACCTTGACTTCCAATCCTTTTTTCCGTCAACCCTTCTGCGGAATGTGGGCTCTATCCTGTTCAGAATGCAATTTACATATGAGAGGATAAAGCGGCATAAACAGCACCAGATTTTGAATGGTCTCTCCTTCCTGGGGTAGAGCTGTAGGGTAGACGGCTGGCGAGGTATCCTTGCGGACCCTGTTCCATCCGTGCCGGGTAGCCGGGGCACGTTACCGTGCCCAAGCCCCCTAAGAACGGCTCGTGAGAGTTTCCCCTCAAGCCGCTCAAGCCTTTCTAACGCCCCTTAGCAGGACGCAGCTTCACCACTGAAAATCCCTGACTGTGAACTTGCCTATGGCAGTTCGGGTGGAGCAGCACCCGGTTTCCTCGCCGATCTGCCCCTCCATCTACCCTACGTACGATATGGTGATTGTTCCATCCCGTTAGTTTGGTAATCCTTTGGTGACAGATTGGGCAGAGACCGTTTTGCTCTTTCCAGAGGTAGATGAGTTGCCGCTTTCCTTTCAGGTTATGTACCATTTTTACGCCTAAGCGTTCTTCAAAATACATTTCCCATGCCGGGTCATACGGGTTCGCATCCCCTTTGATTTTTGTGTGCCGTTCTATCGGGACCGTGTGAGCATAGAAGAGTTGGACTTTCCTTGTGGTTCCATCTTGTTCCTCTACTTCTCCGCTGAACACCCAGTTTCGTTGTCCAATGGAATGAAAGTACTTATCCTTCACCCACCTTCCAGGTTTCTTTGGGTGTCTTCGTCTGGCCCACTGCCATACTGCTCGGAAGATCGCATCGTCCACTTTCACAAAGGTTTGTTTGCTCGATACATGCCGGTGATAGTTTGCCCAGCCCCTGATTTTGGGATTGAGTTGAACAATCAGGTTCCCGGCTGTTGCTTGAGCATTCTCTTTGATGAGTTTTCGGATAGTGGTAAGAAACGTCTTGACGTTCTTCTTGGAAGGGTTTACCAGGACTTTCCCGTCCTTGTACTTACGCACGTTCTGGCCTAAGAAGTCAAATCCCGTCGTAATATGAGTGATATGAGTCTTTTCCTGAGACAGTTCCAGGCCCCTTTCCTTCATAAATTGTTCGACGAGTGGTTTGATTTCATTTTCTAGTAACTCTTTGGAGCTTCCTGTAATGATGAAATCATCGGCGAACCTCACCAGGTTGGCCTTTGCTTTTCGACTGGCATTGCTTGCCTTCGGGTATCTCTCCCGCAGTCTTGCTTCTAACCCATCTAAAGCGAGATTGGCTAACACTGGCGAACAAATGCCCCCTTGTGGGGTACCTTCTTCTGTTGCCTTGAGAACGCGCTTTTCGATGAAACCTGCTTTCAGCCATTTTCTGAGTATGGTCTTGTCCATCGGGGCATGTGCCACTAACCAGTCGTGACTGATTTTATCGAACGATCCCACAACTCAATACCCTATTCAACAACCCAGAGGAAGAGAACAGGACAGAAATTGAAGTCACTGACCCCACTCATCCATTGTTCGGGCGTCGCTTTGCGCTGATTTCGGTCAGTTCGCCCTTGCAGGGAGCTGGTTCTGCGTTTGTTTCCTACCGAGAGTACATGGTCTTGCGGCTGCCTGTGGCCTCGACTACACTAGCGCTATCTCGGCCCGTCATCTCCACTAAACTGACAGCTGATGCAATTAAGGAGCTCCTGACCATCGCCGAGGATTGCGAGGCCCTCCATGCCCTTTCTGCCAAGCCAGATCTGGAAGCGCTTGTCTCCAGAACTCCAACGCCGTATCACCGACGAACTCTCATCAATCCTGCAGGAGGTACTCTATGAGCAAATCCGAACTGGTGAGCCCTCAGCATCTGCAACGCAAGGCACTCATCTACATCCGACAGTCAACGCCGCACCAGGTGCTCACCAATCAAGAGAGCCTGCAGCTGCAGTATGCGCTCCAGCAACACGCCCTGGACCTGGGCTGGAGGGCTGAGGACATCGAGCTCATCGATCATGATTTAGGCCTGACAGCTGCCTTTGCCTCGCATCGCTCCGGGTTCCAGGAACTGGTGACCAAGGTGAGCTTGGGACAGGTGGGCATCGTCCTGTCCGTGGAGGTCACCCGCCTTTCGCGCAACTGTTCTGACTGGTACCCGCTACTGGATGTCTGCGCATACCGGGGCTGTCTGATTGCTGATCGTGACGGTATCTATGACCCAGGTTCAGCTAATGGGCGCTTGCTCCTGGGTCTCAAAGGGCAATTATCCGAGCTGGAATTGCATACCATCAAAGCCCGCATGACGGCAGGATTACTCAACAAAGCCCAGCGAGGTGAACTGGCCTTATCGCTTCCCATCGGCCTGACGCGCGATGCCATTGGCAAGGTTCACAAAGACCCCCATCGGGAAGTTGCCGATCGCTTGGCTCTCATTTTCACCACGTTTCTTCGGGTCCGATCGGCCAACAAAGTCTTGCAGTTTCTCAATGCGCACGATTTGTGCTTGCCACGACGAGATCGCTTTGGTGAGGTGGTGTGGAAAAAGCCCACCGTTGCCGCCATTTTGCAAATGCTGAAAAATCCGGCCTATGCTGGGGCCTTTGTCTATGGCAAAACCCGCTCCATCCGCAAAGATCCTACCTCCCCTCATACACAAGAGGTTCGTTTGCCGATGGACCAGTGGAAGATTCGCGTCCATGATGTCTACCCGGCTTACATCTCTTGGGAGACCTTTGAACAGATTCAGCAGATGCTGGCCGACAACTATGCGGCCTATGATCGCAACAAATCACGTGGCGTACCTCGTGATGGGGCAGCGCTCCTGCATGGCATCGTCTACTGTGGAGCATGTGGACACAAAATGATGGTCCAGTACAAGCATGGCACTCGTTATCTCTGCAATGCGCTGCGGCAGCAATACCACGTCCCCGTGTGTCAATGCATTCCTGCCGATTCCGTTGATCAGTATGTCGTAGAGCTCTTTTTTCAGGCCCTGTCTCCTGTGGAATTAGATGTGTATGCGGCTGCGGTTGCCACCCAGCAAGCAACTACCCAACAGATTACCCATGCCCATCAACAGCACTTGGAGCGTCTGCGCTATGAAGCGGCTCTGGCCCAGCGTCAGTTCAACCGAGTTGATCCTGACAACCGTCTGGTGGCGGCTGAACTCGAGAAGCGGTGGGAAACGGCTCTGGTCGAACTCAAACGGGCAGAAGAGGCACAAGCTCCACACGGCCCATCTCCCAACACGCTGCTTGCTCTCAGCTCAGAGCTACAAGCGGCCTTTGGGGCCATTGGGCAGCATTTGCCGACCCTCTGGCAGCAAGGGCGTGTCAGCCAGCGCCACAAAAAGGCCCTCTTACGTGCATTGATCGACAAGGTGGTGGTGCATCGCTTGGCTCGTGATCGGGTCCAAGCGCGCATTGTCTGGAAAGGAGGGGAGACCACGACGCTCTCAATCCCGGTTCCTGTCGGAGCCCTGAAGGATCTTGCAGGAGCGGAAACGATGGAGCGCATCATTCTCGAACGCAGCGCCGCTGGAGTCCTGGATGAGATGATTGCCCAGGAATTAACCGAGTTGGGGTATCGCTCTCCCCTGGGCCAGGTGGTTTTGCCCAGCACCGTCAAAAGCATTCGGCTCAAGCACGGGCAATTTCAAAAGCGCTCGCAGTCACATCCACGGCGGATCGAGGGAGCACTCACGATTTCGCAGCTTGCTGGAGCCCTTGACATAGATCCTCATTGGATTTATGATCGCATCCATAACGGCACGATTCAGGTGGATAAAGATCCCAAAACGCGTTTATTCTTGTTTCCCGATGAGCCAGAAACGATCGAACAGTTCAAACACCTTCGCTCTGGTCAGTTCCAGACCTTGCGTTTTTCAAGGGGGCATCAAGATGCATGATCGAAGCACGCCTTTATGTCGCCCTCCAATATCCATTCGGCTCCGGCTCTGTTGCTCAGTACCGTATGGCACTGATCTATGGCGTCCGCCGTTGAGCGTTCCTTTCTAAACCCATACGAGTTCGGGTCCGCTTGGATTTCTGCAATGGGGTCGAGTGCGAGCAAATACAAAGCCTGCATGGCTCGATCTTTCATCGTAGGTATCCCTAACGGGCGCAGGCGGCCATTGCTTTTTGGTATGTAGATACGCCTCAGTGGTCGAGGATGATACCCTCGCTGTGTGAGCGTTTCTATGGCTTCTGCTTTCTTCTGAGGGGTTTTCCAGATTTCTCCATCGACCCCTGATGTTCGTTTGCCCTGGTTTTCAGTCACTCTTTTAACAGCAAGAGCTTTGCCACTAAAGGAGTGGGTCAACAAGTGTTGCAGCGATTTGACTTTGCCCCACTTGCCTTGCTGTTGAGCCTTTACGATACGCACTTGAAGCCGCCTCACCTCTCGGTTAGCTGTTTGCCAATTAATGGTATGCCAGCCTCTTTCTTGGTGGGAAGCCGCACCAGCAGATTGTGTTTCTGCTGCCATCTGCATTGCCTCCTTTGTCGGTTAGTCAAATTCTCTCGTAAAGAAAGACCCGATGGAAGTTTGCTCGCTTTCGCGTGGAGCTTGTTTCATCTCCTATCCTTCGAGGGTCGGAAGTATTAAGCAAGCGAGCAGTATAACAGTCGCTTGACAGCAAGCTCGCCTTCTGGCAGAGTAACGGTATCTATCACTTCACTCTACCCAGAAGGAGCTTACAGCCATGATACCAGAATCGACTCGACTTGACCAGCAGACCTTGACCCTCTTCCTAGAGCAGGATGCCGTGGTGCAACGCTACCGCACCTTGTTCGCCCTGATCGACTGGACGCCCGTTCAGCGCTGGCAGCAGCAACGCGATGCCCATACGACCGGTCCGCATCCGCATCCCGAGAGTGCTTACCTCAAAGCCTTTCTCGTCAAACTGTGTGAAGAGAAGCGCTACCAGACCCAGTTACGCCGCTTCCTCGTCGAGCATCCACTGCTCGTCTTGGAGCTTGGCTTTCAGCTGCATCTGGATCCGACGCAGCTCTACGGTTTTGATGTACAACGCACCGTGCCCTCGGACCGCTGGTTGTGCGAGAAATTGCGCAGCCTGGACCCAGGGCTGCTGCACGCCCTCTTGCAGGCCAGTGTCCACGCCCTGCAAGCCGAAATCCCCGGCTTAGGCGAGGTCGTGGCTGTCGACGTGAAGCACATCTACGCCTGGGTGCGCGAAAACAATCCGCGCGAGTCGATCACCGACCGCTTCTGCAAAGACCGTCAACCCACTGGCGACCCTGATTGCCGTGTCGGGGTCAAAAAGAGCACCAACCAGGAGCAGCCCGATGGCTCCAAGAAAGAACACAAAGAGTATCTGTGGGGCTATGGCTCCGGCGTGGTCGCGGCCACGACTCCCGACTATGGCGATGTGGTCTTGGCTGAGCACACCCTCCCCTTCAACCATACCGATGTCGAGTACTACCGACCCCTACACCAGCAAACGGTGGCCACCCTGGGCTTTGTCCCAACCCATGTGGCGGCTGATGCGGCCTTCGACTGCTGGTACGTGTATGAAAGCTGTGCGCAGCAGCATGGCATCGCGGCGGTTCCCCTGCGCCATCTCACCGACACGGTCTTTCAGGCCGATGGCGTGCCGTTGTGTTTCAAAGGGCTACGCATGCACCCGACCTACCAATTTCAGCATACCAACGGCTACCGCGCCCAACGCTATCGCTGCCCCTTGCTTTTTCCAGTGCGCACCCCAGAGTCCTGTGACCATGCGCAATTTCTCAAGGGCAAAGGCTGTGTCAAGGATATCGATATTGAGCAAGGCGGCATGCTGCGCGTCTTGCTGGATCGGAACTCCCCACTCTACCACGCCGTCTACGTGCAGCGCACCTCGGCTGAGCGCATCAATAGCCAGTCCCAAGCTTTGGGTATCGAACGGCCCAAAGTGCGCAATGCTCGCTCGGTCGCCCGGCTCAACACCCTGATTTATCTCCTGATCAATACACGCGCACTCGCACGAGCTAGGTCGATTAATCGTCAACTCCTACGCTTTTAATTCTTCCGACCCTCTATCCTTCCCATTACAGGACGGCTTTTGCTTGTTCCATCTTCCTCTGTCCGCAATCTTATCGGCAGCCCTTGCGGCTTGCTTTCCCATGAGCGGGAAGATTACGGATTTATCATGTTCTGCTTATGTACCATGAGATGGGTTAGGTCCTGTTTGTTCGCCGGTGGGTATGTGTCTGCGATGGGGGAAGGGAGGACCCCCTATCCTACCCACGTGCCTTTTTGGCTCAAGCCTGTCAGCATCTTTGGCTTGTTGGTTCTCACGACGTTTATCAACAGTTCACGTATGTTGACCATACCATCCAGATCCTAGATCCCGACCACCTTGATGCTAGTAGTCGCAACGTCTCCTCGCGGATTCGTTACCATCTTTTCTAGATGAGGCTGCATTGTCCCAAGAGCTTCGCACCGTCAGATTACTCTGGCCGCACGTCTTGGTAGGATACCAATGGCAGAACATTGGGTTACATCCTCGTTTTACCGAGTCGTAACAGCTACATAAGCAACTTCATGTCGCAACCCCTCCCGAACCGGACGTGCGGCTTGTCACCGCATCCGGCTCTCACGGAATCTCCTACGTTTTTCTGATCCATACGGGTTGTATGCCAGATCAGAGAGATTCATCCCATCGTAATCTCCACGGTGAATCTTCTGATGGCATGTGGTGCAAACAGGAATTTGTTTACGATTGAGCGCTTGTAGAATGGCGTTAAACCCTACGGGTTTCTTTCCTCCTGTCTTCCTAATGTGGCGGACATGATGCATTTCTACTTGTTGTACGCTGTTGCAGACACAGCACGGCATGCCCAGTTTGGAGCGGGTTCGCATGGTGACACTCCATTGGAGACGATCCACCTTTTCCTGCCCAACCTGGAAACCGTTTCGTTGCTTTTTCCAATCACTGTTGCAGTAGAAGACAATATGGCGGTCTCGCTTTCCATCTTTTGCCTTAATAATGATGGTTGGGACTTTGCCGAAACGCCTGAAGATTTGACTCACCGAGCGTTTGTACTTGGCTGCGAGCGTTTTCGCAAGTGAGAATTTGAGGATGTATTGGATCTGGGTTAGGTGCCCGAAATTGTCCGCGAAGCGATAGTAGTTTTGTATCCCTCGATTGATACCATTGAAAAGAGTGATGATTTGATCTGCATCAAGATATATCCATCCTAACTTCGTTGTCGGTTGTCCCGTGACTGTACAGAATCCTTTCCCATGGAGTTTCTTGATCAGTTCATCTTTCGGGGCCGTCATAACGATCTCCGAGCCGGTGGATCGACGTTGAATCGGTCTTCCTGAACCGTTGTTGGTCGTCACGACGCGTTGGACTCCTTCCCTGCCAATGGCTAATCGTGTTCCCAGAAAGTGGGCCTGTTCTTTGCGTGCATGTGTGATCTGGGTCTTTTCCTCGCTCAATGTGAGCTTGAGGTGTTGCCCCAGGAACTGTTTCAGTTCCTCTTTGATCTGTTCTGCAAGCGTGCGCGGCCCACAGATGCCAATTAACCAGTCGTCGGCATACCTGAGATATTTGATGCGGATGAAGTTGGGATCGTTCACTTCTACCGCAGGGATACTTCTGATGCGTTGAACTAAGGTGCGGAATTCTTTAGTGCGGGTCGCTCCTTTCTTCACGAGTCGTTCTTTCTGCGCTGACAGTTTTCTGTGGAGGGGGTTGCGATGTTTTCTCTTCCCTCCCCGTTCCCAGCGTGCACGTATTTCCTCTGCTTTTTCATCCAGCTCGTGGAGATACACATTGGCTAAAATTGGGCTTGCCAAGCCGCCTTGTGGGGTTCCTGCCAGACTGTCGTGTTTCGCTTCTTGCAAGTCCAGGTATCCTGCTCGAAGGAGTTTCCAGATGAGATTGAGGAAGCGTTCGTCTCGAATCTTTTTACGGAGCAGGCTCACCAAAACGCCGTGATCGATCGCGTCGAAGCACGCCTGGATGTCTCCCTCCACAAACCAGTTGAGAGCAGGCCATTTGCCTCGAATTTCCCGCAGAGCCGTATGGCAACTGCGGTCTGGGCGGAAGCCGTGACTGGTTTCATGGAAGTAGGGCCCGTGTGGGCTGTCGTAGATGCCTTCCAGAATGAGACGAATGACCTCTTGCACGATTTTATCGCGTGTTGAAGGTATTCCTAACTTTCTCTTTTTCCCATTGGCCTTTGGTATGTAGACGGTTCGGACCGGTTTGAACTGAAACTGTTCTGTTCGCATTTCCTGGATGATGTGCTGGATCATGCTCATGGAGAAGCCGTCAATGGTCTTTCCGTCTGATCCTGGGGTCATATTTCCTGGGGCTGATTTGATCCTTTCATAGGCAAGGATGTACACATCTTCTTTGTACATCCACCGATAGAGATGCTCATTCACCCTATTCCTGTCTGTATTCAGTTGTCGTAGGCGCTCAAGTCTGTGTAAGGTCCTTTGTGACTCATCCAAGTCAACCTCCTCAAATTCAAGCTGATTCCCTAGAGTCCTTCCTTCTCAAAAAACACACTTCTGATGAAGTACTATGACTCCTCCGTGACCGTGGCGTAGAGTAGACGGCGGGCGAGGTGCCATCGCTGGCCCTTTTCCCTCCGTCCCTCTCCGAACCGTGCATGACCGTTTCCGCGTCACACGGCTCTCCGGCGGCTGCTTCCCGCCAGTTCAGAATACGCACATCTCGTGCTCTTCCCCCTGGGAGGCAGTCCGCCTGGACCGCTTCGCCTTGTACGTGGCCTTCCCACGTTCCCTGGTGGGGCATGACTCCCACGACTACTATCGGTCCTCCGTTGCCATAGGTTCGCACCGTTAGGCAATCCCATGTTTCGTCACTGTGATACGTCCGAGCATGACGTAGGGCACCAACTCATGTCCTTGCATGACCTCATCGATCATTCCTCATGGTCTGGAGGTTGCATCAGTCGCGAGGAAAAACTGTTGCAGACCATGACAGTGGTATCAGATGCTCTACCAACTGGGGGCACTCCTTCCCCGATTGGACATTTGGTTTCAGGCAATCCAGCTTTACCCTTATCACGCAGATCTTGCGACACCTCACCTTACAGCATCTTCAGGTGACCATCGCGTTCTCGGCAGGCTGTTGTTCCCTTGGTGTTTCCACCTCAGGTCAGCCGGTGATCTAGGAATATCCCTCCAAATTCCTCCTGATTGCATCAGGAATATCACAGTGCGCGACATGGCGCACCCTCACGGGCTGTAGGCCATCCCCAAGTTGCGCTAGAAGTCTCGTTTCGTGCTCCAGGTGCCCCTTACGTCGTTTTCCCACTCCTTGTGGGCTGGTCTCAACGAGAGCTTTGCAAGAAAATAGTAGCGTTTCCTGCAACGTCGAGCACAGGCGATCATACCGTATCCTGTGGGCTGCCGCTCTATTCCACCACGACTAGGATTTAAACAATGCTGTCTTCACCATACACGAGCCTTTCTGACTGACCTCTGATTCGCGGTACTCGAATTTCACCAGCCTTCCTCACATCATGCTCTTGTCCCCCCACGCCTTTCGGGTGAAGGTGTCTCTACTTTCTTGCGAGAGTAGATAAGATGCTGCTTTAACCACTTTGCTCTAGTGGTGCCTCTTTTCTGAGGCAGAGACTCCTATGCCACATGGGCGCAATACTATGGAGGCTCCGTCGCCGTTCGCCTCTCGGCGGGTAGGCGATCCCGTGTTTCGTCTTGGCTGTACGTATCGAGCGCACCGTAGGCGGCCCACTCATTCCCTTCACTGACCTCGTTGGTCATCGTCCATCTCGCAGAAGGAACGGCAATCTTACGTAGAAATCGTCGCTCAAGGTGGCATCGACTTCAGATATGGTGTCGATGGGAGGACAGATACTCCCCTGAGAATTGGGCTTCGGGCAATCCAGCTCTCGCCGTAGTGCGCGGATCTTGCAGCACATGAGCCTACATATCTTCAACTCATCGCTGCGTTCCGCAACATGCTATTGTCCCCTTTGCCTTTCGGCTCCAGGTGGGTTGGGTGATCCAAGCACCTCCTTCTGAGTGCTTCCTGGCTGAGCCAGGGATACAGGTCAAGCGCGACACGGCGCACACGTAAGCTGTCACCAGCCGCAAAGTAACTGATGAGTTTTTCTTACCGTTGTTTTCTAGGGGTGGAGTGAAGGTAGCTGACGCCAGGAAACCTCGCTAAATGAGCATGGGTGGTCACACGCTCCTACACCACCAAACTCGTGTGTCTTCCACCAGGGTGAGCATGCGTGAAGCCGTAGCACTTCCCAAAGCCGAATGTTTCCTCGCCTCTTGACAAACCGAGGAAAAGCTCGTATAGTAGAAACATGAACTTTTCCTCGGTTTTCATCGAGGCAAGATGCGGAGTACGAAACATGGAGGGTGTACCAGCACTCGTTGAACCTGCTGTCCATGACTGAGAGACAGGTCTAGGAGGAGGAGGAGCACATGACCAAACCAACGACGATGAGACGCTTGCCACAACAAGCGAGGGGAGAGCAGCGGATTGCTGCCATTTTACAGGCGGCTGCCCAGGTGTTCTATGAGGTCGGCTTTGATGCCGCGACGACGGACATGATTGCCCAGCGTGCGCAGACGGCGATTGGCTCGCTTTATGACTTTTTCCCCAACAAGGAGGCGATTGCTCAGCGTTTGTGTGAGCAGTTCTGCGAAGATCTGCGCGTGCTTTTTGAGGGGATCCTGACGGACGAACTGGTCCAGGTGCCGTTGTCGCAGCTTATCGATGACATCCTTGATCCGCTTGTCCAGTACCATCAGACGCACCCAGGCTTCCAGGCGCTCTGGCTCCAGTCTCAAGGTGATCCCCGTCTTTTCGCCATCCATCAGGATCTCACAGAGGTCCTGACCAGGAAAACGGCCTGGATCTTCGCCAGGCGCTACCCGAAGTCGGACGAGGCTTCCGCCCTGCGTTCTAGTCAGATCTGTATCAGGACGGTCCAGGCGCTGCTTCCCCTGGCCGGCGATGGACCAGCTATTGATAGCCAGATCATTGTCGAGTTGAAAACCATGATCCGAGCCTACCTGCAAGCGGTGTTTGGCTCAGAAAGTGAGAGGTAAGATGAAAAAAGGCGTCACCCCTCTTCTTTGGACGCTGGTTGTGATCGATGTCGTGTTGACATTGGTGAATGCGGTCTTTCCGAACCACATTCCCGTACCGCTTCTCATACCGCTTCTCATTGTGGTGCCGTTGGCCTTTGCCCTGTTTCATGGGGCAGTGCGTTACAAATGGAGCGGCATCATCACCTTTCTCGTCATGTGTCTCGTCGTCAGTAATCTGTTGGAAAACACCAGCATTCTGACAGGCTTTCCGTTTGGTCACTATTATTACACCAGCGGTCTTGGCCCCAAGCTCTTTTTGGTGCCGCTAGTCATCGGCCCTGCCTACTTCGGCACCGGCTATCTGGCCTGGGTGCTCTCGACGGTGCTGATCGGTGATATCCGCCCAAAGACCAGCACATTCACGACGTTTGCGGTGCCGTTTATGGCTTCCTTCATGATGGTGGCCTGGGATCTGGGCATGGATCCGACCAGCTCAACGATCCGGCATCTCTGGATCTGGGAGCAAGGCGGTGGCTACTTTGGCGTGCCGCTCACGAACTACCTGGGGTGGTTCTTCACGGTGTATGTCTTCTTTCAATTGTTTGCCCTCTACCTGCGTTTCCGCAAAGCGAGCCGTGAGGGGGAGGAGCCGACGTTCACGAGGTCCTACTATGCTCAGGCCATCGTGATGTATGCGGTGATTGGGCTGACAGTTGTGGTGAACTCTCTGGTGGGGAGTACGAATATGGCGATCACGGATGCGGTCGGAATCATCTGGCAGACCAGGAGTATCGCTGAGGCAGAGGCTACGGTCAGCATCTTCACCATGCTCTTCGCGGCAGCGTTATCCGCCGTGAAATTGCTGCAAGGATCAGCCGCTGTTGCCAGCACGCCAGTTGAGGCAGAAACAGGCAAAACAGCCACAGAGGAACGCTCCCTGGTGAGAAATAGGGCGGTGCCGTCAGAACGTGTCGGGTGAAGCAGCGTTTGCTTTGCTTCACCCTCTTTCAGCAGTAGTGCTCTGTAAAGAAGAGTATGAAGAAGGAGACAGGAAAAAGATGAAGATCATTACACTTGAAGAGCACTTCCAGCTTGCTGAGATCAAGAAGGCGGTGGCAAAAATGCTCCCGAGTTTCGCACATGGGTTTCACTTGCCGGCCTATGACGCACCCGACTCCCAGCTGGAAGATCTGGGGGCAGATCGCTTGCACCATATGGATGCCATGGGCATCGATGTCCAGGTCCTTTCCTATCCCTCGTCGGGGATACAGGGGGTCCCGGCAGCTGAGGCTGTCCCGCTGGCGCGCGATGCCAATGATCAACTTGCAACGGCCATCTAGGCTCATCCCGACCGTTTTGCTGGTTTTGCGACCCTCCCAACACCTGATCCATCAGCCGCTGCCGCCGAATTCGAACGTGCTGTGAATACACTTGGCTTCAAAGGCGCATTGATCGCCGGGCGGACCAATGATCGGTATCTGGATGATCCTTCATTTCATCCCATTCTCGAAGCGGCCGTTGCTCTGGATGTTCCCATCTACCTGCATCCTACCTTCCCATCCAAAGTCGTGCAGGATGCCTACTATGCTGGCTTTGATCCTGTCGTCAGTGCAAGCTTTGCGACCTTCGGTTGGGGGTGGCATATGGAGACAGGCATCCATGCGCTGCGCATGATCCTGGGCGGCGTCTTTGATCGCTATCCCGGTCTCCAACTCATTCTCGGCCACTGGGGCGAAATGATCCCCTTCTACCTGGCTCGCGTGAATGAGGCGTTATCGCCAGCCGCAAAACATCTGCAACGGCCTGTCGCGGACTACTTTCTTCAGCAGGTGTATGTGACACCCAGCGGAATGTTTACCCTGCCACCGTTCTTGCTCACCCTGCAGATCATGGGGGCAGATCGCATCATGTACGCGGTTGATTATCCCTTTATTGCGGGGGATCAAGCGAGAACGTTTCTTGAGCATGCCCCGATCAGTCCTGCCGACAAAGAGAAAATTGCGCATGGCAACGCTGAAAAGGTGCTCAAACTTTCCCCAAAATAAGCTGAACAGGCGTGGCAGTTTGATCCTGACGAGAAGATACCTGGACTTTGCACATTTTGGAAAGTAGCACCCGCAGGCGGGATTGTGACAACGGCGAACAGTGAGGAGAAGTTGACACAACCCATCCAGGGCCGTGATCGTTCGGACAGAAGGATAGGCCATCCACAGTGTCCCACCACACTGCCAGCACGTGAAACGCTGGGGGTGAGTGACTGTTGCATCGGTGTGGGAGGGCGCGGTCGTTTTCGCGGCCCTTCCTCTTGTCTCCTTCATCAAGATTGAAGATCTTCCCTACCATTCGCTCGATGGTTGCATCTGGATGTGCGGTTCCGAACAGTTCACGCTACGGTTTTGTCCCCACCGCGATCATTTTCTCAGAGGCGATCTGAAATGGCCCATCGCCCTATCGCTCCCGTAGATACTCAACGACCGCCCGCGTGAACGTCTCTTGTCCTTCGGGAAATGAGTCTTGACGTGACCGAGGGTCTCGGCCACGTCAAGAACCATACGTTGGGGAAACGTTCACCGTACCATCTGCTCGTCGAGGTGCGCAAGGACTCCCGGCCATGTTTGTTCATGTACATCTCTCGATTCCTGGTCCAGAAAACCTGCCTGGGTGAGTCGTAATCGTGTTCCCGTTCCTCTGGCGCAAGCTCGACCGTTATTACGGTTTCGGCTCCCTTCGTTCCTGTCAGCCCGGTGTGTTTACGCTAAACTTAAAGGGAGCCAGTACCTCCCTTTTTGACAATAAGATTTGGGGGCCAATACCAAATTTGTTGCCAATCACATTTGGGGGCCAA
>Ga0209180_10000966_pt1 | contig 13909 bp, 17 predicted proteins | sample CZO8metaG_3_FD_188355 | JGI IMG/M metagenome (GOLD analysis project Ga0209180, IMG submission 188355) | Vadose zone soil microbial communities from the Eel River Critical Zone Observatory, Northern California, USA - CZOApr15con2H2.8 metaG... | ecosystem: Environmental > Terrestrial > Soil >...
CCTTCAAGTTACGGTATGCAACCTCATCGACGTCCTTTATCACGACACTCGATCCCATAGACCAGGCCCACTGGTAATACTTACCACATCAAGCATAATACGTTATACACACACCGTCAGCTGTCGGCGAATAGTCGAGGATTATCGTCCGGATCGAACCTAGGTGCAGGACAAAGTGCACCCGGAATCGGGCATGGTCAGTTCGACAACTCCACTTTTCCGGCACCGTATATATATGTTCAGAATAGTGAACGAATGTTCACTAGAATGAGCATCAACTATTCCGCGGCTACAATGGCCATACTCGACGCTCTAGGCGATGATCCCGAGACCAGGTACCATGTAAGGGCGGTAGCCGAAAAGGCAAGGGTTAGCGTAGGAGCGGCAAGCATGATCCTGCACACCCTAGACAACTCTAGAATGTTAACGGTCGAGCAGATAGGGAACATGAAGCTCTATCAATACAACCTGTCCAATCCCATCGCTCGGCAGTTTAAGGTGCTTTTCAACACAGGCCGTCTCAAGCCTCTGGCAGATATGCTGGAGGAGGTGGCGGTACAGGTGGTCCTGTTTGGAAGCGTTGCTGAGGGGACGGACGTTCGCGACAGTGATGTGGACCTGTTTATTCTCACCGAAAACCAGAACATCGTAAAAGAGACACTAGCTAGATTCGTGAGAAAGCATTACCATTCCAGGCCTCTCTCTCCAATAATAATGTACGCGGCCGGGTTTGCGCGGCTTCGAAGAGAGGATCCATCGCTGTACCAGAATATTCTACGAGGTAAGGTGCTCTGGGAGAGAAGCTAAGGCCGGCTCTTTGAGATACCCTGTTAGGTTGGCGGCAATGGTCGAAGACAACATGGCTGTTACCATTCTTCTATGGTGAATCCGGGGATTCTTCCGTAGTCTCTTCTGTTCCTCGTCACCAGGGTGAGCCTGTGTTCTAGGGCAATTCCTGCTATCATGGAGTCCCTGAACTCTATTGGGAGTCCTTTGAGTTCTAGTCCTCCGAATAGTAGGCCAGCCCTCTCCGCGGAGCTTATGGAGAGGGGGAGGAGTTCAAGCCTGGAGAGTAGCCTGTTGGCTTCCCTAACGTTTTCTTCAACCATCCTCGACTTGGAGGCTCCGTAGAAGAGCTCAAAAGCATTAACTGCCGTCGTGGCTTGTCTTCCCTGTTTGTCGAGTTCCTCGACCTTTCTGGTTGCCTTCTCCTGCTTCCGAAGTACTCCTACAAGTAGGTCGGTATCGAGACATTTCAAGAGTGTCGGGTGTTGCTCCGTAGTCTCACAGTGGATTTCTTCCAGTTGCGTCTTAGACTGGAGAAGATCTGCTCTGCTTCTTCATCCGTCATCTTCCAGGCTCCGAGAGAGTCGCTGAGCTTTCCACGCTCCTTCGTGAGCCTCTTTATGACTTCAGAGAAGCTCTCGTCTTCTTTCTTCTCCTTCGCAAGCATGCTGTAAGCCTCCTCTGTGACGGTGATCGTCTTGACGCCCATGTCTGTGTTTATGTTTACACGTACACTTATAACAAGATATCGTTTCGGAGAAGACCATTCCAGAGCCGAGCAGTGACCGCACCCTCCCCCCCGTAGGCTGCTCTCCCAGAACCCGTTGAGACCAGACCCCCAAGATCATCTGTTACCATTCACCGTTACCAAACCCGTTACCAATCAAGAACCCTCCAAAAAAAATTTGTTCCCACGACACAAAACTGCCGAAACCGGAAACTACAGACCTGCCCTGCGTGAAGACCTTGCGGTCAAGTCGCAAGAATTGACCTGTGTCACTATATACTTGGCCCTTCGGTCTTCTGTGCGAGAGGATGAATTTCTGTCATGAGGGAGTTCTCGAACAGAGATTTCTTCGTAGATCCAGATATTAGAAGAGCTCAATCATTACCAGATTCGGCATTCACAGACCCCGACTTTCTCCAACTTGAAATGGAGACGATCTTCAACAAGACATGGATGCTCGTCCCTCATCATAGCTCGCCCAGTCGGTCAGAAGTTTCCACGGAACTTCTCAACAAACCAGGTTCCCGAGTCCCATTCTCTCTCATAGGAAACCCTCTCTTCCTTCAAAGGAACTCTAAGAAGGAGATCAACTGTTTTCCGAATGTCTGCACCCATGCTTGGCATCCTCTTGTAGAATCGGCCAGCGTTGGCGGCTCGATGGTCTGTCCCCAACACGGACGCGAGTTTGACTCTGATGGAAGATTCCTGTCTCACAAGGGCTTTGAGAAGTTGGAGAATTTCCCGAGAGAGTCCGACAATCTACGAAAACTGCCTATTGAGAACTGGGGTCCAATGATCTCCGTGTGCCTAGGAGAACCCTTCGCATCTTTCAGGAAGATTGCAGAAGACGTGAACGAGTCCATCCCAGGAGTGGACCTCGCCTCCTTGAAGTACAACCCGTTGCCAATGAGGTCCGAGAGGTCGATGGTAATTGGAAGCAGCATGCTTGGAACTACATGGACAACTATCACATTCGCTTCGTCCACAAGGGACCTGGAGGACTGGCTGACGCTATCGACTTGGAAACGTATACGACAGAACTCTATCAACGTAGTGCCCTATAGTGGGCCTACGCCCGGCTACCCGAGGATGGTTTTGATCCGCAACAGGTTGCGACCCGGTTCAAAGATCCGAACAATACCGACAAGCGGGTCTTCGCTCTCTGGTGGTTCATCTTTCCCAATCTTACCCTCAACTTCTACCCTTGGGGCCTATCGGTCAACCAGTACATGCCGGTACCGGGAAGACCTGACAGGACCCAATTTCACTGGCTCCAATATTCGCTTGACGAAGCGAAGTTCAATCAGAGAAACAAGGTCTGGCTCAACAAACAAGTCGACGATGAGGACATAGAAGCTATCAGCCTCGTAAACAAAGGCGCGCGATCCGGCTTCGCTCCCAGAGGCCGATTCGCTCCTCGAGAAGAACTGGGCCCTCACTGGCTGCATAGGCTGATTTATTCAACCGCCTTTCCAGAACTGTGACAACCAAGTTAGTTAGTTCGTCCGCCAGCCGGTACGGCTTAAGTTCAAATCACCGCAATACGCAGAGAAACCGGCATCCCCCAAGTCGAATTGGATAGATGAATGAAATTCTTGCCCAAGTTATCGCACTCGTAGCATACGGCAATCAATTCATATCAGGAAATCAGTCCCCCGAGCCACCCGAGCTCTTTCCTGGTAACTCAACATTTAGGCGTGCATCTTCTGTGAAGTTCGTCGCTCCTCCAAGCTCAAGATTCGGATCCCCTGTCACGCGAACGAGTGAATGGTACTCTCGCCTGAAGGATGTTGGTGCAAAACGACTCACCGTTTCAGTATCTCCAAAAGAATTCGAAAGTCACAAAGATTCGATGTGGGGTTGGTATTCTGGTGAGGTCCCCTGGGCAGTTCGAGTGGAGTTCCCGGTCGGGCCTGATTTTTGGTCGCCTGAATGGAAGAAAACTGTAGCCCAAGCTCCCTCGGACGGAAGGATATGGGACGTAGCGTACCGATCTTCCCTGCGACCTGAACTGGTATCTCTAGACGAATTATCCTTGGACGATGCGGCCTCCCAGCTTCGCACTGCCCTCAATGGGGCTAGGATGTTCGCTTCGAAAGCCAAGATGAAATACTGGCCGTCCGTGTTTGAAGATGCTCTAGAACGTATCAATTCAACTTCTGATGAACTACCAGACCATTCGGACCTACTCCCCAAAGGGTGTTGCGTAGGAATGCCTCGAAAGCTCCTAGCATCAGGGTTACGCTCTTGGGTATTCGGAGGAATGGGATGGTGGAACGATGTTGGACCCTTCCTGAATCCAATCAAGGCCAAGAACTATCGCAAAATTAGCGAAGAACTCTACCACGCAACATTGACAGCTTTGACGGTGGGAGCGAATAATTGCATCGACTAAACATGGAGACAATGTCCCTCTTAGATCTCGGAAGGTCTTTTGGTGCGGCCGCCGGGATTTGAATTCCCGGACCATCGATTTGATGGTCTCCCGGGTCGTTGGGTTGGAAGCCCACTTGACGCCTAATGCTATGTCCTAGACCAGGCTAGACTACGGCCGCACGAACTCCCGGCGTCTACCTCTGGGTTCATCTATCTTACGATTCTAAACTAACTGTGTTTGAACGCTTTCCTTCCGAGCAAGGGTTTAGACGCGAGCCGAAAACCGCGACACCTCAGCGTTGCCATCGCATCCTCACGCGAGCCGAAGGGCGCGTTGTCTGTCTGAGCTTCTTGGCACTACCTTCTCGTGCTTATCGGACCGGGAACGGTTGCAGCCGTCTCTCTAGCTCAAGGTATCACTACTTTCGAGGCTCTCGTCATCATCGCGTTCGCATTTGGAGCGACTGTTGCGATTGTCATCCTTCTGCTCGGCAGAATTTCTGGCGCCCACATCAACCCAGCAATAACGCTCGCGCACACAATCGCTGGAAAAACGACCCTGGAAGTGTTTCTCCCGTACATTTCGTTCCAAGTTCTAGGAGGGCTACTTGGCGCGTTCACGGTGAAACTCATCTTCAGCCAATTCGGGTCCCCACCAGACCTCGGCACTACCAAACTGGCCAGCGGTGTGAGCCTTCCAGTTGGAACTTTGTTGGAGGCTGCAGGGACCTTCGTGCTGGCAATGTCAGGATTCCTAGCCTCATCACGAATTCACAAGAAGCCCGGAGAAGCTACGCTTATCGGATCGACTCTGTTCGTCATCATTCTTGCTCTAGGCCCGCTGACCAACGCTTCGCTAAATCCCGCTCGAAGTCTAGGTCCGGCTCTAGCTTCAGGTTACTTGACTAATCTCTACGTCTACTGGATAGGACCCTTGGCTGGGGGTTTAATTGCCGAACTTGTCTACAGATTCTTCGAGAGGCCCAAGATTGGCAAAGGGTCCCGTACTGTTTGTTTGTGTTGAGAACGCGGGACGAAACCAGATGGCCGAGGCCTTCGCCAAGAAACACGGGATGAATGCGCAGAGCGCAGGCACAATACCCTCTACTCGGATCAACCCGACCGTTGTAGACGTGATGCGAGAACGTGGAATAGACATCTCATCCAATCAACCCAAGACGCTTACACCCGAGTTGATACGGGACGCAAGCCTCGTTGTAACAATGGGCTGCTTCATCCAAGAGGCGTGTCCGAAACCGACTATTGCCCAGATGCAGAAGAAGCTGGTCGAGTGGCATCTCGAAGACCCGAAGGGCGGATCCTTGGAAGAAGTGAGAAAAATCAGGAACGAGATCGAACACGAGATCATGGAGCTACCCGCAAACCTTCGAGCGGCTTGAACTTACGACGCTAGAAGCGCAACTTTCTTTCGAGCCTCTGTGTGGCAGTATGGTTGACCAGGGGACCATTTACAAGATAGTTATTGCTGATTACCGCAATATCTCCGCGGTCGGTCTTCACCCAAGTCGCGCGTAGTCCTATCTTCACAACGACACCCTTTACCCCGCTATACTCGACAGAATCGTCGAGTCGAAGAACACCGTCCGAAAGCAACAGAACCCCCGAGATAATGTTAGACAAAGTATTCTGCAGCGCAAGGGACGCAGTCAACCCCACAATTCCAGAGATTGTGAGAAATGAGAATTCAGACGCGATTCCGGTAAGGCTGAGAATTGCAACCCCCGCTAATGTGATCCAGATGACGGTAAACGCTTCACGTATGCTACGGGCTAGTCCAGCATGCGCCCCGGCTTTCCTTACGAGTCTACTGAGGCCCCTAATCAGAGCTTCAGTGAATAACGCCGACCCTAATACGATTAGGGCGATTTCAACGATGAGGAAGATTATGTCAGTCACGTATGGATCATCGGAGCTGATAGAGCGTTACTATCAAAGCATTTCCGATTCTACCTTCTCTTTGCGTAGTGATTCGATAAAACCCTAATTAGACCCGAGGGGCGAATGCGCTCTGGTCTTGTCCTCCGAGAAGCGGTTGCGATTCAGAATTCGAAAAGGAGACTTCGAGGTCGAACTCGAAGGTGACCATGATTACGTTAGAGAGCGATTCGAGGATCTAGAGAAATCGCTCGGACCAGCCGCCACGTTCGTGAGTGTCCTTCAGAATTCTTCGACTCCATCACACATTCCGGAGCAACAGATCGGAATCTCGGGGATCGTAGAGTTTACGGCCGAAGGAAAGCCGCACCTGACCGTCCCAGTCGACACACTCTCGGCCAAGGAGGCAATATCTCTGGTAATGTTTTCAATGCATCCCAAACCTCTAGGCGACGATGATCTCAGCTCACTGCTAAGTTCATCTTGGAAGACTACAGGCGAGAGTATTGTTCGTGCTAGAATCAGTGAGCTTCGCAGAGAAGGCAAAGTAATAACGGAACGCGGCAACTACGTCCTCTCGGGCGCGGGGGTCCAATGGATCCAGAACGACATCCTGCCACGCCTTCAGAAAGTTACCTAATCTTAGACAACCATTCTCTGCGCGCCGAGCCTTTCTCAGTCAGTCTGTAGTGGAATCTCCCTGACCGCCGGGTCCGAACGAGTAGACCTTGTCTTGAATACCGTAGAAGAGCCATCTCCACAGCTTTGTCAGACAGTTCGATCTTCACACCCGAAAGGAGATCACGGACCCTCTGGCTATCCAATTCGGCCGAAGCTTCGAAGAGCGTCAGGACCCGTATTTTCAGCTCATTATAGTCCATGCCAGAGCGGTTGAAGGAATCTCCGAGGGATAGAAGAAGGTTCGGTCCCGGAATTGCAGGGCATCTTAGCAGATTCGATATTCGGCTATGAGTAACACCTTGTCGTTAAGCCCGACCTCTATCTTGAGCCGAAATACTTTTACTTTCATTCCCAACTCTGAAAGTAACACCTTGTCGAGTGGTCTTCGGGACCGAAAAGCGTTATATCTCGACTCTGCTCACAGCACGGGCAGGAAGAATAATGTCAGGATTAGAGGTCCTTGAACGTAAGTCGAACTCCGGGGAAGGCGCGGCAGCCATAGAAGTCGTCCTAAAGCATTCGGGCATAGAGAACAGAATCATCGGCAGCCCAGAAACAGTTCTCAGAGAACTCCTCCCCTACTTCTCGAAAATCTACCCTTCCATTGAGCTCGTCTCCAAGCTCGTGCTCTCGGTTGACAGCCTAGAATTCCTTCAGAGCTGCACCGGAGTGCTCGCAGTTTCCCCAGAAGGCTTGGTCGTTCTGAAGGACTTGAGGGAACTAAAAGACAAGGAACTCATGATGATCCATCTCGCAGGCTCACGTCTACAGCATCAAATGGGCAAGAAAGAGAGCGACACACTGTCACTAGACGACATCACCAAGACTACTGGACGCCCAACAGGCACCGTAGCAGGCAGGCTAAGCGAACTTTGCAACGAGCAACTCGTCGAACGAGTCGGCAAAGGCTCCTACCGACTTACAACCATGGGTACCAGAGTCGTCATCAAGAACCTGATGCCACGCATCGCACAGCTTCCAGAGAGGTAAAGACCATGCCAGAACAACCAAAAATCAAAGTTCAGATAGAATGGGGAGACATCAAACACACAGCCGAAGGAGACCTGGAGACCGTTGTCCACGAAGTCATGCAGTTCGCAGCTAAGGTCCTACCGAACTACTCGTTAGCTTCCAAGCTAACCTTCTCACCAGACTACTCATCCATGGTTGACGATCTTTCCAGCGCAGTCCAGCTGACCCCAGAAGGGGAGGCTGTTCTACTCAAGCCCGAGATGTCTGCCGAGAACTCCATCGCCATGGTACTCCTAGCAGCCAGGGTCGCTCATGCTGTCGGCACCCGGCCCAATGTTGAGATGGACCCTGAGGCTATCAGCCGAGCAATCGGAAAAGCCGTGAAAACAGTCCGTAACACTTTGGCGATGATGACAAAGACCGGACTCATCGACAGAACAAGCGACGGCGCCTACAAGCTCAGCATGCAAGGAATACGGAAAGCCCACGAGATCGCGAAGGGTCTTACGGCAAGAGCCGCCTCAACACCAACCGAGAAACCGGTGACCGCTTCAGGATGATACGTAGACGGGTGCGGGGACAGACGGGAAAGGGGGGTTTCCCGTCTGAAACTGGGGGAATCTAACCTTGCTCCACCGCACCCAAGAGAGTACTGAGCCTCTACAGCAAATAAAAAGCATACCGGAGGTCGTCATCGGACTACCATCCATCCCAGAATCACTGGTCGAACTATCGACTCGGTCCATGCAATCGCTCCAGGGTTCAAGGTTCAACCCCAGACCAGTGTCGCTTGTGGAAATGGGGGTAGATGACGCCGACTCTGAAGAGAGACTGGAAATCGGAGGATCTCTAACCGCATTTGGACTGAAACGTTGCGCAATCAATCCCGCGAAAGAATTCGTGCCAGTGGTTGCTTGCGACGCGTCCAGCGTCAAGATTGGCGAGACCGAGAATGGAATGATTTTCGCTATCCGAGCAGTCGGAGTCTGGAGGCAACAGAGCAAGATTCTGTATACCAGATGGGGTCCGCTACTCTTTCACGTTCCAAACTCTGAAGATGTAAGCCAATATCGCGAAGATGAGTCTCGCGCCTTCGGTGGATTATCACTGAAGACCCTCAGGGTACTCACACGACTCCGGAACCATGTTGAACGCTGGGTCCAAGAAGTCCTGTCAGAATCGTTGCACGACGGAATCTTATTGATCGATGGATCCCTCACCGCGGGTACGCCAGATAACCCCACGGCCCGCGTCACCAAGATTCTAGCGACAGCCCGCCAAAACAACTCCATTGTAATCGGCATATCCAAAGCAACTCAGCTGACAGTTGGGGGAAGAAACATTCTCGGACTCACAAACGACAAGGACGCGCCGCACCAAATCGATATCAGCTCTCTAGTCGAAAGCGAATACCCGCCATACCCCGTTAGGTTCCTTGGCAGAGTGTATGTAGCAAAACTATCCAGTGACGGATTCCTATTCAGAACAGACATTGATCGAGAGTCGAGCCAGGAACAAGCCCAACAAGCGCTCGAACGACTAGCTGGCACCGATGTTATTTTCCACGGTTATCCAGAGACTCTCAGAATCGCCCACATATTCAGCACCTTCACGGCCAACGAGATTCTCGCCGTCCAACGATTCGTAGCATCCAACCACCACATCACATTACAATCCCGTCCCAGCCTACGACGATCACTCTTCGGACCCTTCGGCACAAGCAGGTACGTGGCCTAGCCGTGCGAATCTACCGGAAAGAAGGCGATCAAGTCCAACTGATCGCCTTTCCTGACGAACAGGTCCAAAGAGGAGACTATTTGCTGATCGAAGACCCTGGATTGGCTAAGGGACTGCTCGTCCAAGTAATCGATCTGCAATACGCCAACGTCCCAGGAATCCTGGAGGATATTCTTCGAGACGTCATGACGGACGGCGAGCTCTCTGGGGAGGACATGGACCCTCTCAACATTTCCAGCGAAGTAGACGCGCTGAAAGACACGCGGCTTGCAGTCTGCAAGATCAGAGGAACAATCACTGGAGAAAAGGACCTCTCACCCACCACATCATGGCTTCCGTCCCGAACGGCGTCCCGCATACGCGCCTACCCAATCAACCGTCTAATCATGAACGGCGGAAAGATGCCACTCAAGATCGGCCATAACGACGGCGACCCTGTCCAAATCGACGCCAGCGGACTCGACGGCGGCCTAAACATCATCACCGGCCGCAAAGGCACAGGCAAGTCACACCTCGCCAAGCTACTTCTCCTATCCATGAGCGGACTCGGAGCACCCTGCATCGTTCTAGATGTAAATGGCGAATATGTCAACCTCCACAAGTCTAAGGACGGACGCTTATCCACGTCGAGGCTCACGGTGCTTGCGCCTCGAAGCGGAATCAACTTCGCCCTCGCCAAACTCGGGTTCCGAACAATGGCAGGAGTCCTAAGCAACGCTCTGGACCTTCCAGCAACTTCGTCGAAGGTATTCAGCACCATCTGGCGGGACTTAGAGTCAAAGGGTGACCTGACTCTACCCAATTTGCTTCAGACCGTCCAGTCATGGAGCTGCCACGAAAGCGTTAGAGAAGCACTCACCTCACGGCTACAAGTGCTACTGGAATCCGGACTCTTCTACGACGAATCCAACCCTCTAACTGAGGAAGAGATTCTTCACGCTATCGACGGCGGAGGAATCCTCGTTGTCAACCTGAAGAACCAGAGCCACACTGTCCGACGAATAATCGTCGAGATCTTCTTGGGTGAGCTGACGAAGATTCTGTCTTCGAACTGGCTGCGAGCCGCCTTCCTCTTCGCCGAAGAAGCCCACCTCTACCTCAGGGACACATACTGGGACGACATTATCACGAGGATGCGCCATATCGGCCTCTTCACGACCTTCATCACCAACCAGCCCGACACCGTCCAAGAAACCATCTACCGACAAGCCGACAATGTGTTCATCTTCAACTTCACCAATGAGCATGACATCGAAACGATCGGGAAAGTTGCAAAGTCAGACAGTGAGACAATTCGCTCTCTAATCAGAGGAACACCAGAGCGACGATGCCTACTTCTCGGAAATGTTGTCCATGACTTGCCCTTGATGGTCGACATAGAGGCTCTAGATGTCCGAACGATGGGAGAGACAAGGCTGTTCTTCTCGTAGCGACAGTAAGCCAGCTACTGTCCCGTCATCATATTCCAAGTGACGGTTGTAGAATAAGCAGGTTTCGTCTGGATAGAAGCCAGCGCTTTTGTTAGAGATTTCAAGTGTCCGTACCCTACTACAGCAACTACCTGACCAGCGCTGGAATACATGATATCTCGAATTCTAGCCACCATGAACTCCTCCCGGACATCGAGCAGAATCTTACTCAATTCAGGATAGCGCAGGCGAAACAGCCGAAGCTGCTCCTCCAAATTCTCCGTAAGCTTCGACAAGTTGAACCCGCCAAACGGTAAGAGCGCGATACTAACCAAGGAATCTACGCTCAGCCTCACCTTTTCCCGTAAGGGAAGCTTCCGCAGAGAACCGACCGTCATTCCAATTGGGAGATCTACAAAAGCCACCCTAGCCCCAACCGCCCTAGCGGCCTCAACCGCTCGGAGCATCTCTTGCCCCGGCGGCGAACCAGTCATCTCCCCCGCAAACCTCTCCAAGAGCATCATCGCCAGAAACGATCCTCCACCCCCGCGGCCTGAGGACCTACCCGGATTCTCAAGTGCCATAAGCCTCCCCTCATCCAACTCCAGCGCCACCACCTCCGGCTTTATCCGCAGAATCGTTTCCCGTGCAAAGCTGGCGCTCTTAGGGTCCACGTGAATCGTCCCAATCAGACTTAGGCGATCACCCACCTTCTCAATGGCCGACGAGTCTGCAACCGTCACCGATTTTCGCTTCAATCCCTATAAGGCGGTCAATCTACCTTTCCATTCATTCCAGTTATCCAAGCACGCCGAGGTCCAACAAGTGAGCGAGATCGACAAGCTCGACGACGAACGACAACAACTGAGAATTGAACAATCAAAGAGTCTCGACCAGCTTAATGAGACAAAGATCAAGCTCCAGAAGGTCCGGGAAGAACTACAAAATCTACGCAAAACTCGGGACGGTCTGAATGAAACTGTCCGAGCGCTCAAACAGACCCGGGACAGGCTCCGAGACACATCCCGCGAGAAGCTCTCGACTCTTCGAGAACTTCTCAAGAAGATGAGCGACCGACCACACGCGTCAATCGCCGAGAAGGAGATAGCCGCGTTGGAATGGCAGGTCCAGACATCACCGCTTGAGAAGGACGACGAGAAACGATTGATGATGAAGATCAGAGGCTTGGAAATCCGGGTCACGGGCTACCACAAAGTCCTCAAACTAAGAGAGGATATCACGAAACAGCGAGAAGAAGCAGACCAGATGCACGCGAGAATCCAGGAACTTGCCGCTGAAAGCCAGAAGCATCATGCGGACATCGTCCAACTGTCCGAAGCATTTCAGACACTCAGACTTAGACGCGAAGGACAGCAGAAAACCCTCGACGACCTCAAACGTAGAACGGCTGAGACGAATCAGAAATTCCTACGACTTAGAAATACTTTAACAGATGACGAGAGAAAGATTCAGCGTCAGAAGGGAGAAGCCCTCAAGGAAGCTCTAAAGGACGCTGCTCAAAAGAAGCTCAGCAAAGGCGGAAAGTTAACTCTACAAGAACTCGGCGCACTCTACGAAGGAACAGAAGAATGAAACATCCCATCGCCATCATCGGCGGCTCAGGAGTAAAATCCATCCTCAAGGGAAACCAGAAAATCCTCGGAACACCCTACGGACCAACACCTAGCCTCACATTCGGCGAAATAGACTCAAGACCCACAATATTCCTACCAAGACATGGAGAAACTCACGCCAGTCCGCCCCACAAGGTAAACTATCGAGCGAACATCTGGGGGCTGAAGAGCCTTGGAGTCGAACGCATCATCGCGACAAACGCTGTTGGTGCGATCGACCAACAACTCTCACCCGGCGAAATCGTCGTCCCCTCGGACCTAGTCGACATGACAAAGTCCCGGAGTGGAACATTTTACGAAGGCTCTCCCGTTACGCACATCGACGTCTCCCAGCCCTATTGCCCTAAGGTCCGAGAAGTCTTGACCGCCTCGACCGCGGCAACAAGCAGAAGCCCTCCTAGAGAGGTAGTTATGGCGTGTACGGAGGGACCCCGTTACGAGACCCCCGCCGAGATCAGGATGCTCAGGACCATGGGATGCGGAATAGTGGGAATGACCGGAGCCCCCGAAGCCTTCCTCGCCCGCGAACTCGAAATGTGCTATGCCTCGATAAGCTTCGTATCCAATATGGCCGCGGGACTTCAGAGAACGTTATCAGCAAGAGAAGTAGAAGAGAAGGGCCACGACACCAGCCAAGTGCTCAACAAGATACTAACTGGAGCGATAGCAAAAATACCCGAGTCTAGGAAAGACTGTCCCTGCGGGACCGCGCTCGCGCACGCTCGACTGAAGAGAGAGGAAACCCAGGAACTCGCCTAATGATAAACAGCCTCCTCAGAATTGCTGGGGTCTACAAAACCTACGAAAAGTACCTGATCCAGCAGATCAAGTACGGCCCCATGCCACAGCACATTGGAATAATTCTAGACGGTAACCGAAGATGGGCAACAGAGAAAGCCCTCAACTCCACCGACGGACACTGGGCAGGTGCGAAGGTCGGCGAAGAGGTTCTTGACTGGTGCTTAGAATATGGAATCAAGACTCTGACGCTCTACACGTTTTCCACCGAGAATTTCTCAAGACCCAGCGAAGAGGTAAACTCAATCCTCAAGATCGTAGAAGAAGAAACCCGAAAACTGGGAAGGGACAGCAGACTGCACTCCCAGAAGGTACGAGTCAAAGCGATAGGCCGAACAGACCTATTGCCTGAAACCCTCCAAGACGTTTTCAAGCGTCTAGAAGATGAGACAAGCATGTACGACCAGCACTTCCTAAACCTCGCCATTGCATACACAGGAAGAGCCGAGATAGTCGACGCTACGAAGAAGATAGTAGAAGATGTCCATCAGGGAAATCTTGATCCGCAGCAGATTGACGAGGATACTTTTCACAAGTATCTTTACACTGCTCATCTACCGAATCCGAACCCTGATCTCGTCATACGCACTTCAGGCGAAGAGCGTTTGAGCGGATTTCTGCTATGGCAGTCAGCCTATAGCGAGCTGGTGTTCGAAGACGTTTACTGGCCAGAGTTCCGGAAGATCGACTTTCTCCGAGCTATACGACTCTATCAGAGGCGCCATCGAAGATTCGGCCGATAATCCAACCGCCTACGAACGCGTCTTTGATGATGGACGAACTTATCTAACTAGAGTCAGAACTGTTCCAGGGCCCGGGCCTTGGTCTATATCAAGAGAATCGACATCCGAGGCTTCAAGACCTTCAACAAGAAGGTCTCAGTCAACCTCGAC
>Ga0209180_10000973_pt1 | contig 13877 bp, 12 predicted proteins | sample CZO8metaG_3_FD_188355 | JGI IMG/M metagenome (GOLD analysis project Ga0209180, IMG submission 188355) | Vadose zone soil microbial communities from the Eel River Critical Zone Observatory, Northern California, USA - CZOApr15con2H2.8 metaG... | ecosystem: Environmental > Terrestrial > Soil >...
TCCGATCCGGGAACCCGCTATATCATCTTTGGTCCAACTCGCCGCGATGAGCCTTGGCTTCTGAGACTATCATCCTTGCCTCGCGCGAATCTCGCGCAGTCCGTACTACCTTGAGTTCGTTGACAGGAATTCTTGCATTGCATTTGGGACATGTCTTACTCTTGTAGCGAGAATCCGCAACGAGAAACGTGTGACAGCGTGGACATTCTGCAACAATGTAACGGTCGATCATAGAATCTTCCTGGACAGCAAGATTGGGTCGTACTTCTTCAACCAATCTGGTGAGGATTTCAAAGTCCATCCTTTGTTTCTCGATAACACCCTCAAGATTTCGCGCATGAGTTCCTCGGGACGCTTCCCTGTTGCATCCATTTCGAGGACCCTCGTCTTTCCTAGGACCTTCAGAGAATCATATAGAGAAACATCAATCATTTCCGATTCGACGTTTTCCCAAATCTTCAGCTTCGGCCAATTCCTCGCGTGTAAACGTTTGGCCAGAATTACTGGGTCAAGACGTAGAACGATGGCAATCATTCCACGTGTTTTAGGAAGGATTGAACTGACGGAGTGAGTTTCAAAGACAATTCCCTTCTTTTGGTGATCCTCGAAATAGCCCTGGAGATTTCTTCTTACAGAACGCTCGTCGATTATGTATGATCTGGTTTTGCGATCGAATCCTTTGTGGAGTCTCTGCTTCCTCACCAAGTCGCCTAAGCTAGAAAAGGTGAACCCAATCTTTTTCGCCAGCAGTCTAGCGACGACTGTCTTTCCGACTCCGGGCGTCCCGGTCACGATGATGATCTTGGGCAACGTTTGTTCTGGTGCTCCGGCCGGGACTCTCCGCCCTGTCGAAGCTTTTGAACCCGGGTCGCCGGATCGAGAGTCCGGCATACTATCGGCCATGTGCAGACCGGTCTATACTACCGGAGCAGACGCTCCGGGAAAATATGTTTCAGTTAAGGGTTGTGGATTCCCCGAAGACTTAGCGATTGGACTGGCTTTCATCGTTACCCTATCGTCCCGTATCCTATTCGTTTTCTCATAGGGTTGTCGAACACTTCTGCCTTGGGCGCGAATAGTCTTGACTAATCCCAAAAACCTATCGCAACGCGTTCTGAAATGCAAGATGCGACGGAGAGCCTTGCGACGAAACTCTCAGCCAAGGCATCGCTGATCCTTCACGCGACCCGAATTGGTTGGCTAGATCCTAACGGTCAAATGAACGGGGCACCGATTCTCTCGGGTCGGGGGTGGGATTTCACCACCAGTTTGCGAAGCAGGTAAAGGGTGATCGACGCATCAAGAGGCCTTAGAGCGCGATTCTTGTTGGCACGGATGCCTTCTGGGATTGAAATTCCATCGACAGTTTTGATGCTAGCAAGTGCCTATTAGAACCCGTTTCTATCAACCTGCATCGCGATTGCGAATGGTACAAACAGCGTTGGAGCGAGAACTTGGGGTGAGCTGTCGACATCAAACAAGCTATATGAACAGAGGTGGCGCAATAATCTGCAGCCGTTGCAGCAAGAGATTTCCGCCGCCGGCAAACATCTATGCCCGCAAGAATCGTGTTCCCAAGCAGGGACCCTAACCATCCGTATTCTACGAGGCGGGGAGGGCGGATTCCAACCCCAGTCTCCGTTGAACTTGTCGACATGAAGCCGGCTTTGGTTAGATCTTTCGGTCATGGTATATTCCTACCTTGCTAGAGATTGCCTGGGATATATACGCTCAACCGCCGAACGGGCGCATTTTGGGCTAGGAACTCATCCCGTATGTCTTGAGTAAAGTGACCTGGCTGTGACTTCGGTCAGTCGAGGGTTACGATGGTAGGACAGAAGGAAAACAGAGGATACCTCATTAGGTTGGCAAACGCTGATGATAAGCTAGGCTACCTTGCAATAGCCGATTGGTACGCTTCCATTCCACAACCAAGCGCCCAAACTGAACAGGAGTTTCAAGCGAAAATGACCGTTTGTATGCACGACTTGGTTGAAAAGGCTAAGCGCTTGCATCCGGAAAAGAGAGATGATTTCAGTAGTATTGCGCACGAAGTCAAAGAAGAATTGATTCTGAGAATCAGAGCAACAAGAGTGAGCGGGCTTCGAGCGAAACACAAAGTAGGTAGTTGATTCCTACGTGCGTTCTCTCTTACGGGCGTACCCACGCCGACAACCCCGCGTCAATTCGGGTGTCGGATTAGTTACGGTTGCCACTTCCGATTAAACGTGCCTCGAAACATATTCTAAGCGAGATTTGGAATCTATCGCTGACTTAGCTTAGCGGATACTCCTGAAGACCTTAGGCTCCGCCATGTAACCTCCGGCATGTTCGAGAACTTGGACATCACTCGACATCATCTTGGGAACTGAATTCAAAACGGCATCAGTGGGAAAATACAATGCCCAGTCTTCCGGCTATCCTCAGAGAACAAGCCACAGCAACTTGCGGCCCAGCTAACGGAGCTCTCCCGATGTCCTAGGCAATTTTCGAAGTTAGAACTAGAAGTACTCTTGAAAAAGGCATCATCTCCGCCTGACTGGCGGGGGTCTCCCCAAGTATTACGGGATAAAGCCCTTGGGAAGCCACGCTAATTGCCGAATCCCGGCCAGTTCTCAGTGGTCCGGGGAATCGGTTTCAGAGTGAGCTTGAGCTGATGGGCTTCTCTCACAAAAGCGGGCATTCTCTCAGAAAAGTGGCGATCATGGAACAGCCCGGGGCTATCAGTTGGGAAATTCATGTTGGTTTGCATTGTTGTTTTCCTATTTTGTTACTCCCATGTAATAGCTGTTACTTACTTATAAGCCTTCTTTAAAAATAACCATATGTTACATCAAGAGAATAGGAGGTCAGACCAGGCTTGTCAGTCCATAGGAGAATGAGGCCAGCGTCCCCGAAGCGGTGCGTCAGAGTCTGACCAGGCCCATGCCATTGATGAATCCTTGAAGATAGAGCTCACAGATTTCCACTCTCTTACAGAACGCATTCATGTAGGGTCAGTTAGTTGGCCCTGCGCTTTTCCTTCTTGCAGCGAATCAAATGTTCGAGTGGAAGCTCTATTCCCTGCTGTTTCAGCAACTTATCATATCGTTTGAGCAATCGGTCTGTCGCACCCCATGTTCGAAGTTCTCCGACTGCATTCTCATAACCTAGATGTATTGTGGTATCATAATACGTTACGCGAAAGCTGTGAAAACCGGCCTTTCTCATCAAGACGAACAGTTGGTCGGGAGTCCAGGATGGCCAATGTTTGATCAGGAGCTCTTGAGGTCCAGCAGTTGGACAGGACAACCATTCACCGTGAACCATGATGCCCCCTGGCCGAAGGACGCGATAAAACTCTCTCAGCGCCCTCTCCAACTGTGCCTTACGAGGAAGGTCACAAACCAGCTCGTTTGAAACTACTCCATCAACGCTCTCTGCGTCCACATCCTTGAGTTGTCTAACATCCGAGGCCACAACACGGACACGCCGCTCCAATCCTCTTCTGTGTAATGTTGCGGCAAGCTCATTCAACCAGCCAGCGTAGGGACCCTTCGAAGAGTCTACTACGATCATCCTAGTCGAGACTGGTAACTTCCTAAGCAAGGGTATTGTCAACTCGCCTCTCCCGCAACCAGCCTCGAGAATAGTCCCAATTCTCTTGGAACCAATCTCTTGAACGAAATAATCCGCCAATCTATCATAATACTTGTAGCGTGCCCGGGCCAAATCCCTCGGCCTATCGGCATAGATCATCACGTATCTTCATCGATAATGGGTAGATCAACGCTGACACATCGGTCCAGCGTACCTATAAGCGACGATCAGCCCTCTTGCTGTCATGATAAACTCAGAAAAGCTTCTGAAAGACCTGAACCTTAGACTCGCGCACTTCGGGGATCCCGACATGGCAAGCGAAAGATCCCTCTTGCCTAACTCAAGCCCTTCATCGGACGCACGTCGGCTCTACCTTGAGATGGCCGCTAAGCTAGTCTTCAAGATAGAATAGTGTAGCGGGCGAGAGCTTAGGCTCTCCCTTTCCCTGCGCTTTCATGAGCCAGGTTGACGCCAATTCGAACGCCTTTGCCCTCGTAGCTGGAAGTCAAGGAACTCCTTGGTTCCCATCGCCGATGACATAGGCCCGGCAGTAATGAGTCAGACAGTTAGAAATATTGTAACCAAGAAAGGATCACTCAAGAACTCCTGAGCATGATGGGCAACGGGAATCTAGTTTCGTGAGGTCACTCTGTGCTTTTGTTGGGAGGCTGGTTTCCGGAACGCCCTGCATGACTTATGTTACAGGTTCCGGACCTCGTCATAGCCCGCGGACCCTTGCCCGCAGGAGACTACAGAGAGTTCACAAAGTCACGTAGAGCCTTGAGTCTGCAACGCCGACCAATATGCTGATGCCTACTGCCGCCACAACGCTTCACCAAGCTCAATGGTTCGTGCCCGCACCTGAATCCACTGGCTACATTTCCAGCACCGGACAAGTGCGCCGGGCGGAGCCAAGCCTAGGTCGATGCCGCATGGCACGCAAGACACTGGAGAAATCTCGTCTGCCATTTTCGGAATAACGTGGTAGAGGCTGAGATTTAAGCGATGCTAATAGTAGGAGAGAAAAAGGAGAGTGGAGAGGACGGTGAAGCTTATTCGTCCCTCTCCATCAAGCGAAGTGGCCGTTTATGGAGGCCGGAAGGCCCAGCCCATTGAATGCCCAAATCTCACAAAAAGGTGACTACAAGGCTGGGTTCTTGGAGGCTGTGAAGAAACGTTTCGTCGAAATTGGTGGGACAGCTCAAGACCTAAAGGAAGAGGAGGTAAAATCCGCTTAGAGGCACTTCTTGGGAAATGACAACTCCGGGCTGATCCATACTGAACGCAAGGCTTCGTGAATTCTCGGTATCTACCTGGACAACAGGTCCCAGTCAGCTTCTCTCTCAAGAACGATTCTTCCGTTGATCTCTATGTGTATCGCGTAGGAATAAGGACAGGTTGGATGATGGATACTTGGTCCCATTAAGACGTGAAGGAACTAATGAAAAGCGGCGGCCCGCGCTGGTTCGACTTCCGAGTCCCCATTCCCCACGATATTGGCCTCTGAAACCACGACTTGGTGTTTGGCGTTGAAGGGCAATATGCCCGGGTCTCAATTGCAAACCCAAGTGGAGTGGTCGAATCCTGCAGTTCTCCAAATCAAGAAACCTTGCGCCCTGACTAGGACCCGAGTTCAGGCTGGTGAGAGGACATTCAGTAGTTCATCTTGGCAGCTTGTGTCGAGTGGTCAATATCGATCCTGTTCCTTTTGTTTCCATGCTTAGGATCATGTCTCGAGATTTTACGTTCTCCCTCTCAGCCAGAAGGATTCTAAGGCTGGCGACGGTTTCGCTTTTCAGTTAAGTCTTTTCTGCAAACCGTCTAATCGGGCGGTGGACCCTGGCCCTTCGGCATGGGCGGAGGTTTCGCTGCCGCGATGACATCGTCGATGCGGAGAATCATCGAAGCAACTTCCACAGCCGATCCGATCGCATGCTCCTTGACTTTGACAGGTTCCAATACTCCTTCCTTCATCATGTCAACAATCTCGCCGGTGTAGACGTTGATGCCGCTCCATAGTCCCTTCGCTTCATGTGCAGCTCTGAGAGCGACTAGAATGTCAACCTGGTCGAGGCCCGCGTTCTCAGAAAGTGTCCGAGGGATCGCTTCCATTGAGTCAGCAAACGCTTCGACAGCGAGCTGTTCTCTGCCACCGATCTTGGTTGCATAGTCGCGTATTCTCTTAGCTAACTCGGTCTCGACTGCGCCGCCCCCGGCGACTATTTTGTTCTTCTTGACGACGTCTATTACGACTGAAAGTGCGTCTTTGAGAGACCTCTCGGCCTCGTCTACCATGCGTTCCAGACCCGCGCGGATGAGGATGCTTACCGACTTGGGGTCCTTTGCGTCTTCGATGAAGATCATCTTGTCGTCCCCGATCTTACGTTCCTCCACGAGCCCCGCGTTTCCAAGATCACTAGCCCGCAGATCTTCCAAGTTCGTAACGATTCTGCCACCAGTCGCCCTGGACAGTTTCTCGATGTCGGATTTCTTGATCCTTCTTGCCGCAAGAATTCCCTGCTTCGCCATAAAGGACTGGGCTGCCTCGTCAATTCCTTTCTGGCACAGAACTACGTTGGCTCCGGCCTCTGCGACTTTATCGACCATGTCCTTCATCAGCTTCGTCTCCTCATCCAGAAACGACTGCATCTGTGCCGGGTTGCTGATCTTGATCTCCGCGCTAAACTCCGTCTTCTCGATCTCCATCGCAGTATCCAAGAGCGCGATTCTGGCCTTCACCATCCGTTTCGGCATTCCAGGATGAACGACCTCCTTGTCAATAATCACGCCATTGATTAGTTCGGTGTCCATCAGGCTCTTCCCCTCCTTCTTCACCAGCTGAATATTGTCGATGTCAGCGACAAACGAGTCTCCTCTCTTCTCAATGATCTGGTTAACAGCCTGAACAGCTATCTTCGCAAAATGTTCGGTAGCGCCCCCAAGACTCTTTCCGCGCATCGCTGTAATAGCGACCTTTCTCAGAGTCTCAGTATCCTTCAAGTCCACAGTTTTTGAGATCTCATTCAGAATCTCTCTGGCTTTTTCTCCAGCTTTCTTGTAGCCTGCGTTGATCACAGTTGGATGGAGTCCCTGGTCGAGCAGGAACTCTGCCCTTTTCAGAAGTTCACCGGCAAGAACCACAGATGTTGTAGTGCCATCTCCGACCTCGTCGTCCTGAGTCTTGGCCACTTCAACAAGCATCTTGGCAGCTGGGTGCTGTACATCCAATTCATCTAGGACGGTAGCCCCGTCGCTCGTGATAGTAACATCCCCTAGACTGTCCACCATCATCTTGTCCATTCCACGCGGACCTAAGGTGGTCTTTACAACTTCAGAAACAATACGTGCCGCGCTGATGTTGCCTCGCTGGGCATCCTTTCCTCTATTTCGCGACGATCCTTCTTTCAGAATTATGATTTGTTGATTTGCAAGATAAGACAAATCTGTTTTCGCTCAGCGTCGAAGCGGAAATATTTCGATAAAAACCTTATCTCAGATGATGGAGGGGTTTTCTGGTCATTCTTTCCAGATTCGCTTCACTGCGAGCCGGATATCTTCAGCTCTGACCGTTTTCCGCCCCGCATGGGTCGCCAGTTCCAGAGCCTCCTTTCCAACTCTCACAGCAACCTCTTCCACTACCTTCCGCAGTTCTTCCGCCGCATCATCGCCTATTCTACCCGCACCGCCCTTTTTTATGAGCCGATGCACTGCAGCGGTTGAAATTTCGGTTTCCGCCAACTATGCGACCGATTTCAGTTCCGAAAACTGTCTATTTAACAGTTAGTCGCGGCAACGCGCGTTTTCGACGCCAAATATTTAAAAGTCCAGCTCAGATTCTGACGTCTTCGGGAATGCTAGAGTGGGTAAGGTTCGGATAGCAGCCGTCAAGAAAGTCGCCAGGGAGCTGGTCGCACGCTATCCGGACAAGTTCACAACCAATTACGAGTCTAACAAGACGGTTCTTGCTGATCTTGTTGATGCGAAGACCAAGCGCCTGAGAAATCGCGTAGTTGGATACGTTACGCGGTTGAAAATAGTCGAAATCAGGAGAGCGGCCGCTCCAACCCAAATCTCCGAAGAATCCGACCGGGAATAACACGGTCCGGGCGGTCCACTCGGGCTGTTGGAAGTAGACCCCTCTGGGAAAGGCTTCGAAATCAATACTGGCAAGATTCCCATTCTGCTAACCCTGAAGCGGATTCGTGAACTCAAGCCCCACGAGGAGACTGTACCTTCAGATCTTCAAGGGATAGTTTCCACTTTCGAGCGAGACCCGGTGCTTCGCCATCCAATAATCGCTGACTCTACAACTGGAGCCGTTTTGGACGGAACTCATCGCCTCGCAGCTCTTTCGCAACTGGGTTGTCAAACAATTCCGACTGCCCTAATTGACTACCAGAATCCTCTGGTTAGGGTTGACCGGTGGTTCAGAGTGATCACCGGCGAGGATCTGACTGATTTCATGAAACGAACAGACCAGAGCCGGAGTGATATGGCTACGTCAGCTTCAGAAGCGGACCAAGGCCTACTCTCTCGGTCGAGTTACGCGGCCCTTTGCAATCAGAAAGAGTGTTTTACCTTTAGGTCAAACGGACACAGAGCCTTGGAAGCCTGTAAGCACGCCTTTCAAATCGAGGAGATCGCGCGCAACAATCATCTGAAAATAGGTTACACCGACGGCGATGATGTTAAAGGTCTCTCGAGAAACAGCTTCTTGATGTCAACGATTCGCGTCGAAAAGAGCGAAGTGATTGAGAGCTGCGTCAGCCACTCTTTGTTCCCGCCGAAATCAACCCGTCACCTGATCCCCTCTCGACCACTAGGTCTTTCGTTTCCATTGGACTGGCTGAAGAGCAAAAACTATGCAGAGGCAGAATCCGCGTTTGAGAAGCACATTCGTTCAAAGCATATCAGGCGATTGCCTGAAGGATCGAAGGTAGGCAGCAGGAGATACCTGGAGGAAGTGTTCCTATTTGAGTGAAACCCTAGCTGTCAGCCGATACAGCTACTCAATCAAATTGATCGGGGTCCTAGCCACTGCCGCCGGTACGCGACAAGTGTCGATAAATTCAGAAACAGAGCTCTCTCTCACCGACGTTATCTCGAGTCTTCTCGCGCGAGTAGACAAGCGTCAATTCAAGGAATTACTCATCGATTCTGCCACAAACAATCCACTCCCCAACGTCATCATGTTACTGGACGAGCAGGACTGTAACCTGTTTCAGGGTTTACGGACAATGCTCGACTCTGAAACCGTAGTTACGATAATTCCCGTGGCGCACGGAGGCTAAACTTCAACAATCTCGCATTTCAAGCGCTTGATTACATCGTCAGCTTTGTCGACCTTGACTTTGAGCGTGTACAACTGGCTGGGCGTTCTAAGCTTAAGCTTGACGAGGTCCTTGGAACGTTTGACTCTGCACTCATGCGCTGTTTCCGAGAGCCCGACAAATTGGTCGGTGTTGGTGATTTCAGCCGGCATCGATGGACGATGCGGGACTTGGGAACCGTCCCACTATAAACCATTGCGCGACCTTTCCGCTCACTAATCTTGCTTGATACAAACCCTGGCATATCACACAACAGCGTCAGTTGTGATTAGCTCTAATATCACTAGGAACGGAGAGTTTCGGCAAGCTCCACAATGATTCGCGTTGGAATAATCGGAAAGACGAACACCGGAAAAACAACTTTCTTCAACGCTGCAACCTCAAGCACAAGAGACGTATCTACCTACCCCTTCACAACCAAGAAGCCAAACATTGCCACAGGCCAAGTGCAGACACTATGCGTTTGCCGAGAATTGGGAGTCACCGACAAACCAAGAAACTCCACATGCATGGATGGCTGGAGATTCATACCAATCGAGGTCATCGACCTTCCCGGACTCATCAAAGGAGCATTTGAAGGGAAAGGTCTAGGAACCCAGTTCTTGAATGTTGTATCACAAGCCGACGCACTGCTACACGTGGTCGACGCATCCGGTAGTATAGACGAGCAGGGGAAAATTACCCATCCAGGAATGGGAAACCCAGTCATTGACGTTTACGATATCGAGGAGGAGATGATCCTATGGTTCAAGGTAGCAGTAGACAGGGCACTTCAACGAACCAAGAAGAAATCACTCAAAGCCGGGTCCTTCGACAAACCAATATCGAAAGAAATGGCGGGAATCGGAGTCAAACTAGAACACGTCTCGAAAGCACTCGACCAGACCGACCTGTCCAAGACACACCCAAGGGAATGGAAAGACTCAGATTCTCGAACATTTTCAGAAACGCTCCGCGCAATCTCGAAACCCACAGTCATTATTTCGAACAAGATGGACTTGGCTTATTCCGAAAAGAATTTCGAGAAGCTTCGTGAAGAATTCAAATCACAATTAGTCATCCCGGTTTGCAGCGAAGCCGAAGTAGCGCTAAAGAGGGCTGAGAGCAAAGGATTCATCCAGTACGTCCCCGGAGAAGAGACGTTCAAAGTCATAGACGAATCTCGACTAACCAAAGATCAGGCCTGGGCTCTCGCATACGTTCAGCAGAAAGTCATGACGAAATGGATGAGAACTGGAGTCCAATTCGCACTCAACGCCGCCGTCTTCAAGCTTCTAGGCATGAACGCCGTCTATCCCGTTGAGGATCCCAAGACATTGTCCGACAAGCGCGGGAACATTCTACCAGACGTGTACTTAGTTCCCAAAGGATACGCTGCTAAGGATTTGGCCAGAGAAATACACTCAGAGCTTGCTACCAAAATGCTCCATGCCATCGACGCTAGGAATGGTCTACGGTTGCCTCAGGACTATGAGCTCAGAGATCGGGATGTAATCTCCATCGTGACAGCCGCGCGTAAGAAGTAGGTTTTTGCACTATTCCTTTAGGAATAATCAAAGGAAACATTAATAATGGAAATTCGGGTTGTAGCCCACCATAATCATTCTGAGATTTAGAAAGACATGACCATAAGAGTCAACCAACTATACCAGACGCCCATCGAAGAACAACAGCTCGAAATTGTCGAGAGGAAAGGAGTCGGACACCCCGACCACATCTGCGACGCAGTAATGAACGAAGTCTCAGTCACACTCTCCAAAGAATATTTGAAACGTTACGGACACGTGATGCACCACAACATCGACAAAGCTCTCCTCGCTGCGGGAGAAGTGAAAACCCGATTCGGTGGCGGGGAAGTTAAACGGCCGATGCTCATGGTCTTTGGCGACCGGGCCACGTATGATGTTGACGGGGACCCCGTTCCTGTCGATGAAATGGCCGTCTCGACGGCGAAGAAGTGGCTGAAGAGTCACCTGCGATTTGTCGATCCCGAGAAACACGTGAGGTATCAAGTAGAGCTGAAAAAAGGCTCTCAAGCTCTGACAGATATTTTCAATCGAAAGGGAAAATTCATGGGAGCCAACGATACATCGGCAGCGGTAGGCTACGCTCCGCTTACTGATACCGAACGGATCGTCCTCCACACGGAACGATACATGAACTCGCCCAGCTTCAAGAAAGAATTCCCGGAAACCGGTGAAGACGTCAAGATAATGGGATCACGCGAAGGCAAGCACCTCAACCTCACTATCGCGCTAGCTTTCGTTGACAAGTTCATCGAAAACGAGAATCAATACTTCAAGCGAAAAGCAGAAGTCGTCGAAGAAGTAACACGGTTCGCAAAGTCTCGAATAAAACAGGACGAACTCACAGTCTCAATTAACACCCTCGACAAACGCCGCCGAGGAATGGGAGGCATCTATCTCACAGTACTAGGAACATCGGCAGACGATGGAGACGGTGGACAGGTAGGACGGGGAAATCGCCCGAACGGATTGATACCCCTCAACAGGCCCACATGCTCAGAAGCAGCAGCCGGCAAGAACCCCGTTAGCCACGTAGGCAAGATCTACAACCTACTAACATACGAGATTGCTGGACACGTTCATCAGAAAGTGACAGGGATCAAGGAGGTCTATGTCTGGCTGCTCAGCCAGATTGGCAGACCCATAAACGAGCCCAAAGTCGCCGGAGTAGAACTCATCTTAGAGAAAGGAGTTGACTTCAAACCGGTATCCAAACAGGTCAACGACATTGTAAGATCAGAACTCAACAGCATAAACGACTTCACGAAGCGTCTGACGGAAGGTAAAATACAAGTCTGCTAGCCCCTGCCGCGTCATGGGCTATAACCTAAGAACCGCGCTCGGCTGGATAACAGTTGTAGCGGTCGTCATCAGCGTCAGCTCGTACTTTCTATCCCTAGGCGTCGGCGTAGCGATAATAGCATCAACACAACTTGGTGCTGGTCTGTCAGCCCTGAATGGCCACCTGTTAGTGTACGCGTTCTTGCTACCAATTCGTACGCCTCTCGAAGTCAACGGATGGTGGCTAGTATTATCATCGATGATTATCTTTGTGATCTGTTTCGTCAAAGGAGCGACATCAAATGGCGGATTCAGTTCAGGCCTCAGGTTGCTTTTGGCCGGTTCAAGACCTCATAGTCTACCAAATTGGCTTGCGATCATGCCTATCCTAGGCTCGAGTCTCTTCTTAGTCTCCATCGCCCTCGTGCTAATTCAGCTTGGTGCCGGGGTCCCAACCGGGAATTTGACTTGCCCGCCTGGAACCTCCCCCGATGTTTGCGCAGCTGAATTGTTCGCCGGCATAGTTACAGCGCCTGTTTTCGAGGAGATCGGATTTAGGATCAGTCTGATAGGATTGGTTGTAGCCATCTTGGTGGCTGTACGTCTGGGAAAGGGCACTGCTCAAACGTCTGAGACCAAACCGAGAAAGATCGCGATCTTCTTCTCCGCGTTCATCTCACCCGGGTACGCAAAAGAAAAGTCGGGCTTGCCTAGTATTGCGACTAGCGGGATAAAAGGCATCTCCAAAGGGGAATGGGTCTTCCTGTTTCTCACAGCGGTTGTGTTCGGGGCCTACCATATCCTTGGAGGAGGCGGGTGGGGACCTGGAAAGTTCCTTACTGCGGCTTTATCGGGATTCGCATTAGGCGTAGTCTACTTGGCATATGGAGCATTCGCGGACATTCTGCTTCACTGGCTCTTCAACTTCTACTTGTACGTCTATAGCGTCTACACAGGATTCAATGGCATATTCATCACGTTCGGCGATCTTGCTGCTCTTGGAACCCTAGCACTCGGAGTGTGGGGGATCATTATCGGGGTTAAGTGGTTGCGGGAAAAGAAACCCCAACCGGTGACACCAATGCCATTCAGCACGGCAGGAGATTCTCCAGCGCCAATAGTCTGAAGACTGAACAATTAGCCACCAAGGGGGATCTTGTGCATCGCTTGCAAGTCCCGCTTGAACAACTGCAAATCTGACGGAATGTCTTTTTCTATTGGCGAGGACAACGACAGTCCTTTTTCTTTCTTCATCTTCCAGACTTCGCTATTGAACTCCACCAAGGGTCGCGTGTATCTCCTGTACGTCTCCTTCCAAACGGTCTTCGGAAATGCCTCCGAGTGAATGCTCTTCCTGCCGTAGATCTCTCGCCAAATGCCATCAGTCAAATGAGGCGCAACGGGGGCTAGTAAGAGGAGCATCGTCTTGAGGCAGATGTGAAGCGTGTTCCACGCAGCTCTCTGATCGCCTTTCGCAAATCCGATCCCGTAGGCCCTCGCCTTTGCCATTTCGAGATAGTGTGATGCAAAGCTTCCCCAGAGAAAATCCCGCAGTTCACTTGCTGGGATGAAGAAGTTGAACTCCTTGTATCCCTCGAGACAACGCTTTGTCAAGTGGGATAGCTCGGACAGAATCCAATGATCCGCTGGTCGAAGTCTTGCGGTTTTGACTTCGGGAAAACTGGATATGAACCTGGCGAGGTTCCAGATTTTTGTCAGTGTGTTTCTCGCCCCAGCGATTCTTGCATCCGAGTAGCGGTAGTCGGAGCCGAGGTTTGTCTCGAGGGCAGACCAGAGTCTGAACGCGTCAGCCCCATATTTTTCAAGAACTGGCGCTGGATCCACCACGTTGCCCTTGCTCTTGCTCATGCGTTCTCCCTTTTCATCTAGCCCCATTCCCGTGATCCAAACGTCGGTGAATGGTTTCTTTCCCGTAAGCTGGAAGCAACGTAGGATTGTGTAGTGAAGCCAGGTTCTGACAATGTCCTTACCTTGAGGCCGAATCGTGGCCGGGTATGTTCGCCGATAGAATCGTTTGCTCTTTTCTTCATATTTGGAGTTGTAGAGTGGTGAGATGGCTGAATCCATCCAAGTGTCTAGAATTCTTGTTTCTCCCGTGAATTCGTCGTGGCTGCAGAAAGCGCATTTCTTGAATGGAGGT
>Ga0209180_10000981_pt1 | contig 13866 bp, 12 predicted proteins | sample CZO8metaG_3_FD_188355 | JGI IMG/M metagenome (GOLD analysis project Ga0209180, IMG submission 188355) | Vadose zone soil microbial communities from the Eel River Critical Zone Observatory, Northern California, USA - CZOApr15con2H2.8 metaG... | ecosystem: Environmental > Terrestrial > Soil >...
AAGGTCCAGCCCTGTCATCCTGAGCGCAGCGAAGGATCTCGCTGCCGCTCGCGACAGACCCTTCGCGGAGTTTCCCCTGAGCGAAGCGCATGGGCTCAGGGTGACACGGGGTGACTGGTCAACCTGTTAAGGACTCTTCTTCACAAGTGAACCGTGCCTTAACATGTGATGATGGGTACTTCCTGCTAAAAATACAGGATCAGACGCTCAGCGAAGACGATGCTTTGCGCATTGATCAGGCAACACACATCGACCAACTCTCTGAGACTGAACGCGCGATCTTTGAGAAACGCAATGGCATCACGCAACGGCTCGGTCATTTTACTCCAAAGGCTCCATCGCTCACAATCCACACGGCTCAGACAGTGATTGCTCCCGGTGACCGAATGCTCCTTTGCAGCGATGGCATCCACGATAATCTGACAGACGCTGAAATAGAGACGATTGTCCGGTGCGGAGCACACACTGTCGTTGCGCGTCACCTCGTCCAGCGTGCGCTTGACCGCTCACGAGAAGAGTGCCTGCGTGCCAAGAAGGATGATATGAGCGCCATCGTCATTACATGTAACTATTAAGGAAGGAGTTCATCACTCGAATCCCTCCCAGGTATGAGCGAGTCCCTGTTCCCATAAGGTTTTTTTGTCCTGCCTCCTCATTTGTTTCCAACAGTGGCAAGCCATCTGCGCCAGGCGAGTGTTTGCTGCGTCTGGACATGTAATCCCGCTTGGATGAAGAGCGTTCGCAGTTGAGCGGGGCTATGAAAGCGCTTCAGACGAAAAACTCGCACCAACCAGTCTGGGAAGGAGGCATCCACAAGGATAAAGTATCCCCCAGGACGGAGCACGCGTGCTATCTCGCGTATGCCTGCTGCCTGGTCCTGCCAGTGGTGGAAAGAGCTGGTGCTCAGTGCCAGGTCAACCGAGGCGTCTTCTAGCGGCAATGCTTCCGCCATGCCTGTGAAGAATGTGGCGTTGGGAGTCAAGCGTTTCGCCATCTCTATCATGCCATTTGCCGGGTCTACGCCGATCAATTGCGCCTCCGGCCAATAGGTATTGGCTCGACGCAACAGTTTTCCTGTTCCACAGCCGACATCAAGGACGCTCACAGGCTGATGGACGGTACCTGCTGCCAGGGTAAGCGTTGCTTGATATACCCGCTCAAAAAAGGCTCGTTGCAGCCAGGAATTTTCATAGGTGCTTGCCCACTGCTCGAAGCGCTCTACATCTTTTTCGCGATGTTTTGTTGTCATACGTGTATCTCCTTTCCCAAATATCTACGTTTTGCACCATCTTCCCGTTGCTGGCGATTTTCTCATCGATGTAGACCCACCTCCCCTGACTTTTTGTAAACGGTGTGAGCAGCAAAGCACCCTCTTGCTTCTCGGATTGATGTCATTAGATATGCATCAAAACGGCTCTTCCCACGCGATGCGCAACGAGCCTGGCAAAGTGCTGAGTACAACTCTTGGAGGAGGCAAGAAAGCGGCTCCAGGATTGCATTCTATTCGGGTGGAAGACGCCATTGTCATCCACCTTACTCGGGGCCGCTCTGGTGTCCTGCTCAGCAAGACATCCACTTAGGAAGGAGTATAGATGTTCCTGTGCCTTCAATACAAGCCGACCACGTAGGGAGGTTCCACCAAACATCGGGGGGTGGAGATGGAGGTAAGCTCCATCTCCACCCCAAGCACGCCTGTTGCCTCTATGCTACAGATCGATTGCTGCCAGGCCATGCATGCCGAGTGAGAACGAGAATTCCCCGCCATGATGCAGATCATGCTCAAGCAGATGCCAGATGACCCACTGGCGCGTGAAGATCTCTTCCTCGCCAGTGTCGTCGTCGACATCTCGTAGTGTCTCCTCCAGATCGGCAAGGGTCCAGCGGTGAAGCGCTTCATTGATCACTTTCCAGGTTGTTTCAAGTCCACCGACCAATTCAGGAGCGGATCTGGCGGGTTGGTCGGAACGGTCCCACTTGCCAATTGGAATGAGCTGTTCGCCGCCCTCTTTCAGCACATAATACGACCATCTGGCACGCACGGCCACAATATGCGTCGCAATCATACCAATAGAGCGAAGATCTTGCGTTGCATGGAAAGCAAGTTGATCAGGTGAAAGCGGGACAAGAGCCTTGACCAGATGGCGCTGATAGACATCCCAGCCCTTGTAAAAAGGTGCAAGCACGAAAGGATGTTCGGTCATGGATGTTTTTCCTCATTTCTTTTTTCTCAAGACAAAGTAAGCTAGAGGGCACATACTGCCCAGTTGAAACGAATGTTTTGTCCATATATTCCCCTCCTTTCTGCTCTGCAAAACGTCATTTGCCAGGCTGAGTATACCATAGAGGCGGGTGCACTACAACAGAAATGCTGACCAGGATGCTGCTTAGCACCCGATAATTGGTGCAACCACGAAGGGATAAAGAGGGGGGTCAGGTCAGCACCTCTTGCGCATCCCGTAGGCTCTTTCGCCATCTTAGTGATGCCCGCTTGCTTGAGAGGTAAGGAAAGAGATTTCTGGTCAGATTTGCACAGCGGCGAATCTATTTACGAGAGCAGCCTTACAAATAAGACAGAAGATGTCAGCAATATCATGGTATGCTTTGCCAGGGAAAAGAGAATCGCAGTAGCAATTTGCCAAAAGAAAAAGGAGGAATGACAATGTCATGAAAACACTGTGTAGGACAGAAGGAATGCAAACCTCTTTCATTATCTCTGACTTGGACCCAGCATACTACAATGCCGTTCGAGAACTCTCTTTTACGCCACATGAAGATGGTTTCGCCAAGACGTTCCCGGCCAATGCTCCACATCTCGATATCTTCTACCGGCATTTCGCGCGTACAGCCGAAGAGATCGTCTTGCAAACAGCTCGCATCCATCTTGCTCCTTGGGAACAGGCACTCCTGGCTCTCCTGCAGAAAGTCGCTGGGCAGGGTCTTCAGTGGTATCTTGCAGGAAGTGCAGCATTGGCTGCACGAGGACTCGACGTGGCTCCGCGTGATCTGGACCTGATTGTTGATGACGCAGGGGCTCACTACCTGGGAGACCTTTTGTTCGACGCGCTCATCCAGCCGGTCGAAGACTCGCAAGGCTGGATCAGTCACTGGTTTGGGAGAGCCTTCTTGCATACGCGGATCGAATGGATAGGAGGAGTCAGTGAGGACGTTGATGAGAACGGGCTTACCGAATATGGGCCAGTAGCAGCCAGTCGATTGGAGACCATCAACTGGCTGGGATATGAAGTCCTGGTTCCTCCTCTCGACATCCAGTTGGAGGTGAGTAAGCGACGAGGACTGGATGAACGGGTGAAGAAGATCGAACAGAGAGAATCATGAAAAAGCTAACAGGAGAAAGAGATGTTGACTCTTTTCTATTCCCCCCATATGACCAGCGTCGATAACGAGGCAGGACGCGCTTCTGGTCACGCAGATGCGCCACTCTCTGTGCTTGGGCGACAGCTCGCGCAGGAGCTTGGGCAGCACTACGCGACAGAAGCCCTGGATGCGATCTTCTGCTCGGACCTTCAGCGTGCGTCTACCACTGCTCAGATCGCCTTCTCAGGACGTAATCTGCCTCTTATGCTAGATGCTCGGCTCCGTGAGTACGATTATGGTGCCTTGACACACTATCCAACCGCTCAGGTAGAGGAAGAGTTCCCGCTGCGCATCACGGAGCCATTCCCTAACGGGGAGAGCCTCCTTCTGGTCGTCCAACGCGTGGGCGCCTTTTTGCGTGATGTTTTGCATGAGTATGACGGGAAAACGATTGTGGTGATCGGACATCGGGCGACCAGATATGGGCTTGAGTACTGGTGTGGCGATGTTTCGCTTGAGGAAATTGTACGCACGCCCTGGCAATGGCGGGAGATTCCTATCTGGCGCTATGAACTGCATGCACATGATCTTGAGCGGCGCTCCGTTGCCGGGTAGGAACTGGGAACTGGCAAAAAATGGACGATCCGGCCATGAGAGCCGATGAACTCCTTCTAGTCATTCTGGTCAAACTTTCGGTAGGATGCGGCCAGGCTTTCGGGTAATCCGTAAAGCGAGCTTCACCAAATCCGACAGAGAGCCAAACTTTTGTATCGCGCCCACAGCCGATTATGAACTTTAGGCATGGTTCAAATGAACGTGACAGTTCCTCACCACCAGCAAGGTCCAGCCCTGTCATGCTTCGCTGCGCTCAGCATCTCGCTGCCGATCGCGACAGACCCTTCGCGGAGTTTACCCTGAGCGAAGCGAATGGGCTCAGGGTGACACGGTGTGACTGTTCAAACTATCAAGGACAATTCGTCCAAATTGAACCTTGCCTTAACGACCAAAGTCGGTACTGTCATCCTGAGCGGAGCGAAGGATCTCTTTGCCCATCGAGAGAGACCCTTCGCTCCGCTCAGGGTGACAAAACATTCCCGATCTTGGTTGTTAAAACTCATTATCGGCCTTTGCCGGCTGTTCCGCTATCCTGATTACAAAGTTAAAAAGCTTTATCAAAAAGATATAGTAGACCCTGCGCTAGTCCTTGTTCCCATGTTGCCCAGTTATGCCCGCTTGGTCGCTCCTGATAGGTATGTGGATATGCCTTATCCGCCAGCATCGCTGCAAATCGACGGTTAGGAGCTAACAGCCATTCAATCTGTCCAGTTTCAACGTACAGGCGCAGCGGCCTGCAAGGTGTTTCAGCGAATTGTACGGTGAGCCACTCGGGATCATGATATTCGTCCCCACCTTCAGGGTGAGCCGTAAAGCACCCGGACTGACTTCCTACTTTTGAGAAGATTTGGGGATTCTTCCATGCAAGCCACGCTGAGACCAACCCTCCCAACGATGCACCCCATAGTCCTCGTTCTACTGTCGGGCTATAATGGCGATCCACACTAGGCAGGATTTCTTCGAGCAAGAAGGCTTCATAGCGTTCATTGAACCAATACTCTGATTCACGGATATGTGGCTCGATGAAGACCAGGCGTACCGGTTTGATTAGCTCTTGCTCTATCAGCGCTTCGGCCACTTGATGAAACTGTAATTTCAGGTAGAACGCTTCCCCATCATGCACAAAGAGCGTCGCTGACGGAGAATGAACAGGCTCATACACATAGTACGTTCGCTGATCTGCAAAGACCCTCGATTCGATAGTGTACCTGCAAACACTGCCATGGAAGGTTTTCGGACGTGGTGGCACCTGAAAACGGTTGTGTGGAAGAGTAATCGAACGGTGGTAATCATACCAGGGATTCTTTGGCCTCTCAGGATTCGTCAGATCAGCAAGAGGTTGCATATTAGTATCAAGAAATGCATACTCGATATAGGCTCCTCGAGGAAATTCGATGGTCACTGGTTCTCTGATAGGTAAGGGTCTCTCATCCCAATCGGTGAAGTCTCCCATTAGATATGCTGCCTCTTTTGGGGGTATAAACATGACAAATCGATCTCGAATCTCAATCATGAATGAGAGACCTCCATCGGATAGTAGGGTTTTATCCGGTCTAACAAATGCTTCGCCTTCTCTAAGGCAGGCATATAACAGTAAGGAGCACCATCACATAATGCATCAGCAAAGGCTGCTTGAGCGTGATCTTTAGCCTCTCGCCAGTTGCCATCAGCAATTCCCAATTGAGCAAGAAGGTTGTGGATATCGGCTCTCAATAAACGGAAAGCCGAGCGATTGGTGATGGCTAATGCTTCTGTAGCACATTCTTTCGCCTGATCGTTGTCACTTTTAGCATAATGCAACCGTGCCCAAGCTAGCAGAAGGTCGGCTTCATAATCCACCATGTTCATGTGACGACAGCGATCAAGCGCATCTCTCAAATGCAATTCTGCCCCTTGGAGCAGTTTTGTGGCCTGCTCATTCTTCTGGGAACCCAGCCGAACAGATGCCCATCCAAGTAGCCATTCTGAGCGGATAATATCTCTCTCGTTGCATTCTAAATCAGCTAGTTTTCGAGCATGCTCTGCGGCTGCTAACGCCGACGGAATATCCTCAGCAAGCAGTAGATAAAGTGATCGATAAGCCCAAACGATCCCCTCCGATGCGGTTGCGTCTGCTTCTTTGAACAAAGATGATGCAATATCTAGATGTCGGGATGACTCCTTAAATATCCCTTGATAAGCCCGCAGCAGAGCAAAATACTGATGCGCCTTTGCTTCATTGAATGGATCATGGATCTCACGGCAGAGCGCTATGCTTTCTCGTAGATTCTGTTCTGACACTGAGAGCCTTCCCAATACCTGTTGTTGAACCGCAAGATTCCACAATGCAGCCGCAAGCTTTTCTTTATCACCATGCTCCTGGTCAACGTAAATAGATACTCTCAATAGCTGTACAGCACGATGAGGATAACCGGAAGCACTATACACATTGCTCGTTTGAGGAAAAGCCCGGTTAACTGCTCGTACCGTTCGCTCTGCCCATAAACGCTGCATCTCCTTATCCATCGTGTCCTGAAGAACTGCCTGTACCAGGCGATGAATCGTCAACGTTCCCGTTTCAGCGTTGCGCCGAATGAGTGAGAAACGCAATAAGACCTCGATGGCCTCATTTATCCGCAGTTGATCTAACGAGACAGATTCGCTCTGCGAGCCAGGCTCACGTGCCCCCTCGAGCAAAATTTCTTCAGGAATAGCATCAGGATCAAGAAACGCGCACAAACGCAGCAGGTCAGCGGCAACGGGGTCCGCCTGTTCAACTCGCTCAAAAGAAAGCGACCATGTCGTGGCAACAGGAGCGGGATGGTCCGTCGCAAATCCTCCACGCCGCTTCAACAAGGCGGCTCTCTGGCGACGGTATAGTTTGAGATAGCCTTCCAGGTGGTACGAAGACTCTTCTATGTAGGCCCCGGCCTGGTCGAGGGCAAGCGGGAGGCCGCCTAATTCGCGCACAATCGCTACAGCGCTTTCACATTGCGCCGGCGATGCCTGTTCCAGTGAAGCACCTGGCGCAATGAGGGAGGCACGACGGAGCAAGAAGAGCGCGCCTACTTCGGGGGTCATACATTCCACATCAATCCGCTGGGCAAGCCCTCCCACCGCCTGAGCGCGTGTCGTCAGGAGAATGTGACCGCCAAGAGCAGGTGGCATAAACTGCTGGACCATTGCAAGGTCATCCGCATTGTCAAAGATCAGCAACCACTGCGGATGCGTTTTGAACCACTGAATGACCGCAGCAACGGCGAGCGCCTGCTCCTCGGCATGCTGTTCTGGCAGGTTCAAGAACTGGGCAATGGTCATGAAATCCGCGAGCAGGTTTTCGCGGGTGTCGGCCTTGATCCAGAAAATAGCCTGGTACTCATCATGGTAGCGATAGGCATATTCAATGGCGATATGCGTTTTCCCGACTCCGCCAAGACCGCTGATCACCTGTGGATGTGTCAATACTGCGGTTCCGTCCGTGTGAAGCGTGTCATAGAGGTGCTGTAAAAGTTGCTCGCGACCGGTGAAAAAGGGATTGCGTTGATGCGGAACGTTCCAGAGCAGGGTCGTCGCGGAAGAGCTATGATTGATGTTCACATGGAGCGGGCTAAGATACTCAATGGGATAGCCAGTCAGCTCAGCAATCATCTCAAGACGTTCCCTGGGGATGGCCGTACGTCCTGCGCAATAATCAAAGAGTGTCCGCACAGGAATGTCCGTTTTCGCCGCAACTTCCTGCACGGTGTAGCCACTTAACTTGATACACTCCCGGATGCGGTTGGGATACCTTACAGGCACAGTTGCCATTTAGCATACCTCTTCATGCACTTGCACGATTTCTGCACAGTTTCCGCAGGGCACTTGCACGAGAATACACAATATTTGGGCAGCCTTTATGTAGAATATGTCCAGTACAGCCCTGTTATAGCATGGAGGAGCCCATGATAGCGCAGTTTCTGCAACAAGAGCAACGGATGTACTGGCGATGGAAACGGAAGGAGCAGACAACATGGAGCAGGGAAGTGACGTGGCGCGACTCAGACAACGAATCGCATTGGAGTATGAAGCAGCAATGCGCGGGCTGACCGGCCTGGCGATTACCGCTCCCCACGAGTTCATCACCGCACGCATGGAGCGCATCGCCGAATGTCATGAGGAGTTGCAAGCGCTGGATTTTACCAATAACCCAATAACCCAATAACCCTGTAACCCTGTAACGTATATACGTATAGCGCGCTAAGTAAGCTCGGATCTGATACTGTCGAGCCTGTAACACAGCTTTTACCAGATCCTCACCCCAAGGTGCGCTCGTGTGTAGAAAGGATGGAAGGAAAATCGATGAACGTCTCTCGTCTACGATCCAGCATCCCCAAGCTCGTGGTGCTCTGTACCACGCTGCTCTTCTTGTGGAGTATGACCACCTCACCCACCTGGGCCAAAGTGGGCACCATCACCGAGTTCCCGCTCTCCGCCCCTAGCAGTGCGCCTTTCGGCATCACCCTCGGTCCCGACGGCAAGGTCTGGTTCACCGAGTCCTCTGGGAATAAGATCGGGCGGATCACCACCAGCGGTGCTATCACCCAGTTCCCGGTTCCCACGACCCCTAGCGAGCCAGGGGGCATCACGACCGGTCCCGACGGCAACCTGTGGTTCACCGAGCTCACTGGGAATAACATCGGGCGGATCACCACCAACGGGATCATCACCGAGTTCCCGATCCCCACTGGCAGAAGCCTGCCTCAGGACATCACGGCTGGTCCCGACGGCAACCTGTGGTTCACCGAGTTCTTTGGGAATAACATCGGGCGGATCACCACCAGCGGCGTTATCACCGAGTTCCCGATCCCCACTAACTTCAGCCTGCCTCAAGACATCACGGCCGGTTCCGACGGCAACCTCTGGTTCACCGAGTCGCACGGGAACAACATCGGGCGGATCACCACTAGCGGGATCATCACCGAGTTCCCGGTTCCCACTAACTTCAGCCTGCCTCAAGACATCACGGCCGGTTCCGACGGCAACCTCTGGTTCACCGAGTCGCAAGGGAATAAGATCGGACGGATCACCACTAGCGGGATCATCACCGAGTTCCCCATTCCCACGAGCGGAAGCCTGCCTCAGGGCATCACCGCCGGTTCCGACCACAACCTGTGGTTCACCGAGTTGGACGGGAATGAGATCGGACGGATCACCACCAGCGGCGTTATCACCCAGTTCCCGCTTCCCACTGGCGGAAGCCTGCCTCAGAGCATCGCGGCCGGTCCAGACCGCAACCTCTGGTTCACCGAGTCGCACGGGAACAACATCGGGCGGATCACCACTAGCGGGATCATCACCGAGTTCCCGGTTCCCACGAGCGGAAGCCTGCCTTTCGGCATCACAACCGGTCGCGGCCAGAAGGTCTGGTTCACCGAGTTGGTCGGGAACAACATCGGGCGGATCGCTGCCAAGTAAAGAACTGTTGTGCTTTGTTCCGACGTGCCGTTCTACTATGCTGAATAATCGCAGGGCAATACCTGCCTGGATGCGGCTTTCCAAGACTTTGCTGGCGAAAGACACCAGAGGACATTCGCAGGATCATCTATACGACCAATGCCATTGAGTCCGTCAATATATCGCTGCGCAAAGTGACGCGCAATCATCGGATTTTCCCTCCGATGAGGCGCTCTACAAGGTGGTCTGTTTTTCTGCTTTAAACAAGAGCTAGTTCTATTTTAATCTTCTCCAAAAGCCAACCACCTGGCAAAAGCAGTCCGCTCCCTCTCATTCTTTATCTTCCTCTCTCCGGTGATTAACTGGTCCAGGTGGATCAAGTTCACAGGACGCAGCACAACGTGAGCACGTCCTGTTCCATACACTGGATCATGTAGCTCTATCCTCGCCTCGCATGCCTGCCCTTCTATAGTTGGGTACAGAATTGTTGCATCCACGCCTTCAGGCTGGCTTAACGAGTAGATCGCCAATTGATATAACCAGTGTATGGGCAAATCATGTTCCCACAGGTCCCGGTACTTGGCATCTAGAATCGAACTCACCTGTCCGTGCTGCATAATTACGTAGTCAGGACGGGGAGTTGGAGCTCGACGTCTCTTGGGATTATGAACAGGATCATAGATCATCATGCCCTTGATCTTGTACTGGTCGCGCACGTCGTATCCCGCTAAATGCTCGTTCAGAAAACGCGAGAGCAACGCTTGAAAAAAGAGATTCATATCAAAGAGGAATCCTGGGAGCTGTACCCTCGGCTGGCCTTCTGCCAGGGAAATCCCCTCAGCTTCAAGCAGCATCTCGATAATCGTGATCGCAGGCCTGTATGCAGCGGTCAGTCGATCCATTTCCCGATGCAATCGCTTCAGCGCTTGATAATCCAGGCTGATCAAAGAGACGGTATCTTGAAAGAGATTCACCAACCTGTAGAGTTTTATGCGCAGCCTGCTATCGTCCGTCAGATGCGCAGCCAGGTGCAGACCTTGCAACAGCACTTGATTGATCAAACAATCTTCCAGCCTTGGATAATACGTGCAGGGAAGTGTTGCCTGGTTCACCCCGTTCTGCTTCGCGATGCGTTGAAGGTCTATTCTCCCTCGAGGGTTGGATAGCATATCATCAGTTCGCACATATCTGCGATACAGCCCTCGTGCTGCCAGTTCACTGACTTCTGCGATCAACTGCTGAATGAACAATTCCTGAAATGCCTGATTCTCACTGCTGTATGCAACCTCTGTGCTAGTATTGAGATCACGCAATCCATAGGCATAGCGCAGCAAATGCACTAAGGGGGCGCCAGTGATTTTTGGATGGATGGTAATTTGAATGTTCCCGAGCGTGATCCTGCCTACGTAGGATGTGGACTCTATGGACAATCCTTCGCGTAGCTCAAGGATTGTAAGCATTCCTGATTTTGATAGTGCCTTCGCCGCACTTTTTGCTTGGACACGATCTTCCAGGAAAAGCCCCGCCAGCGGCGATTTTGGTTCCGTTGCAGCAATGCGCGTCCATTCTTTTATATGAATGGAGATGGGAGATACACTCATGGATGCTCTCCAGGCTCATTCTCATCGATGTCCTCCTCTTCATCAATCACCTTTGCTTCTGACGAGAGTGCCTGCGGTGAGGTAGTAATCTCAGGGGCTGGCGCCAGTAAAGCCTGTATCATTATATCCCGGTTCGCTGGATCAAACAGTTCCTGTCGAATCTGTTGCTTCAGTAGGTCCACCATTCCCGGCCCAAGAATCTTCTCCAGGGTTACATAGTTTTCGTAGCAATACTCCTCCAACAGCGGCAAGATATCCTCCTGGAGGACTTTTGCAAATGTCGGCAGGTCGCCAATTGGTCGTCCCTTTTCGAGCAGGTAGGAATGACCTATCTGCAAATTGCGAGCATCACGCTCCACATATTCGCAGATGCGTTCATTCAGGGCTTTGAGCCACGGACCAAGAGGTATCCCACCTACCATCGCATCACCTAGGATGCCAATGTCTGGCATCAGTTCAATAAAGCCGAAACGCCGCCGTAGCGCCGTATCCAGCAGAGCAATTGAGCGATCTGCCGTATTCATGGTGCCTATGATATAAACATTGCCCGGAACCCGAAACTGCCTACCCGTGAGTGGAAGAAGGATTGTCTTGCCACGCTTTTCCTTTTCGATAACGGTCAGTAGCTCACCGAAAATGCGAGGAATATCGCCCCGATTGATTTCGTCGATTATCAAATAGAACTTGTGATCAGGCTGGATCTCGGCATCGTTGCACAGCTTTTTAAAGATGCCGTCCCGTAGTATGAAATGCATTTGGCCGTTTACAGGCTCTGGGCGAAACCCCTCGAGAAAATCCTCATAGCCATAGGCTGGATGAAAGCTGCACATGCGCACGATACCACCAGGCTGATCGCCATCTCCAAGAACGAGAGCTTTTTGCTCGTCTGTGAGCTGCTCAATCGTTTTATAAAAGTTTGAACGTGCTGCTAATTCACGTGCAGCATTCTCTGCCCAGTATGTTTTGCCAGTCCCAGGAGGCCCATACAGGATGACCTGCCCTTTGCGTTCGAGTATCGCCTGAATACGTGCAAGGATGCCAGTTAGGCTAGGTAATGTAAATGATTGTAGAGTTGTGGATTCAGCAGGATGAACAGGAGTTGTGGTGATGATAATAGGCTCTCTGCCGTATATCCGCTTTTCAGCTTCCACAAGGTTTGCATCTCTCTTCATTTTATAGACGGTCGTCAGTTTTCCTTCACTATCTGGCTGTTGATCGGGCTGTTGCCATTCTTCCAGTGAGAGCCATTCAACCGGGTGAAGATGCGAGAAATCAGGATTATAGGAGGGATCATACCGGTACGGTTCAGTCACTCTGCCAATACCCAGAATGGTTGCCCCATCCGATGCAAGAACAAGATCATTCTCAGTAATGGCCCACCGGAAGTTAAAGATCTGCTGTGCTGCTCTTCCGGCAGATGTATGTTGATAGTCTGGATGAAGGGTGAGAAGAAGTTGGTAGATCTGTCCTCTCCCTCTGTTATCATTTGTGATCTCCGTCAGATCACCTATATCCCAACGGATACCAACGCAGTTCCTATCTCGCATGAGTTCCCACTTGTTTCTTGTTTTTGGGGGGGTCCAATCGCTTGTCCCAATGCGCCAGTAGCTGTATGGGGTTCTACCATCCCGTGTATTAAGCAACGAAGTTAGATGATACATTGGAATGTTCAGTACATTTGCAATTGAGACAAAACGACCACCAGCAATATATCTTCCCTCACCTTGTGGAGGGAACTGCAGCAGTTTGATCAAGTGAAAACGTTGGTAATCGGGATTATGAAAGTCATCCAGTTTCTCAGGATACAGGAGACTAAAATATTTATGCCCCCAAGCAAGATCACTGACATCCGGCGCTACATGATTCATATCTTGCTGCAATTGTTGATAATCTTCGTCAGTGCCATTTGCAGGCATTTTCTCTATAATTTCGACCCCCTGAAGTAGCTGGTCTCGATTGCGCCTTGCCATCGCTATTGCTTGATCGATAGATAAGGATAATGGTTTTTGAGAGGACCCGGTTGTCCAGAGTCCCGTTTCTTTTTTCCGAAACAAGCCTAATTTGAATGCGCTACCTCCGGCTATGCTGCCAAAATATGGTGAAGGGAATTCATCGTCATTCTTGAACTCGAGCCAGTAGACAAGACTATCTCTGTTCCCGATATCATGCATTATGTTCAGAAGCGCTTCCCCATCAAGGTTTTTCAGCTTATCGGGGCCAAAGCGGCTGCGAAATGTGCCGTAGTAGTCCGCTAATTGTTCGCGGGACAAGAGTTTTCCCTGATCCTCCAGCGATTTGTACAGTTCCTTTAGTTCCTCAGCTATCCGATTATCAAGTACCATCACTAACACTCCTACTATTGCATTAAGATCTGAGGGCCACATATATGAGAAAACGAACTGAACTGGTCAATAGGGCCAGTTAATACCAGTTGTTAAAAAGCACATCATTGTAGGGGCGACCCTCGCGGTCGCCCTGTTCACACCCCCTACCCCTGCTCCTGCCACCCTCGCAATCGCCTTGCTAGCGCCCATTCTCCTCGCTCAACGCTCCCTCCACTATTTGAGCCGCCTGCGGTTCAACCCTTGCTAATAAGCGAGCAAACTCCTCATCCCCAACCGCCTTGCGCAGGGTTTTGATACCACGCTGTGACTCCTCGTAGTAGGAACTCTGTACCTCGCTCATGATATTCCTGGCGAGCAATAAAGAGGCAAGTGCTTCCTCGTAACGCTGCTGATCGAGATAGAGCTTGCCCATGTTGCGCAGGGCCTTGCCCTGGCCCTCGCGATCTTCCACCTCCCTGGCAATACCTAGCGCCTGCCTATAGTATTCCATGGCCTGCTGCTTCTGCCCAAGATTTTCATAGACACACCCTAGATTCTTGAGCGTTCTGCCTTCTCCCTTTCGATCTATCTCGTGTCGT
>Ga0209180_10000982_pt1 | contig 13859 bp, 10 predicted proteins | sample CZO8metaG_3_FD_188355 | JGI IMG/M metagenome (GOLD analysis project Ga0209180, IMG submission 188355) | Vadose zone soil microbial communities from the Eel River Critical Zone Observatory, Northern California, USA - CZOApr15con2H2.8 metaG... | ecosystem: Environmental > Terrestrial > Soil >...
CGAGGCCTCGACGTGATTGTTCAGCGAGGCCTCGACGTGCTCGTAACGCACCAGCGTGGCGAGCTCAATATATGGATACGCCGGCGCACGTGTGGCGCGGGCGCCCCCGCCCGTGTCCGAACCCTTCGCCGTTGCCCAAGGCACCGGCCGCTCGCGCAAAGCCTCGTCCAGGGTCGTCGCTACTTCCTGCAGCGTGTCGTGTCCGAAATCTCCTTCGGTGGAAAGTCCCGCCAAATTCACCGCCAGGCGCAGCTTGTTCCCGGTTGCCGGCAGCTTCCGGATCTTCAGCGCCAGGTCTTTCGTAGTCCCCGCACGGACGTCATCCGCCAGACCGCGCAGCCCGTGAATTTGGTCCGCGAGCGGCTTCTCGTCCGCGCTCCACACCACTTCTTTCTTTTGTGCCGCGGCGAGCTGCATCGCGAAGATTCCCGCCGCGACCAGCACAAAGAGGAGTTTTGTCCTACGGAGCAAGATCGTGAGTTTCATGTCGCACCAAGCTTAACAACAGACCGGCCTCCGGCACCAATCGTGTTTTCAGAGGTTAAAGCCGCGTCCTTCCAAAAACAATGGGATCGGTTTCTAATGACCGCTATACTGAGAGTTCCGATGTGAGCATGGCGAGCCACACAACCCATTTCCGCGCGCTGCGACTTGCGTGTTTCGTTTTTTTTGCTTTGATGCTTGCGGGCGCGCAGGCGAAACTGGAGGGGCAGAACCGGGCCCCGAGTCCGGCAACGTCTGGGGCGGATTACTCGGGCATGTACAGTTTTTTGCGCGACGGCGAGTTTGTGCAGATCACCGTCGAAGACCAGGGACGCGTAACGGGCTTTGTTTCGCGCTACGGCGACTCGGAGAGCGATCGCGGCGCTTTTCTGGATCACTTTTTCAAACGGGGTAAGCTCGATGGTAATCAACTCGCGTTTACCACGGAGATTGTGCATGGTGTATCGTTCGAATTTCGAGGGACGATCGAGCGGGGCGAGGGCAAGAATCGGAGCGACGAAGCGTATTACGTGCTCAGGGGAACTCTCGTCGAGAACACAAGCGACGAAGCGAAGAAGACTTCGTCCCACTCGCGCGAGGTTGCGCTGAAAAGCTTCCCGCAGGATATGGCTCCCCCACAGGCGGAAAAGAAATAGGCCGGTCGAGACATCGATCAAAAGGAGCGTCTATGAAGAACAGAGTGTTGCTGGTGGTCCTCATGCTGGTCTGCGTGCTGCCGGTTGTGGGACAGAAGAAGGAAAACGAGCGCATCAACCAAGCCGCGACCGTGATCAAGGAAATCCTCGGCATGCCGGACGGGATTCCGAAGGATGTGCTGGATAAGGCGGAATGCATCGTGATCTATCCGTCGGTAAAGAAGGCGGCGTTTATTGTAGGCGGGAGCTACGGGCGGGGACTGATCACGTGCCACAAGGGGCAGGATTTTAAGGGCCCGTGGGGCGCACCGGCAATGTTTGCGCTGGAGGGCGGGAGTTTCGGCTTCCAAATTGGAGCGCAGGCAACCGACTTCGTGCTGCTGGTGATGAATGAGTCGGGCGCAAATTCGGTGATGTCGAGCAAGGTGAAGCTGGGAGCGGACGCATCGGTCGCGGCCGGGCCGGTGGGACGCGCCGCTTCCGCAGAAACCGATATCGTCATGAAGGCGGAGATTCTGTCGTATTCCAGATCGCAGGGACTGTTTGCGGGAGTGTCGCTGGAGGGTTCGACGTTGCGATCCGACGATGGTGCCAACAAGGCCCTGTACGGGAAAGAGCTGAGCGCCAAGGAAATCGTGCGGGAGGGAAAAGTGGCGCCACCGGCATCGGCGCGGCCGCTGCTGGCGATCCTGGGAGGACCTCCCGCGAAACACGTGAAGAAAAAGTAGTGCGGTCCCCGGCTCGATGCCTTTTGTTTGGGGTGTTTTTTCCCTGCCGGTAGGTTAAAAATTAACCTATAATAATCTGCGGTCAATTTGCGCTCGCCTCCATCCCACGGTAGGCAGCGTTTTGGGAGCCCACTCGCGTGTCAATCGACGTCTCATTCGGCAGCGCCGCCGCGCGTGTTGCCGTGATGACCACGGACGAGTCGGTCATGCTGGCCGCTCAAGAAAGCCTGGCCTCGGATTTTCATATCACCCTGCTGGACGCGGCCGAGGGCGTGCTGGCGCTGCAGAACGAAGTTCCGCTGGAAGCCGTCATCCTGGATCTGGACACGCCAGACGGGTCTGCCGAGCCGATGGTGGAACTGGTCGGCCAGCTGCGTGCGAGGGATGAGGACCTGGTGCTGATTGGCCTGATCCAGTCGCTGACCAAAGTGTGGCGGCGCAAGTTTCTGGCAGCGGGAATCGCACAGTGTTTCACGGCGCCGGTGGAGTTCGCCGAGGTGCAGGGATTCCTGCAGAGCGCGCTCGAGCAGCGCCGCCGCGAGATCGACGGGCGAAAAGTCCGCGAAGAGGCGATGAGCCGGTATTCCTTCGGCGAGCTGATCGGCGGCAGCGAAGCCATGCATCGGGTGTATGACGCGCTCAGCCGGGTGGCGAACGGCAACACGACGGTGATGATTCGGGGTGAAAGCGGCACGGGAAAAGAACTGGTGGCGCGGGCCATCGTCGCCAACAGCCCGAGGAGCGAGCAGCCGTTTATCAGCGTGAACTGCGCGGCGTTGCCGGAGACGCTGATTGAATCGGAGTTGTTTGGGCACGAAAAGGGGGCGTTCACGGGAGCGCACCAATCCCGCGCGGGTCACATCGAGATGGCCCATGGGGGCACGCTGTTTCTCGACGAGATCGGCACGGTGGGGCTGGCGCTGCAGAGCAAACTGCTGCGTGTTCTGGAACAGCACGCGGTGCAGCGCCTCGGAGGGAAAGTGCCGAGGAAGATCGACTTTCGCCTGATCACGGCGACCAATGAGGATCTCGAGCAGGCGGTGCATGCGGGAAAATTCCGCGAAGACCTTTATTACCGGATCAACGTGATTCCGATTGTTCTGCCTCCGCTGCGCGAGCGGGAAGGCGACATCGCGCTGCTGGTGGATCACTTTCTTCGTTTCTACTGCGCGGCGAACAGTCTGCCGGCGAAGACCATAGACACCGAGGCGCTGGAGGTGCTGGAGGACTATCACTGGCCGGGCAACGTGCGCGAACTGGAAAACCTGATGCAGCGGCTGGTGCTGATGGTCCCGGGCTCGAACATCGCGGTGAAACATCTGCCGCAGGGGATTCTGTACACGAGTTCGGCGAAACAGGAGTCTCTGCTGATCCCGGAAGAGGGGCTTTCGTTTGATGAGGAAATGGCGCGGATCGAAGTTGCGTACCTGCAAGCGGCGCTGCGGCGGACCGGGGGGAAGAAGACGGCGGCGGCGGCCCTGCTCCGGATGGACGGGCAAAAGATGAAGTATCTCTGTCGCAAGTATGGGCTTCGGAATTAAGGAGCCGGGTGAGGCATAAAGGTAAAAAAACAACCTCCTGGCGGTTAATTATTAACCCAACGAGCGGGACGCGCTGCGCATCTGCTCCGGTATGAGAGGCAGGTCTTCGTATCTTGCTGAAACGATTGGGAGCCGCTGGCGGGGTCATGTCGCTATTGGCGCGGTGCGGTTTGGCATGGCTCGTGCATTAGTCAGTGGCAGACAGGCGGGGCGAAGAAAAACTCCCGCGGTCAAAATGTCCAGACTGAAAAACTCCGCGGAGGAAATTAAAATCATGAGTATCGAAAAAAAGTCGCTGATTAACAACATGACGGCCACCAAGAAGGCCCTCATCGCCACCACCCCGACCAGCCCGGCCGTCTCCAGCAAGCCGAGTGTTGGACTCAGCAAGGTGTCGTTCAGTAAGAAGTTGAGCAAGGTGTCGTTCAGCAAGAAATTCAGCAAGACGCTCAGCAAGAGATTCAGCAAGAAATAAGCAGACGAACGTTGGACTCGCAAGATAATTCGAGAGTTTCAAGGTGTTGTAACTGGCTTCGGGCCGTGCGGTGGGGGACTGCGCGGCCCTTTAGCTTTTTCTGTCGGCGTTTACCAGAGTTTCCGTCTGACAAAATCGCTGGCGGTTCGCCAAGCCAGTCCGGCGAAGCTGCGGCGCACAGTGTAGATCTTGGCCGTGCCGGTCATTCCATACATTAATTTGCCTTCCCAGTTCGGTTCCTGGACCGTGACCGCGTAGTAGCGTGGCGCAACCAGTCCTTTATATTCGGATTTCGGCGCCAGGCCCGGCTCCACCTCCGAAGACGCCAAAGCGATCTCGCCGACCACCCCCGAGATTGACCGGAAAGAAGAATCCAGACGAAGGCTGACTGCCTGTCCGAGCCTCACCTCGCGCATTTCAGATTCCGGAACGTACAAGCGTGCCCGCAGCGATGAAATATCCGCGATCTCAACCGCGGTGACGCCGGCATTGAGATGCGAACCCAGCAGATCCGCGGGGCGAGGGCTTACTACGCTGCCAGCGATGGGACTGCGCAATTGCAACTGGCTCGCCTCCTGGGCCAGCAGTTGACTTTTCTCGCGGCTCCGTTGAAATTCCTGTTCCATCCCTGCCGCACCCGTGTAGTGCATCTGCGCCTCGGTGTTGCGGGAGCGCGCCAGTTGCAGATCGGCCTCCACCAGCGCCTGTTGCGACTCCAGATCAAGATTGCGCAGGCGCAGGAGTTGATTGCCGGGCTCCACCTTCTGTCCCTCGTGTACGAACACTTCGACCACAGTTCCGGGGATTTCGGCGCGGACCACGGCGCGCTGCACCGGTTCGAGAATGAATCTCGCGTGCACCGTGTCTCGTAAGTAGGGAATACCGAGCAGCGCAACAAGAGCCGTAGCTAAGATCGCGATGCGCGCGGGTGTCATGGATCGGACCACGGGGTCGCGCTTATCCGTGTATACGGTTTGCATAAATGTCCCCAGCTTTATAAGTCTGGACTTGAAGATCAGGAACGCCACCAAAATCGTGGGGAGGAACGCCCATTCCGGGCTGTAGTGGCGGAATACGTTCCCCGCAAATCTGGCAACGGCGTACAGAAGCAGGTAGCTGTAGATGCCGGAAAGGATGGCGTAGGGCACGAAAAGCCAGCGCAGCCGCGGACGGACATAGCGGACTTCAACGGGAAGCCGGAAAATGTGTTTCTGCACCCAGCCCATTACCAGCGCGGTAGAGCGCTCCTTGATCTCGTCGATACCAAGAGTTTCCGACAAGACGTAATAGCCATCGAGCTTGATCAGCGGGTTGAGATTCATGAGGACGACGGCTATTCCCGCGATCAAGACGACCTTGTAGGCAAGATCGTGAATGGAGCCGCCTGGCGGCGTCCCCCACCAGACCAGGGTGGCGAGGGAGCAGATTATCAATTCCGTCCAGATGCCCGCCAGCGCGGTTACGACGCGCTGGAAGCGGTTGGCATAGACCCAGACCTCGGTGACATCGACGAAAAACGCGGGCGTCAGGTAGATCAGATGAAACCCGGTGGCGTGGACGCCGCCTCCGTAGTGTTTGCACGTGATTGCGTGCGCCGACTCATGAAAGAAGGCCATGATGAAGAACAGGATCCAGAATTCGGCGAGATCGGCGGCCGACTTATCGGTGAATGTGTAGTATTCGAGCGTGTCCGCGCCGATCTGAGACCAATGCGTGAAAAAGATGGAGGCCATGAAGGCAAAGGCAACGAGCGTCAGGGCCGTAACCCACGGCGTGTAGACGAACTGGAGTTTGCGGTGCCCAATCTCAACCAATGCATCGGCATCCCAATGCGCGACCACGATGTGCGCCATGTCCCCAGCCTTGGCCTTCTTCTGCTTCTTGCGGCGGTCGCGCAACTTCTGCATAAGCGCGGCGTTTTTCTCCTGCGGAGACTGGTACCAGAAGTTGGAGTCCTCCATCGTCTCCGCGAAACTCTGGACATCCTCCTCGCTCAACTGGATGGCAGTCTCCGACAGGAATAACCCGGCAATTTCCGCGTTCGACCTTTCACCATCGAAGAGATGCGCGAGTTTCCATTGTTCGGGCGTCAGCCGAAAGAGGTCTACCGATCCCGGCACATGCGCGAGGAATATCGGTCCGTCCTCCTCGATGTGCTCGCGGCCCACCAGCCGTGGATCTATCTTGAATATCCGCTTTCGCTTGGTGGGCGTGGTTATCTCGGGAAGAACATCCAGTGCTTCTGCAAGGTTCATGGCAGGTTCGGAACGCGGATGCTGGTGGTCATGCCGGGCCGCAGATCTTTTGTGGGTCCAACGAGTTGGGCGAGAACTTCAATCGTGCCGCTGGAAGGATCGACGACCGGACTGATCTCCATCACTTTGGCGCTGTACCGGGCGCCTCCGCGGTCGGCCGAGGTGACTTCGAGGATTTGCCCGCGCTGGATTTTGCCGGCGAAGCGCTCTGGGAGAGTAAATTTCACCCGCAGCGGCGAAGTCTCCGTCACCCAGAACATGCGGTCGCCGCGGTTGACCTGTTGCCCGGCGCGAATATAGCGGCGCGCCACAATTCCGGAAAACGGGGCGCGGATGCGAGTTTTTTCCAACTCCAGTTCGAGCGAGCGCTCGGTCTGTTGCGCGTTGACGAGCATCTCCTGCACGCGCTTGACGTCCCACTGGTCCGATTCGGCTTTGTAGTGCGCGTGGTCGAACTGCTCTTTGGTGATGAGCTGTGCTTCCCACATTTTGCGCGCGCGTTCGGCGTCGGCTTCGAGCACCTTGGCTTCCGCTTCCCAGTTCTTAAGGTCGGCTGCGGTGCTGCGGGTGCGGGCGCGCGCCGCATCGAGGTCGGCGGTCGCCTGGCGACCGTCGAGTTGGGCAAGAAGCTGGCCTTGGCGAACCAGGAAACCAGGTTCCGCATGAACTTCGGCGACGACTCCGTCGCGCTGGGTGGCAACGTCCACCTGGTGCTCAACGATGAGCGGTCCGGAAGCGACAAAGAAAGGCTCACGATCGGACGCATGATCGGAAGGAAGAGGAGGAGCGGCGGGCGCGTTGGCGACGGGCCGAGGCGCGGCTTTGACTCTGGCGGGCCTCGAGTCGCTGCAGCCGAACTGTAGCAGGGCGAGTGTGAGCGCCAGTGTTAGTAAAATCTTCGCCACCGTTTTCGAGTTCATCATCGCGTGTTCCTGACTTCTTGCTTTGCTGCTGGAGCGCCGGGCGTCCCCCGCCCAGCCTCGTTGCCTCTCGACGGGCGAGACGCCCGTCGCTCCACATCCAACCCTCACCATCCAAACCATGACCACAGCTTGGAATAGAGCCACATAAACGGGCTCCGGAAAAACACGTAGCCAATGGGACGCCACCCAACAGAAACTTTCCCCCGTCCCTGCATTCCTGGACGCAGGCGGCCGTCGGGATTCGGGACATCGACGCGGGCGTAGAAAAACCGCACATCGCCTTCGGGTTGGCTCTTGGGGCTGACGACGGCGACGTTGCCGCGAAAGGTCTGCGTCGGGAAACCCTCCACTTTGATGGCAGCGGGGGAGCCGGGACGAAGCAGAGAGATTTCGGACTCATCGATGGCAACATCGACCCGAGCCTGCGAACTGTCCGCCACTTCGGCAAACGTGTCTCCAGCTGCGAGGCGGCGGCCGGTCAAGTCTTCAACGTGAGGAGTGGTGACCCAGCCATCCAAGAGCGTATGCAGGTGCGTTCTCTCCAATCGCTCGCGGGCGCGGTCCACCTCCGAAGCCCAATACCTGGCTTGCACGCCCTGGATGCCGGCCTGGGCGCCATCGTTCGCGGCAAGTGCGCGGTTCATTTCCATGGTCGCGGTTTGGTACTTGGCTTGTGCTCCGGCGAGAGCGGCGCGGTAATCCCAATCTTCCAGGTCAGCGAGCACCTGGCCGCGCTGTACGTGGTCACCTTCGCGAACGTAGACCCGGCGAACGACGCCGTCGACTTCCGGCTGCACCTGGGCCGAGCGTGCGGAAGCCACGGTGGAAGCTCCATCAACGCGCATTGGAACGGGAAAAATCGCCAGAAACAATGCCAGCGCCGCCACGCCTGCCACCAACAGCGCCCGGCGGCGTTTTTCGAGGGCCAGAAATTTCGTCTTCCTTTGCAGAATCGGCCCGAGCAGCCCGATGAACGGGACTTCTTTGTAGAGCGAAGCGTTGCGCACGGCGACGGTTGCCTGTCCGGCAAGAACCCGGATCATCTCCAGATGAGCTTCGCTGAGAAAGTCGGGGTCGCTGCTTTCGAATAACAGGATTCCGAGCCGGCCTTCATCGTCGGCGAGGGGGAGCGCATAGAAGGCGCGCATCCCGGTCTCGGAAAAATACTTGCGGAACGGCGCCTTCATCGCTTCTTCGGGAGCGTCAATCTGGTCTTCGCGCTGGGCGATGAAGACGGCGCCGCTGCCGCCAGACACCGCGGGAATCACGTCCTCGAGTTGCGCGATCTCGCGCGCTCCAGGATTGATTTGTTCCATGCCCGAGATGGCCTTCAAGCGCAACTTGCCACGCTCGTCGAGCGCAACCGAGGCCCGTTCATAGGGAATCACCGCGCTGGGCGTGTTGACCACAGCCTGCAGAACGCGGTCAAGGTTGAGCGTGGACGTAATCTCGCCGCTCACATGCACCAGCGTTTGCAGAATTTCTACCTTGCGTTCCGCCTGCAGAAGCCCGGCATTGTTCAGGGCAATGGCGGCGGTTTCGGAAATCGCGTTCAGCAGGAACAATTCGTCTTCGTCGAACGGACTGCCGTCCATTTTGTTGATAGCTTCGATGATCCCAACCTGTTTTTCGTGAGCGACGAGCGGGCAAACGATCGCGGAAAATGGTCCACCTGCGACCCCGGCGGGATTGCGCCTGGCGAGACGTTCGTCCTTTGCTTCATCAATGAGAAGGGGCTCGCCTGAATCGGAGGCCTCGGCAATGTAGCCTTCGCCGGTTCGCTGCGACGAGTTGACCGACGCGGTAGGGTCGTTTCCGGACTGTTGCATAAGCAGCAGTTCGTTCTGATCCTTGACGAGCCACAGGTTTACGGCCTGGACGCCTAGCACCTCGCGAATCTTGGAGGTGATGAGGGACTGAAGCTCGTCCATTTCAAGCGTGGAACTGAATACTTTTTCAAGGTCGTAGAGTTGAGTGAGCCGCGAAACGGATTCGAGCAGGGAGTTGCGTTCGTCTTCGTAGAGCATCGCGCTGACCAGTCCCGGTCCCACATGCTCCACCAGATCAACCAGGATCTGAAAGTCCGAGGAGTCGATCGTACCTTCGAAAGAGGCCACTTCCAGCGCGCCGATCAAAACGTCATTCACGATGATGGGAATGCAGGCCAGGGATTGCAGGGTTCGCCGCGCATGGAGATGGGCGTAGTCCTCGCGCGTCAGTTCGTTGCCGGAAAACAGGAGCGGTTGCTGCTCTTGCGTCAGAGTTCCCAGCGTCCCGGAGTCGGCGGGCACGGTCGCGTCATCCAGGTGAACCTCCCCGGCGGTGGCTTTAGCCGTCCATGTTGCAGGATGGGTTGGGGGATCGCCCGAGTCCAGCACATACACGATGGCGGCGCCTCCGGAGACCAATTCGGAGGCCTGTTGCGCCAGGAGCACGGCACGCGGAACAGACTCGCGCTCTCTGAGCATCGCGCTCAGTAACCGGGTTGACACCTCGACGTGTCCGGAGGGTTGCATTCTTGACACTGCTTAAGAGCGCAGAATAATTGCGAACAACCAGGGGAGGGGTTTGGCGCTCGCAAGTCGCGGGCGGCTCCCGTAACTTTAGGGTCGAACTTTAGCAAAGGGGCAAGTCGCTGTCAATTAATACCACGTGCTACCGCTACTAGCTTTTAAACCCTGACGGAGAGAAAGCAGCACCTCGTCCTAAGTGTCGCGTCCCGTAAGTTCGTGGCATAAGTCCACACTGTTCATCTTGAGCGAAGCGAGGGACCTATGTAGTTGACCGCGCAGATGCATAGGTCTGTCGCTTTGCCTCAAGATGACAGCCCATACTTGTGTCGCGCACTTGCGGGACACAACACTAGCAGGCAGTGAAAGCCCGCCGAGAAACGCTCTTTCCAGCCAAACATTCCACCGGACGCCACCACTTCCCGCTCATTGCTCCGATTCAAAGTTTGTGGTAATTTCGCGGCTCATGAAAGCGCTCCTTTCAAAACTCGGGTTCGGCTCAACCGTGGAGGAGGAGGCTCCCGAGATCGTCCACGGGGAAAGCCCCGCGCTCCGGGGAGCTGACATGGCGGTCGCTTATTTTTCCTCGCGCGCCGGGGGCGATTTTCACGATTTCCTGCGGGTCGGTCCGCACCGTTTCCTTTTCGGATTGCTCGACATGGCGGGAAAACGCGCAACCGGCGAAACCGTGCTGCTCGCCGCGCAGGTTTGTTTCCACTCGTCCGCCGAGCAGATCTTCGCCGCCTCCGAACTGAACGAAACGGAAGCGATGATCGAACTGTCGCGCCGTCTGAATCTTGAGATCATGCGCGCTGCCGGAGGCGTGCGCAGCTGCCCGGCCTTCGCTGGCTGCTACAACGAAGAACTTGGCACGGTTTGCTACGTGAATGCAGGCCACACACCTGGACTGCTGCGCGATCACTCAAGCGTCGTCGAGTTGCCCGCAACCGGCCTGCCGCTCGGGCTGTTCTCGCTGGCCCCGACAGACGCCCGCATCGTCGGGCTGGGACCAAAGGGCTCGCTGGCGGCGATGCAGGCGGGACCCTCCTCCGCAAGGGATCTATCCCAGAGCATCCTGCAACGCGTGCAGGACTTCATGCACATGGCCCCGAGGCACAACGACGTGACCGCACTGACGCTCACACGAGCAGCTTAGCCAAGCCACACAGTCAATTGGCCTCCACGCTGCTCGCGGCGTAAAATAAGAAGACAATTTTCCTCGGGTGTACCCCAGGTTTTGAGAGAGCCCTAATGAAGAAAACCAGACTTCCCCTGCTGTTGGCTGTTGGGTACGCGCTGTTGCTCCCATCTCTTTCGCCGGCTGATGCCGTGGTGGAAGAGATCATCGCCCGGGTGAACAACGAAATCATCACACGCACGGAATACATCCGCAGCCGCGATCAGCTCAAGCAGGAAGTCCAGCAGCAGGATGCCGCCAACGCCGACCGCGCTTTCGCCGAGAAACAACGCGACGTTCTGCGCGATCTGATTGACCAGCAACTCCTTCTACAAAAAGGCAAAGACCTCGGGATCACTGGCGACACGGAACTCGTCAAGCGCCTCGATGAAATGCGCAAGCAGATGAACCTCGCGACCATGGAAGAATTGGAAAAGGCGGCGGAGGCGCAGGGAGCTTCGTATGAAGACTTCAAGCAGAACCTGCGCAACCAGATCGTCACGCAGCGCGTAATTGGGCAGGAAGTGGGTTCGCACCTTGCCATGAACAAGGACGACGTGAAGAAATTCTATGACCAGCACCGCGCGGAGATGGAGCGGCCTGAAGAGGTTCGGCTGAGCGAGATTCTGATCGCGCCTAAGACTCCCGCCCAACCGGCTGCCACCCCAGACGTGAAGCCTGCGCCGCCGTTGGAGGCTGAGTCGGAGGCAGCCCTGGCGCCGGCTCAGGCCAAAGCGCAGGATTTGCTCGAGCAGATTCACAAAGGCGCAAAGTTTGCAGACTTGGCGAAAAAGTACTCCGATGGACCGTCGGCGAAAGACGGTGGCGACCTCAGCTATTTCAAGCGCGGCACCCTCTCGAAAGAACTGGAAGATAAGGTCTTCGCGCTGAAGGGCGGTGAAGTGACGGATGTGATTCGCACCAAGCAGGGTTACGTGATCCTGCAGGCGAGCGAGCATCAGATGGCGGGCATTCCTACCTTGAAGGAAGCTGAGCCGCGCATCCAGGATGCGCTGTACATGCAAAAACTGCAGCCGGCGCTGCGTGCTTTTCTGACCACGCTGCGCGAAGAAGCCTACATAGACTACAAGCCCGGTTACATCGACACGGGCGCGAGCGCAAAGCAAACCAAGCCCGTCGAGACCACGGCCAAAGAGGCCAACGCAAAGAAGCTGAAAAAGAAGAAGAAGCTTGGCGTGTTTTAGGCTAATTTTCCGTGGCGCGGTAAGATTCGTCTCAGGGCATGCCTTCAGGCATGCCGCAAGAGTAGTAGCGATGATGCGCCTTCAGGCGCTGGATACGGCAGGCCGATTTCGCGGAGGCTCATGAAAGAGTTCTTCATCTCCGAGTGTTCCCAGCAGGAAAACAAGATCGTCACCTCCAGCTTCGTGGTGGCGTCGAAGCAGGTGAAGGCAAAGAAAAATGGCGAGCCTTACCTGGCGTTGACCCTGGCGGATCGCACCGGCCAGATCGAAGCCAAGATGTGGGACAACGTCGAAGAATTCATCGCCGTCTTCGAGCAGGACGACTTTCTCAAGATCAAGGGGCTCATCAACCGGTACAAGAATCGTTTTCAGCTTACGATTCACAAGCTGCGGCGCATGGAAGAAGGCGAGATCGACTTCACCGACTACCTGCCCAAGACCACCAAGGACATCGGCGAACTCTGGAGGACGCTGACCGAGTTTGTGGCAACGTTTCAGAATCCGCACCTGAAAGCGCTGGTGGAACTGTTCATGGCGGACCCGGAGATTGCCGAACGCTACCGCAACGCTCCCGCGGCCAAGACTCTTCATCATGCCTACATCGGCGGACTGCTCGATCACGTCGTGTCACTGTTCCGCTCCTGCGATCTGATCTGCCGGAACTATCGACAGGTCAACCGCGACTTGCTGTTGACGGGAGCGTTTCTGCATGACATCGGCAAGATTCAGGAACTGACCTACAACCGTGCGTTTTCCTACACCACGCGCGGCCAGCTGCTCGGGCACATGATCATCGAACTGGAGATGCTGCAGGCGAAGCTCGCAAAGCTGCCTGACTTTCCCGCGGGACTGAAGACTCTGCTCGAACATCTGATCATCAGCCATCACGGGCAGTACGACTTCGGATCGCCCAAGCTGCCAATGTTTCCCGAGGCGCTCATGCTGCACTATCTCGACGATCTGGATTCCAAGATGGAAGCGATGCGAGCCCACTTCGAGCGCGAGGCCGAACTCGAAGGACCGTGGACCGGCTATAACGTGTCGCTGGGGCGCCCGCTGCTCGATTCCAGGAAATTTATGCAAGGGGAGAAAGCGCAGGCTGCGCCCAGTGCGGACGATTCCGGTGCGCGGCCAGCCACGCCCGCAGAGCCAGAGCACCCAACTTCCGCGGCACCGGCGCCTGACGTTTTCAGCGAACAGAAAGCGTAAAGCGCACCGTTGCGTTTGCACACTTTGCGCGCTTCGATTACAGTTTTGGCCTCAACAAATTTTGATTTCGGAGGGGAAGGTCATGCGTTCTCGTGCGCGGTATCTACTGTCCGTTTTCCTGTTGCTTACACTCGCAGCCTGCTCGAAAAAGCCATCTGATACTGCGTCCAACTCCACCGGCCAGGACATGGCAGCGCCCTCGAACGCTGCTGGCGGGAATGCGATGAGTTCTCCAGCCGCACCTGAGCCGCAGCCGGTGGTCGTCCCCGCGGGCACAACCCTGACCGTGAGGCTGGGAGAATCGCTGGGATCGAAGCTCAGCACGCCGGGTCAATCTTTCAGCGCCACGCTGGCTTCCGCGGTCACAGTGGATGGCAATACCGCGATCCCAGCGGGCGCATCGGTTCGCGGTACGGTTGTGGACGCGAAACCTTTAGGCAGGTTCAAGGGCGGCGCTCGATTGGAGCTCAGGCTGAACTCAATTACGGTAAACGGGACCGAGCAACCGATTGAAACCTCAGCCGTCAACCGCACGCTGAAGGGCAAAGGCAAGCGGACAGCCGTAATGGCGGGCGGTGGCACAGCGCTTGGCGCCATCATCGGTGGCATAGCCGGTGGAGGAAAGGGAGCAGCGATTGGCGCCGCCGCCGGCGCTGGCGCGGGTGCGGGCGGAGCCGCATTCACGGGTAACAAGGAG
>Ga0209180_10000988_pt1 | contig 13839 bp, 17 predicted proteins | sample CZO8metaG_3_FD_188355 | JGI IMG/M metagenome (GOLD analysis project Ga0209180, IMG submission 188355) | Vadose zone soil microbial communities from the Eel River Critical Zone Observatory, Northern California, USA - CZOApr15con2H2.8 metaG... | ecosystem: Environmental > Terrestrial > Soil >...
AGGAAACGCCAAATTCGAAGACGCGGTAAGAGCACTCTCCCCTTCTACCAAGCCCTCGAAATAGAAGAACTAACCCTGCGAGAATTTCTCCCTTATTGAGAAATTGATGAGAACGAAGTTCTCGGCTACTCCGGGGGATCACTCCCGACTGGCCCACAGTAGAGCTTAAGACAAGAGTTCTAGCCGGACCGAATGTGCAACAACTTGGAATTTCGTCCTCTCGGTAAGACTTCGGAATCGATTCCAGAGGTAGGCATGGGCACTTGGGGAATGGGCGGGGGAATGCGTGCTGATTCTTCCGGTGACTCCGATTCAATCGAGGCGCTGAAGCTCGGCCTTGAACTTGGCATGACTTTGGTTGACACTGCGGAGATGTATGGTGCAGGTCACAGCGAGGAAGTCGTCTCGAGGGCTCTGGAAGACTGGCGGAAGCCTGTTTTCGTCGCGTCGAAAGTCTCGCCTTCGCATTTCGGGTATGACGATCTTCTCCGGTCCGCGAGGAGGAGCCTTGAACGGTTGCGCATGAAGAAGATGGACCTCTACCAGCTTCACTGGCCCAATCCTCGGACTCCGATTACTGAGACCATGAAGGCTATGGAGAAGCTCGTGCAGGACGGAATGGTGCGGCACATCGGTGTCAGCAACTTCTCCGTTGTTCAGATGAAGGAAGCGCAGGCTACACTGTCGAGAGAAGAGATTGTGTCAAACCAGGTAGAATACAGCCTCGTAGATCGAGCAGTGGAGGAAGAGATTCTGCCTTATTGTCAACTAGCGAGGATCACGCTCATCGCTTACAGTCCCCTCGGACAGAGTAGAATTGCCAAAGGGAGAGGGGGACCGTTCAAGATCGTAGACGAGATCGCTACGAGACTCGGGAAAAGTCGGAGCCAAGTTGCTCTAAACTGGCTTCTACGACACGAGTCTGTCGTGGTTATCCCAAAAGCAAGTGACAAGAAGCATGTCGTTGAGAACGCCGCAGTAAGCGGCTGGAAGCTGAGCACAAAGGAGTTTCAGGAGATTGACAAAGCGTTCCGATGAGCTACGGGTTCTAGTACGAAGCTTCAGATTTGCGGATGGGTGTTTCCCAGGCGATTTCTGAAGCAGATTTCTTCCAAAGACCTGTTTTGTGTCGCGGGAAAGTTTTTTTTTGTAAATTTTAGGAAGAGGTCATTCGCTGTCCGGAACGTTTCTTGGCGAGATTATCGTTTTTTCGCGCAAAACAGGCGAGTCAGCGATTTTTCAACAAGCATCCATCTGTATCGATGCAAGCGTGAACTGGGCATAATATGGAACTCCCCTCCCAGATCGTTGATCGGGGTTTGTTCTGAACGATTTTGTGTCCGTACTCTCGGCTGAACCCTCGATCCAGAAATCGATGGGGACTGACTCTTAACCGATCGGTCGCGTGAAACGAGTTTGAACCTATAGGTCCTTTGACCGCAGAATATCTTTCTGCGAGTTTTCCGTAGGATTTTCTCAGAACGAGTATCATCGCGAGATAGCATATGGTCGCTGCCAGGCCAAACCAAAAGAGACCCGCGTACGGGTTTGAGCTGTCTACCCGATTGTCTTGGAGGGTGGAGATCCATTCCAGAATAGCCAGGAATTTTGCCCCGAGCCAATATCCGACGAAACCCGAGACAGCCACACCTGAGAACGCATACGCCCACTTCCATCCTGTCTTGACAATCGATGCTAGGGCTAACATCGCGACTAGAACCGCGAGGATTCCTTGGAACACGAGAGAGTTGAGGAAGAGCGCTAGACCAATCCCAACTCCACGGCCGTAGCTAGCTATCAGGACTGCTGTTGCCGAATCCACTGGCAGATATGATGCCACCGCCGCGGAGACCGCTAGATATTGGGACATGATGAGAAACGCGTTGGATAATGATGCGAGAATATAGATTCCTGAGTTCTCACGAAGACTAGCAGCTAGCAATTTTCCGGATGGCAATTTTCTCACCCCTAACAGTTAGGGGATGGGAGCGGCGTGGCATTTCATTTCAACAATCTTTCCTTGTCTCAAGTTCCCTGTTGAGGGTCTAACTCTTAAAGAGCGGTATCACGTCTCAATGTGATGGGTTTTCCCGTTGGCAGTGGATGATGCACGGTTAAGAAGGGCGCGGATGATCGCAGAGGCGCGTTATGGTTTCCGGTGGCACCTCGTTATCTACATAATCGTTAACATTGGGCTGGTCGCGATCTGGTACTACACGGGCGCCGGATTTCCCTGGCCTTTGTTCCCAATCCTCTTCTGGGGGCCTCGGGGTCTTGGGTCACTACTGGGGCGCGTACCACACCAGCGGAGGGGGCTGGATTGAGAGAGACCCAGAAGATTCTGCTAGAGGAAGAGGACAAGAAACCTTAGCGCTCTTGACTGGCGCGAGCAAAAGTCTCGCAACGATGCGCTCCATTCTTGGTGATTCATTATTCACCCGGATCGCTAACTGTTAAGCGAGTGCTAGCGGTTCAATAGTTGAGTTCATATCAGTAGACGAAACGGTACTTCTCAGCAATGAGCGATTCCGACAAGGCCCTTCAAGATATGGAAGAGGGCGGGAACGGTATGACAAAGTATGGGAATATGATGTTAGAGTTCATCAAGAAGGAGATCTTTGAGGAGAGGAAGAACATCTCTGTTGAAGAAGTCGTGACCCTGGTTGCTGCTCTCACTGACCTGTCAGTAAGCCTTCTTTCCAAATTTCGTAAGGATCCCATTGATCCCTCGAGAGCTACCGAGATAGGGAGAGACGTGTTCAAGCACATGGTTGGCAAGATTGGCTTCGACGTGGGACAGCTCGGAAAGTCATCGCTCTACGCATAGCGTACCAGAATAGTGGTCCAACTCCGCAGCAGAGTCTTCTGACAATGGGCGTATGCGATTCTTACTTGATAATGATGGAACTGCGGTCCGCTTTCATCTTGGGATAGTGAAGGTCCATCTTCTCCATTGCCTTCACAATTATTCGCGAGACCACAAGGTCCCTGTACCACTTGTGGTTTGAAGGAATCAGGTGCCACGGTGCCCAGTCCGTGCTAGTCTTGGTGAGGACGTCCTGGTAGGCTGTCATGTACTCGTCCCAATGTTTCCGCTCCGGCAGATCGTAGTCTTCCAGCGAGTTCTTAGCGAGTTCTTAGGCGTTTTCGCACTGTTCTCTAACTCTAGACTCAGTGATCGCCTTCTAACGTAGTACTCAAAACCTAGAGGCTCTGTATGATTAGCTGGGTCCGCGATGCCGAAGCTCAAGTTCAGCAAAGAGTACCTCAAACGAGTTACGAAACCTATTCCCAAAAAGGAACCGGGCAAGAAGGACGAGACATTGACGGAGGTCCAGTCTCAGCCAAGGCACGCGACTGGATTTCTCCAGTTCTGCGGGACCTGTGGAAGGAATCAGATGTTCAGAGTGGATACGCTAGGCTGGAAGACCTGCACCGTCTGCCATAGCACAGCACCAGACAGAAGCCAGAGCCCGATATAATGAAGCAGCATCCAACTTGTTTGGCTCATCTGAACCTATCCATATAGTCCAAGAACGACTTAGGGTTGAACAGGGATTTACGCCGAAGTTGGGCAGACTGTCTGCTTATGAGGTACGACTCGGTGAGTCGCTAACTGCTAGTGCCAGTTGGGATAAGGCTGTCAGGATCGCTTGCGCCAGCTTGCGAGCGGATTCTGGACTGAGCTCCACCGCGACTCTGGCACTAGGACCCTCTTTCTGGTTGACGAAGTCGATGTTCAAGGCGTGCTCCATTGGAGCGTCGCTGGGATGATCGTAGGAGACGTTGACCTGTTCAAGCTTGAACCATCCACGCGGACCCTTACCGCTGCCTGAAACTTCAGCAGTCTCGACCATTCCAGTGCACATCTTCTATCTCCCCGTTCCAGGCGTTCCAAGATACTTCTCGAAAAACGTGAACATCTTCTTCCAGCCGTCGACCGCCGCCTCGGGACGATAGGCCACACCGGTATAGTAGAAGAAGCCGTGCCCTGCGCCAGGGTACATGTGAAACTCGTGATTCTTCCCATACTTCTTCAACTCCTCTTCTAACTGGTGAACGCTCTCGGGTGTCGGGTTCTTGTCCTCTTCTCCAAACAGACCGAGTAGCGGACAGGACAGGTCCTTCGCATAGTCGATGGGTGCGACCGGCTGTGCCAGCGTCAGCTTCTCCTTTGGCTGTACGACATTTCCACCCCAACAATTAACCGCTGCATCGAAGGACTTTGTCCTGCACGCGACAAGGAAGGCTTGACGACCACCCGAACAGGTCCCGAAGACTCCGACCTTCCTATTGCTGAGCGGCAAGGACTTGAGGTAGCGAGCAGAGGCGTCGATGTCTCCCACTACGCTCATATCAGGTACTCCTCCGGACCCTCGAACCTTTGCTGACATATCATCAGGGCTGCTATGGCCAAACCGGAAGTAGATATTCGGACTAATCGCCAAGTAACCGTGGTGGGCGAACTTCCGCGTAAACTCGCGATACAACTCGTCCCATCCTGGCATGTGGTGAATCAGCACTACCCCGGGAAAGGGTCCGGGACCAAGTGGTCGCGCATAGTAGGCGTTGATTATCTCTCCATTATGGCCAGGCAGCATAATGGTCTCGGCAAGCATTCCCTCATACATGTCAGTCGTATACGGATGCATAGCCCAACGATTACCATTGACCAAATTTAAGGAGAACCAAGACGACAAGAGGATTATAGTCTGTTAATTCCCTTCGAATAAACCGGAGTTCTATGTCGCGAGACTCATACGCATACCCAATTTTTCCGGAGCGTAGTTAGCTCAGCGGATCTTAGCACAGATCGCTCAACCAGTCCGTATAACCCATCGCTAGTCTCTCGCAGACCTTTACACCGTCATGGACCCTCAGCCGTTTTCAAGGCGTTTCCAAGGGGACAATCAGGTCGATGACCCCGGCTATCCGCAATCATGGGAAGACAAGATTGAAACCAGCGACCCTCCTTCACGAAAATCTTCCCAAACGCGAGTCTTGTGCCGCGAGGAGCAACTACTTTTCACATTTCTCTAATGGTAACGGGTCTGGTAACCGTAAATGGTACCAGAGAATGAAGCAAGAATCGAGAGACGTTACCGGTCTTGCCTAGGATGGTACCAGAAGGAAGAATTGTTTTCAGGATCCCGGGTTGGAACGTGCCGTTTCACGGTCCGCATGCCATTGCCGGTGACGGTTCATGTCGTTCACAGTGATGTTGCAGACTGGGCAGAAGGAAGAGTCCTCTTTCTCGAACATGATCGTCGAGTAGCTGGAGATTTGCATTCCGAACCCTCCGAGAGAGCTTTCGGAGCGTGAGAACTGGGAGATGTTCTTGACACTCCAACCGTTCATCGCCCAACGCTGTACTAGAGCATGCATGGCTTGCAGCTCTTCATCGCTGTCGGTTCGGACTGTGACGGTCTGGACCTGTTTCAACCCATTCCCCGATGAGCCGAGTTGGTCAAAATTAGGGTCTTCCCTCAGATAAGTGCTCTCGTACACTGCAGGTGTTGGTCAGCTCTCTAGCTCTAATCGTAGGCTGCGCCGTCCCAGAGTAAGGTTGGCGAAGCATCAGACAGGCATGAGGATCGACCGGATCCTCTTCAGACAATTCCAAGAGATCTGCAAGACAGAGAAGCTACGGCCAGGCGAGGCCGTCGAATCACTACTACGACTGGCCGTACAAGCAGGCAGCATCACGGGCGTGTCCATCGATAATACTAAGGCCGACAATTCGATGCGCAAGCTCGACGACGCGTTGTTCAGGTCGAAGCTTGCAAGACTGAAAGCGAGCCTCGAACTAGAAGAGAGATATTGGAAGGAAACTGGCAGAGAGCTCGAGGACAAAGAGTCAGAGTATTGGGTCAAGGAGCTGACGGAGCTGGGACGACGAGCAGTCAGCTCGGAACTAGTCAAAGAATTCGAAGCATGCCTAGCCAACGCAGACAAATTCTACGAAGAGGCCGAACGCAGCCGTATCCAGGAAGAAATCGAAGATCATAGGAACTAGAACTGTCCAGGACGACCCATCAAAACACTAATCGATTGACCCACAACAGAGGACACTTTCACAATACTTTCGAGCCAGATTTTCCTCCCCTCTCTTACTCAATTCCTTGACACCACAAGATCAGGTCCCGTGAACACCATACAGTCCCGAACTGAGGACCCGAAGACATGAGTAGACTCTGGGACATGTGGCTGATGGACCTGCGAGAACCTCCAGAAGAGAGTCATGGCGAACCCCGGCACGAACAAAGGACCAGTAGGGTCCAGACCAAACGGAGTGTCATACACAAGCCCCGGACCCGCCGATCACTGAACGCGAAAATCCAGCGATTTTCGGGAGCAGACTAATTGGTGTCACACACCCAAGGATAGTACAGTTACAATGCGACAGAGAATCCGGGTCCGCTACACCGCTACGATGGACCCCATGACCATGCATCAGCTGGACCATGCGAGAGGCCCCCTAAACAGATCCGCGATGGTAGAGGTGGCCGTTCGAGCCTGGCTTGAACTCTTGGAGAGTGTGAAAGCGATGAAGGAACGATACGAAAGAGCATCCGAAACAAGGAGGACACCTGCCATACAATGAGCAGCCTCCCCCAGAAACCCATTGGAGACCCGAAGAAGGTCAAGAAACTATTGGAAAAGTACAACCCCCGAGAAGCCTACGAGATCCTCGCAGCACAGATCATCCTTGCCAATCAGCAGACCCGGGATGCTCCTCCGTCCCGGGTCCAGACTGCAGAGTCTCACAGGATCAAGATAACCGAGAACAAGTTGCAAGAAATTAGAACTGGCCGCTTTGGAAGGGTCCAGCTGCCTAGCGAAGAAGAGGCGCGCTACTGGCTCCAACAATGGCGCGAAGGAGCCAGACCCAAGGAACAGAGTCCAATGCGCAAGATCGTCATCAGAAGAAATCGGAACGAGGTGAGAGAATGACAAAGAACAAGATCCGAGAAGCTCCACTGCCTCCACCAGACAAAGGAGTCAACGATGCAAGACCGGGACTACCCACCCCAACAGTTCGCAAGAACGTCACCTGGGTCCAACCAGAACCAACAACATCGGATGTTACGCGACCTCAACAGCTGAGCCCAGACACGACATGGGCCGAACCTAGCATCGCAAAGTCCAAGCTAGCAAAAGGGTCCCCGGGTCTCTCAACCACTCGGGACCAGACCAACGAGTAGCAGCAAAGCGATGGTCCGATCCAAGTACGTATTCCATCTTCTTGTAGTCTGATTGCTAGTTCTTGTTCCATTCGTGAGGGGTTTGCGTGTAGGCGTTCGCGCCAGTCGCTCCGCTGACTCGACATCTGTAGGGTTGAGCTATCTTTCCGCTATTGCTCAGACACGAGAACGAAACTGCTGCCCATGACCTTTTTTTTGACCGCTAGCGCAGGCTATGTTGGGAGACCGGACAAGACCAAGAACTATGTGCAACTGCGAAACTCCAGCTGTGTATGAGCTTCGGAGTATCTGACGCTATCTCGATGGTTACTCTAATTCGGCAAGTGTATCGGAATCGTAGAATTATCGGTGCACTTTTCGATTGGGAGGGCAAGCGGTTGGAGGGAGACCCGAGGCTTGAAGTCGAAGTTCACTACGCCCACGGAAAACCTCAAGCAGGCTCAGACTACTGGTGGTATTCCGTGAAGCCATTCGATGACTACTTGTTTGTCCGAATGCCCGTCAACCCAGGTGGGGTAGCAGAGGCTGTGGACAAAGCAGAGGGTCAAGACCTGATAGCCCAGGCACCGAAGAGTACCGATGCTCGCTACTTTCGCTACGTTCAAGCGAATCCGCTCAAGGAATGGGTCAATGTTCGTGTGAGCTTCATGGTCTTCGCCTACAAGCCGTCAGACCTGTTGTCTGTGAGCAAAGAATGACGGAATGGCGAGTGCAGAAGCTTTTAATAGTCTGCGATGCGGCTTGTGATGCAGAAATGCATTGCAAAAACAGAATGTGGTCATCAGGCTGTCCAACCGGGTGCTTGGGAAGCTTGAGGACTTCGAAAAAAGGGAGGACCTCCCGGACAGGACCACGTCCATCACTTGGCTTCTGTGGAGGGGTCTTCGGGATTATGAGAAGAAGGAGAAGATAGTGCTTGGTGGAAAGAAAGTTGGAAAGCAAGATTCGAAGAAGGTTTGACCAGCTCTACGATGACCTTGTCGAGGCTGAATACGATGCTGAGGACGTTCAGGACATTCTCGACAGACTCGAGGACGAGCTAATCGATGAGTTGGACGAGTTCGGTGAGGAATGATAGCATGAGGACAAGACCGAGAAATCAGTCAACCCACACCTCATTCGACAGCTTCGGGGAGCTGCTCGGCAGGGCACTTTTCATCGGTGTTGGCCTGCTCATTCTGACCCAGTACGGGTTCAGAGATGTGTTCACTTCAGTGCTGGGATTGACTTTTACACTTGGCCCAATCGTCACCGTTGAGGCCGTGAAAGTCCGAATCGAATCTCTTCTGAAAATCACCTCGAACAGAGTCTCACAGAAGGTTATCGGAAAGGAGGTCTTCACTGTGGAGCAGAGCGACTTCAAGGCCCAAACGGTAATCGGCCACTTGCACGGAGATCTCATTCAGCCCGGACCAGAGAAGCGGGAGGAGCGAGACGAGCCTCGGGCAGAGGACGACGATTGGAAGATTGCTCGAGATTTCAATTTACCAGGAGAAGGCGATGCGAGAGAGTTTCGGCTGAAGATGTCGAGGGGAGACCACCTCACAGGATACGTCAGCGCTGATGATGAGGTCTGTGCCTACGTTCTAACGCCGAACAGTAGACAATCGTTCCAGAACGGATACGGATTCACACCTCTGTGGGATTCCGAATGGGAAACCTATGCAAAAGTGGATTTTGTGGCACTGAAGACAGGAATGTATTACTTTGTTGTGACGAATGAACCCGACGACGAGGATGATTCCGAGTATTACGACGATGATGACGAGACGGGCGACACAAGTGTAGAACTCAGGCTAAAGCACTGAAGAGGAGGATTCCGCCCAAGTGTCTGATTCTCTCGACGACCGGCTGAGAAAAACGTCGGAAGAGGTCAGAGACCTCGAACAACAGTTTGACAAGTTCAACCGCGATAACGCCCTGCGTCTCACAATGGGAACTCTTCCGCCAGCGAGAATCGCGGAGGGTCAGGAGCTACAGAGTAGACTCTACGAGGCCAGACAACGGCAAACATCACTTCTCTTAGAGTCGTTGAACGCGTCTTCCAATCGACTTGAATCGGCGACGAGAAATCTGCAACAGTCCTCCGAGGCACAAGTGAAGATTGCCGAGTCTCAGGTAAAAGTGTCGGAGTCTCAGGTCACAATCTCTCGGTCTCAGTCCCAAGCAGTAGAAGACCTGTTGAGGTCATCGCATCGGCTCGAACAGTTCACACTCTTCCTTCTAATAGTGAACGCGGTCAATGTCTTTATCATCGAATGGACCGCGGGGTTACTTAACGGGCCATATGGAATTTTCTCATTTGTCGGATTTGTCGCCGCCATCTTAGCCCTGACAGCAGTTGCCTATCGATGGCCTGAGCGAGTCAGAAGCATAAGACGTGGGAAGAAAATGTTCGGCTTGTCGTAGATTTGCTTAAGCGTCCGAGACCGCCGAGGCCATACAAGCCTCCGGGCACGCCGGGATATCGCATCACTGGAGCTTTTCTCTTCGTACTTGGTCTGGTTTGTCTCGGCGGCGGATTTGTGTTAGCTCTCGCTGGCACAGGCGTGGTTCTCATTGACAAACCGAACAATCCGCTCGTTGGATTAGGCGTGTTGGCGATGGCCCTCGGAGTCTACCTTATCGGTGCAGGGTTGTGCCAACTACTATCCAGTTCAAAGAAAGAAGCGAAGAGATGTCTCAACTGGTTGAAGAACTGGCCGCCGAAGAAGTCGTAGGGATTAGTGAACGGTCATATCAGGAATGGTTCGGAATCTCTGTTTCTTCCGGGCTTTCTTCCCGTCCTTGACGACAATCAGCTGACCCTCGCCCTCTCCAAATGGGTTCACGTAGACTGGAATCCGGAAGTTTTCTGCTCCACCGGCAGTAATCTTGATTTCAAGAGGGTGAGAGCTGGCTCTTGCTGTTGGAATCTGGGTCTCTCCCACGTACACCACACAGTGTTCCATCGTCTTGTTCGGCTTTACCCTGATGCTCCACTGACTCTCGGCTGGAGAATGAGGAGGAGGAGGAGGAGGAGGAGGAGGAACGATGTGTTCCTCGAACCGCTCGAGTTCAATCTTGATAAGTTCTTTCCGACGGTCGGAGAGGATGGTGGCGAGAATGGCCACTCCAGCGATTCCCGCGACGAAAAGAGTGGCAATTACCAGAGGGTCAGTCCACGAGGTCACACTTCCCGGGCAAGAGGGGGTCTCGTAGGAGCTGACTAGGTTAGTTCTTGCAGCGATGTGGGCTCGACCTTACGATAGACTTGGCAGGGATCCAAGATTTTTCCATCGACAGTCAATAGGTTCCTCTGAATTGATATGCCGAACAGTTGCTCGTTCTCTTCCAGATACGGCAGTATCAACTCCCAATCTTTCAGGGCGAAGTCTACCAATCGTCCACCGTTGAGTTGGTCCCCCGAAACTTCGCTGTGGGGGTCCCGGATGAAAATGGCCCCACCTGAAGCCAGTGAGAACAAGTTGCCCCCTGGATACGGGTACTCCTGTTCTACGAACTTCCCTTCAAAGGAGGGTTTCAACCCATTGACAACCACAAACCCGCCACCATTGTACGGGTCTCCTGCCATGAAGGATTCTGCCAGATAGTCTAGACAGGTCCCGTTGATCACAACTCTCGGTCTACCTACCGCGTTGATGAGTGGTCGTCCCGCTGCGTTACCCAGCACGTACACGTCGCCTCCCTTTGCGGCGTACATGAAGGCCTGTCCCACATCGCCATGAATCACGAGCTTACCGTACTTGAGAATCTGAGCTGCTTGATCTTGAGCGGCACCATGGACCGTTATTTCACAGCCGTCAATGCCCGAAGCGACATAATCACCTACATCGCCGTAACAGTCGATCTTCAATCCATTCGTTCGGGGACCCAGGCCGCTTCCGATGAACCGGTGCCCTCGCACGTTGTACAACAAGATGTTCTTCCAGCCCAGGTCGTGCGCGTCGACCACAAACCTGGCCGCACTCTCGTCTCCCTCGACTGGAAATTCCAGAGCATCAACCACCAGTACCTGCGAGTCCAGTCCCGGATGCGCAAGTCTCAACCTGTTCTTCCAGTCCAGCCGAGTGTAGAGGTCATAGTTTGACAATGGGACAGAGGAGAAGATCTCATTCAAAGCCTCGTGATACAACTGCAATAGTGAGCTACGCTTCTTGTAGCCAGTATCATAGATTCTGTCGAACAGCAGTGAGAGGGTTTGTATTGCAAAGCGTCTCGACTCTTGTCCCTTCAACGCGAGCCTCTTCAACTCCTCAAGAATCTCTCCGGCATACTGGAAGCCAGCGTCCCTCAACGCGGGACGAACGTACTCGTAGAATCCGAGCGGGTCCTGGGCCTTTGGACCCTTCCTTGGTAGTTGGAGTGCTACGCTGACGTTTAAGGCGAGATCCGTTCGGGGTCCGCGTAGCCATTCCTGTTCTGGAAGAGTAATTTCCCGTCCGAACTTGTCAGCACATTCGAGTTCCTTTCCATCCTCTCCATCTTTTACACTGAAGAGGAATGCTCCGCCATCCGTGTGGCTCCCTCCACGAGCGTTCCAGTAGGAGTCAGCAAACCTGCTCGGAATCCTACCATCTTCTTGTAATCGTCCCAGTACAGCGTTGATTGCTTGTCTCTCAGACGCGATGATTCCAATCTTGATCGGACCCTCTTGCAATGCGAAGACTTGCGGTCGGAGCATTGACGTGTCGGTAATCCCTAGCAACTGCCAGGCATTCTCCTCCACGTCATTCCGGGCGACGATGAAGAACCATGGACCGTCCGGGGACCCGTGGATGTGAGCAGTCTGAATCAATCGATAGATCTTTTTCTTCTCCTCCGAAAGCATCTCGAAGTCCCGCTCGGTCGTGGGCGCCAGCGCCTCGATCAAATATTCCATGGGATACTTGTAGACCCGACTGATCAGATCGAACAGTAGCACAGACACTTCTGTGTCCGTCAAGAAGAGTGGATGGATGTTCCGCTGTGCCAGATACTCCACTATCGAATGATAATTCGCAAAGTCACCGTTGTGGACAAGCGCTTCGTGCAGTCCGACAAACGGGTGCGCGCCGCCCGGATGCCAGACCCGGCCCTTCGTCGGATAGCGGTGGTGGCCAATCCAGACGTGAGCCTTGAAATCTTCCAGCCGGTAATACTTTACAACATCATCTCCATATCCGACCAGTTTGAGAACGATCAGGTTCTTGCCCTGAGAGACGACGAATGCTTTCTTCTCGCCCAGCGACGAGTAGTATTGGAGGTTGAGACGGTAGCTGTTCTGGTAGACGAACTCGTCCTTGAGTTCGCTGCCCTTATGCCCGATAAGATCGTTCTTCCGAGCGAAGTCCTCTAGAACCTCCGGCTTGACCCTTACAAAATATCTGTAAACTTCTGGAGGCTCTACTTCGAGACCCGGAATCGACCGATAATCATCAACCGCTTCAACCCTCGACTCGGAGTCGACGCGGAAGAACGGGCGGATATGCTCATCTTCCACCTGCTTCCTGGCAGATTTGTCGAGGTAGGCGACCTGGAGGATGTAGTCTTCATCCAGAATCTTCTGTGATACTCCTAGCTGTTCGGGGACGAGCCCGAGAGCAGCAATGCCGCCGCCTTTGCCGTTACCCCTGTTCCGCATCTGCATAAGCGATTGTAAGAGATATTTTCCCTCCAACGGGACGTTGGACGCGAGCCCAACGACACCGCAGCCTCCCTCAGCCTCCTGTTTGACGAATGGAGACTCCGGGACAGGCAAGGTTCTACGAGAGTCGATAATCGCTTGGCCTGTCATCGCAATCTCACTTGTATCGTACCAGTAGGTCTTTCCTGCCTCGGAGCTCACGGATGCTCCCGAGTCCGAACTCGGAGAGAATGATTCGCAGACGTTTCGACCAGGCGTTGAACAGGTTGACAATCCTCTTCTCTCCCCACTCGGGATCAATGAGCTGGGAAAGCTCTGGATCAGTTGTCGTTATGCCGACCTGGCAGCCTCGTCCCCGTTCACAGTTCCCACAATGAGTACATCCAACCGCCACAGCCTCCGCTGTACCGATTACACAACCATCGGCTCCCAGCGCAATCGCCTTCGCAATATCGTCCGCGGTTCTGATCCCCCCACTCGCCATTAGCGTGATCTGGTCCCGGACCCCTTCGGAAACGAGATATTCGTGGACCTTCGGAATCGCATACTCTACCGGCATTGCAATGTTCTTCTTCGCAATCTCCGGTGCGGCCCCGGTCCCGCCATAGCCGCCGTCGATGTGGATGATGTTCGCGCCAGCATAGTAGCTCCCGATAGCCACCATGTCCACATCAGTTGGCGTCGAGACCTTCACTGAGACCAGAGCGCGCGGATTGACCGTCTTGATCCAGTCAACATGCTTCTTGTGATCCTCCACAGAATACACGCTGTGAAACGGAAAAGGCGAATAGAGGCTCGTGAACATGGACGACTCTCGCATCTTCGCCACTTCAGATGTCACCTTGTCGGCGAGAAGGTGACCGCCCAGTCCCGGCTTTGCGCCTTGAGCATACTTGAACTCGACAATCGGTGCGTACTGGATCGTCTCTTCTCGGACGCCGAACATGCCTGTGGCAACCTGAGTAATCACGTGGTCCCGGTAGGGCACAATCTGATCCGGATATCCTC
>Ga0209180_10000989_pt1 | contig 13837 bp, 12 predicted proteins | sample CZO8metaG_3_FD_188355 | JGI IMG/M metagenome (GOLD analysis project Ga0209180, IMG submission 188355) | Vadose zone soil microbial communities from the Eel River Critical Zone Observatory, Northern California, USA - CZOApr15con2H2.8 metaG... | ecosystem: Environmental > Terrestrial > Soil >...
CTCGCACAAGCGAAAAAAGCGCGCCTGCAGATTCTTGACACCATGGAAAAAGCTCTCAGCGCGCCGCGCACGCAAATCTCCGCTTACGCACCGCGTCTTTACAAACTGCACATTCCGACCGACAAGATCCGCGACCTCATCGGTCCGGGCGGCAAGAAGATCAGATCCATTATCGAAGCCACCGGCGTGAAGATCGACGTCCTCGAAGACGGCACCGTGCACATCTTCTCCACCAGCGGAGCCGGCGGCGATGCGGCTCTGCAAATGGTCCGCGACGTCACCGCCAGCGCCGAAGTCGGCAAGACCTACCTCGGCAAAGTCGTGCGCCTCGCGGAATTCGGCGCCTTTGTCGAACTCTTCCCCGGCACCGACGGCCTCCTCCACATCAGCGAAATCTCCGAGCATCGCATCCGCGACGTTCGCGATGAGCTGAAACTCGGCGACCAGGTCCTCGTCAAGGTTCTCTCCATCGAGGGCAACAAGGTCCGCCTCTCCCGCAAGGCGCTCATCCGCGAGGCCCGCGAAAAGCAGCAGAAAGCGGCCGCTGGTGGCGTATCCCACAATCCCAGCTCTTCCCAAGGCGGCTCCGGAGGCGACTCCGGCTCCCACGAATAATTTTTTAACTCTTTTGCTGCTCCGGTTTGTGTAGCGGCGGGCCTTGGCCCGCCCTTCCGTTTTGCGTTCGATTTTGTTCGGCTGGACAGAATTCATCCCGCTGGCTCGAGAGCGGGGCACTTGCCCCAAAAACAAAAGGCCCTCGATCCAATCGAAGGCCTCTCTGATTCCATTCTCGAAGCGCCGGACTCTATCCTGGCAAGCCTCTTCCTATCCTTTACTTCCTTTACCTCCTCTACTTCCTTAACCTCATTTCAAGCGTGCGCGCAATGTACCGCATCCAGGGCGCCCCACAGCACGTCCAGCGCTTCATGCGTCGTTCTTAAAATCTCTTCCTCGTCTCCGCTCGCATGTTCTTCTAGCCACGCGCGCCACGCGGCCCGGTGCGCCTTGTCCGTTTCCTCGTGCACGGCGAAATACGCGAGCGCTTCCGGCTGCGTCACGCCGTAAAACTTTTTCAACCCGTCGACCTTTGTCGCTGCAATCTCCGGCACCTGCGATTCATACGCGTACAGTGCGGCCACTGCTTCCGCCACCGGCCGGTCCCCGGAAATCTCGCGGAACTTTTGCACCACGGCCTGCGTCCCCGGCAGGGCGGGGCAGCAGGTAATGTCATCTTCGCCTACTCCCACCGCCGCCGCAAAATCCCGCCACAGTTTCGGATGCGGCCCCGTTGGATTCTCTTCCTCCGCCAGGTTCTCCCGGATCAACCCCTGCAGCGGGCCTTCTGTCCGCGCCGCCAGCACCCGCAGGTGCCCTGGGAACGCTTCCACGTGTCGGTAATACTGCGCCGCATAAAGTTGCAGCGACTCGCGGCTCAGTTTCCCCGCTTGCCAATCCTGATAAAACGGATGCTTCAGCAAACTCTTCTCCGCAATCGCCGCATCCATCCGCGCCAGCAATTCCTCGTTCGCCATGGCTCGTCTCCTCCGCCCCAGCAGCGCAGCTCAAAAATTATGCGCCAGAAACGTGCGCAGATTGTACCAGAATAAGCCAGGGTTTGCCGTCATGAAGGGAACTACACGCCTGGAGTGTGGAGTCGCTCCATATCCGCGCCCACGCTCCTCAACTTCTCCACAATGCCTTCGTACCCGCGGTCAATGTGATACACGCGGTCAATGATCGTCTCGCCGCTTGCCACCAGTCCCGCCAGCACCAGCCCCGCGCTCGCCCGCAAATCGGACGCCTGCACCGTTGTCCCTGAAAGTTGCCCCGGCCCGCGCACCACCGCTTTCCGCCCATCCACCGAAATATTCGCGCCCATGCGCACCATCTCGCTCGCATGCAGGTAGCGGTTCTCAAAAATCGTTTCCGTAATCACCGACGTGCCTTCTGCCTGCGTTGCCAGCGCCATGTACTGCGCCTGCATGTCCGTTGCAAATCCCGGGTACTCTTCGGTCGTCACATCCGCAGCGACCAGCTTCTTCGCGGACCGCACGCGAACCGTTGCCTTATCCACTTCATCGATCCGCGCCCCTGCCTGCTGCAATTTCGCAATCACCGCGCCCAAATGTTCCGGCGCACAATGCGTAATCGTCAAGTCGCCTTCGGTAATCGCCCCCGCCACCAGAAACGTCCCAGCTTCGATCCGGTCCGGAATCACCGTGTGCTCCGTCCCATGCAATTTCTCCACGCCGCGAATCTTCAGCGTCGAGGTTCCGTTTCCCTCAATCTCCGCTCCCATCTTCCGCAGCATCACGATCAGATCGGTCACTTCCGGCTCGCGCGCCGAATTCTCCAGCACCGTTTCGCCGTCGGCCAGCGCCGCCGCCATCAAAATGTTTTCCGTCCCCGTTACGGTAATTTTTTCGAACACGATGTGCGCACCCTTCAGCCGTCCGCCCTTCGGCGCGCGCGCCTGAATGTATCCGTGTTCTGTCGCGATCTCCGCGCCCATCTTTTCCAGCGCCGACAAATGCAAATCCACCGGCCGCGCCCCGATCGCGCATCCTCCTGGCAGCGAAACCCGCGCCACTCCCGTGCGCGCCATTAGGGGCCCCAGCGTCAGGATCGATGCCCGCATCGTCTTCACCAATTCGTACGGCGCTTCCGCGTGGTTTAAGGCAGGCGCCGCGAGCACGTAGTCGCTCGCCGGCATCTCGGTCACCGAAACTCTCGCCCCCATGAACGCCAGCAGCTTGCTCATGGTGATCAGGTCGCGCACTTTCGGAATGTTGTGCAGCGTCACCTGCTCTTCGGTTAGCAGCGCCGCCGCCATCGCTGGCAGCGCGGAATTCTTCGCTCCGCTGATGGCCACGGTACCCCGCAGCGCCTTCCCGCCCTTGATTAAAAATCTATCCATCCGCGCTTTCTTCTCCCGTGTAGGGGCGCAGCACCTGTCCAGACGCTGGTTACTCGCCCAGCGCCCTTCTCAAATCCCCCTCCGCCTCATGCAATCTCTTCTTCGCCTCCGTGGTTCCCACTCTCAGCTTCAGCATCACCAGCGCCACTCGCATGTTGTGTCCCGCCGCCCGCAGAGCGTGTTCCGCCGCAGACAAATTCCTCCCGCTCGCCGCCACCAGGATCCGAAGCGCCCGCTCCGCAAGCTTGTCATTGGTCAGCACCGCATCAATCATCAAGTTCTCATACACATGTCCCAGCCGCGCCATCGCCGCCGTACTCAGCATGTTCAGCACCATCTTTTGCGACGTCCCGGCCTTCAGTCTCGTCGACCCTGTCACCATTTCCGGCCCCACCTCTGGCGAAATCACGATCTTCGCCAGCCGCGCCACCGGCATGTGCCGGTTCGACGTAATCGCCACCGTCGTCGCGCCGCGTTTCCGCGCATATCTCATCGCCCCGAGCACGTACGGCGTCGTCCCGCTCGCCGTGATCCCCACCACCACGTCGTGTCGCGTCAATTTTCTCTCACGCAACTCGCGCTCTGCGTTTCGAACGGAATCCTCCGCTCCTTCCACCGCCCCTGTCACCGCGCGCCTTCCGCCCGCAATCAGCGCCTGCACCAATTTCGGCGGCGTTCCAAACGTCGGCGCGCATTCCGCCGCATCCAGCACCGCCATCCGCCCGCTCGATCCCGCCCCTGCGTAAATCAGCCGCCCGCCCTTACGGATCCCGTTCACAATCGCGTCCACCGCCCGCGCGATCGCGCGAATCTCTCGCCCCAGCGCCGCCGCCACCTTGCGGTCCTCGCGGTTCATCAATCGCACGATCTCCAGTGTCGTCATCCGGTCAAGGTTTTTCGAAGCCGGATTCCTCTGTTCCGTGAGCCGATAATCCGCGCGGCGACGATCCGCGCGATCCGGGCGCCTGCGTTCTTTGGGGTGTGAGGTCATCACCGCATTATATCTGTGCGTTGGAATACTCAGGAGAAGCGCCGCGAAAAGAACGCATCTTTTGCCGCGAGATCGTCAACACGCCTCCGGTAGCACGGACCTTAGTCCGCGCCGCTGCAAGCCTTCGCAAAGTTCAAAGGATTCGAGGGAAAATCGTTGGGCGGCGCCCATCGCGAGACCAGCGCGGTTTATTCCGAAGCCTCCAGCTTTTCCGCCATCTCCAGCATTTTTGTCACGCTGTTCCAGTTTCTACCCGTTCCGGGCGTCTTCAGCGCCCTCCCAATCGCCGCCAGCGACAATTTCGCGCGCCCCATGCCATTGGGAAAATAGATGTACAGTTCGCTTCCCTCGACTCGCAATTCCTCCGGATCGGCCTTAATGCTGCGAACCTTGTCCCGCGCTTCCGCCCCCGGATCTTCGGCGAGGAAAGTAACAAGAAGTTTGCTCGGCTCGATGCCGCGCCGCTTCGCGAACGGATTTCTTGCAATCACGTCTCTCAATTCGGAAGCCGTGCGGAGGATCACATCCGGCCGAAAGCCGAACTTCCGCTCGATTCCGTTCTGGATCCGCTTGCCGAGCGACGCGAGGTCCGGTTCTTTCGTCCTGAAAATAACGTTCCCACTCTGCACGTAGGTCTGCGCGTCGCGCAGTTTCAGGGATTCATAGAGCGCCCGCAGCGCGTCCATCTTGATCTTGTTGTGGCCGCCAACGTTGACAGCGCGCAGCATGGAAATAATCACAGTCATAGCGCGCATCAGTATATCCTGCCCCCTGTCACCCATTGCGCAGGTGATTCCGAACCCCTAGCATATAAACGCAATCGGAGTTCCTACCATGAAAACAACGAAGTTCGTTTTTATCACGCCGGTGCTGATCGTGCTCGGCATGTGTGCGAATGCAGCTTGGGCGCAAACCGCGCGCTGGCCGGAGCAGAAGGCCAGCGCCTGGTACGCCCAACAGCCCTGGCTCGTGGGAAGCAATTACGTTCCCAAGTCCGCCATCAACCAGTTGGAGATGTGGCAGGAGGCGACCTTCGATCCCGACGAAATCGATATCGAATTCGCCTGGGCGGAAGCCCTGGGCATGAACACCATGCGCGTCTTTCTCCACGACCTGCTCTGGCGGCAGGATGCCGCCGGCTTCCAAAAGCGCATGGACCGTTTCTTGACCATCGCCTCGCGGCATCACATCCGCCCTATGTTTGTGCTCTTCGATTCTTGCTGGGACCCGTCGCCTCATCTCGGCCCTCAGCATCCCCCGATTCCCGGGGTTCACAATTCCGGCTGGGCGCAGAGTCCCGGCGCGAAGGCGCTGGGTGACCCAAGCCAAGTTCCGCGGCTGAAGGCGTACGTGCTCGGCGTCGTGGGAGCCTTCGCGAAAGACGAGCGCATTCTTGCCTGGGACCTGTGGAACGAGCCCGGCGCCGATGACCTCGGAAGCTATCAGAAGGAAGAGCTGAAAGATAAGACCGCCCGGGTGACGGCGCTTTTGCCGCAGGTGTTTGTGTGGGCGCGAGAGGCGAATCCAACGCAGCCTCTCACCAGTGGAGTGTGGGCCGTGGACACCTCACCGGACGGCGCCAACTTGGGCGAACTGCAGCAGATTCAGTTGCGCGAATCCGACATCATCACCTTTCATAACTACAGTTGGCCGGAATATTTCAAGCGCGAAGTGGCTTGGCTGAAGAAGCGCAACCGCCCCGTCATCTGTACGGAATTCATGGCCCGTTCGGTGGGCAGCACGTTTGACGCGGTCTTGCCGATTGCCAAGGAAGAGCGGGTCGGGGCCATCAATTGGGGATTCGTCGCTGGCAAGACGCAGACCTATTTCCCCTGGGAATCGTGGCAGCATCCCTACATTCTCAGCCAGCCCCCGGTGTGGTTTCACGAAGTGCTGCATCCCGACGGAACTCCCTATCGCCAGTCCGAGGTGGATTTAATCCGTCGCCTAACGGGAAAACAGTAAGAATCGCAATCCGCTTTGCTGGGTCCTCCGCGCCGGCCGCGAACCCCTTTCTCCATCATTCCTGCGTTTGGGGCCTTGAAAAGTACAGCGCTCGTTCCTTTGTCAAGAAGAATGGGGAGCCACGTTGGCACCGAACTGGGGCCTTTCGTTTGACGCGCTTCTTGGCGGAGACTACACTCGAATCGCGAGGCTGCTTATGGGCCTGACTCACATCAAAGTGAACATTGCTAACCCGGCAAAACCCAGGCAAGCGCTCGAACTCAGCTTCCTGGTGGACTCGGGAGCCGTGTACTCCGTTGTTCCGGCGGCTTTGCTTCGCAAACTCCGCATCAGGCCGCACTCCAAACGCACCTTCATCATGGGGGATGGCTCCGAAATCACTCGCAAGATCGGCGATGTATTGTTTCGGCTGAATGGCCGTCAGGGCGCTGCTCCGGTCATTTTTGGCGAAAAGCAGGATACCACTCTGCTCGGCACCATCTCTCTCGGAGCCCTGGGCATGATGCTCGATCCCATGAAGCGCGAACTCCGCCCGCTGCCCATGCTCCTGGTCTCGCACACTCCCTCTCTCTAATCCAGTTGTCGCCGGGATTCCATCCGCAGGCCGTCCTGCAGTGCCGGACCGCCTCCCCGCCTATCTCCGCTCAAGGCGAAAAAATCCTCGCCTTCCGCGCCGATGACTACTATTGGCGCGACCTCGGCCGTCCCGCCGACCTCACCCAAGCCGCCCTCCATCTCCAGCAATAGGTTCTGATGTAATAAGCTCACTGCGTCCACATATTAGAAAAAGCTGTCACTTATAGCTGCACTGGGAAAAAACGTAGGCTAGTCTCTTACCGAAACGCTGTCATCTAACGGCGGAAACTGCATAAAGAATGCCGGTCGCAGTTTTTATGACTGTGCGCAGATGCGCTTCAAGTTGATCAGGTGTTAGTTTGAGGCGTTCGCCGATCCGTTGGGAACAGTTCGTAGCGGCTGCGTATGTTGCATCGATGATTCCGCGTCGGTGAACTATCAAATTGCGTCGCAGAGATAGGAGCCTTAGGTCTGAATCGTTCAGTGCATTCCGCAGCTCATCGTCACTCGAAAAAAGCGCTTGATACACGGCTTTGACTGAATATACGTCACTTAGGTCTTGCTGCTGGGCCAGTAGGGTCCCCATGCGTGCGGAAAGGTCAAAATTGTGGGTAGCAAGTGTTTCTAGCGAAATCTTCGACAGCTCGAAACGGCGCTTTGCCACGGAGTCTTCAAGAAGAATCAGGGCGCGACTAGGGTTCACATTAAGATGCTCTATGAAGCAATCACGCGCGAGGACTTCGAAAGCACCCCAGCAAAGAACCAAACCCTGCAAAATAAGTTCGTTAGCTGCCTCGGAAAGCGACTCATTTGAAAGTAGTCTCTCGAGAAAACCGAGCGTATCGCCAATGAGAGCGTCTCTGCCCTCAGGTGAGCGGACAAAGCTGTCCATGTCGGGCTTCGCGCGCGCCAGCGCGTCCCGCTCGCGTCGTGAGTCGAGAGCTTCCGACGTTTCGTCAGGCCCCGCAGTAAGCTTTAGCGAACGGATGCGCGCGGTCGAGTAAATCCGCTGCCAATGCCTGTCAAGTGCACTCCGGTTCGCTAGGGTATAAGGTATCGAAACAGCTGAAATTAGGCCGTCGATGTTCGCTCGAAGGACCTCTCCGGTTTCATTGAAAGGCTGGCCAATCCTGGCAACCGCTTCGGTGAGTGATGCAAATAGATGTTCCTCATCAGCCGGAATGGCGAACGCTGACGTGGCGCGTTGGACCAAGGCTCGCAATTCATCCCCAGTTGACGACCCTTCTTTCGCGTCGAGTTGTTCATCAGAGTGCATACGGTTGTTGTACCACGGAGGGAATTCGACCGGTGGCTCACCTCAATAATTGAGGGTATCCCCTCTACGTGGTTTTTCGGTGCTACGATGCGACGCTTCAGACGAACCGAAACTCTCAGAAACCCACACAATCAAGGTCGGCTATATGCCAGCAAAACCTTGTCAAACTCGCGTGGCGAAAGGCGCCGGCCAACAAGCGAGTCGATCTGTCCATTTAAATTCAGGCAGCGAAGCGAAAAACGGGCATAGACGTCGTCATGCTCCCTAAGTGACGGGAGACTTCTGCCGACAGGTTTGGTAAGTTCAGAGATTGCTTTGTAGGCGCGCGAATCGTAAATGTAAAAACGCTCAGGAAAATGAAAATGCAAATATTTCGACGCAAGAGATCGCTTCTCTAGTCCCGAAATCTTGGTAAAGAGTTCCATAACTCTCTTGTGCGTCTCGAGATTCAGAGCTATGTCTTCATTCGAGCCGTTGTCGAGCGCCCTGAACCATCTATCGATGTCAGAGGAGCGGATCTGTGGCGCTACCTTTGTTTCGTAGAACGCATCTCCAACGGCATCACCCTTGTCGCGCCTCCGCTCGATAGCAGCCGCATAGGTACGTCCAATCAGCAAGACTTTAGCGATGATGACATCATCTCGAGTGTGCTTGCTGTTAGCAGCACACAAGTCGTAAAGCACGCGATTCCCAACATCCCAGACCTTTTCTAGCAGGGCCCTCTCCACGAGCTCGGACGTTAGCTTCGACCGCATTTTTTGGAAGAACCTAACTTCTCAGAGTGGCCGCCAAGCTGATCCTCGCTTCTTCCAGGGCAGCGACGGCATCAGCGCGAGTCACGCTCGGGAAGTCTTCGAGAAACTCGCTCAGACTTCGTCCGTGTTCCAGGTAGTCGGTCAGAGACTTGAAGGGAACGCGGGTTCCTCGAAACACAGGCTCGCCGCTCAGAATCGCCGGATTGCGGACGATAATGCTCGCAGGCATTTGGTTGACTCCTTCCAGAGTCTAGCCCATTTCGCTGAGTCCCATCCAGCGAACCCGGTTGCCTCTCCGCTAATTTTTTCATTTGACCCGCATTACCGCTGTGGTACAATATTTCTGTTGAAAGCTGCGCCCCGGCTCCTGCCGGGGCGTTTCTGCTTTAAGGCCAGATTTGTAGCGTCGGCATCCCTGCCGGCTCTTTTCTCAGCAAATCCCAAAACTCAACTCTAAAGGAGACTTTTGTGTCCTCTCTCAGTCCAAAGGACCGCGTGTCTTTGTGTTCGTTTACTTTCTCGGACGGCCGCCGTTGCCGCACTCCTCGCGTCGCCAACCATCCCCGCTTCTGCTTCTATCACGCGCAAAAAGAAGCCCGGGCCCGCGCCGCCGAAACACTCGGCAAAGACCTCGCCTTCTTCTTCTCCGGCGATTACCTTTCCGCTTGCGATCTCAGCACCGCCTTGGCACGCCTCATCCCCGCCGTTGTCCGCGGCGATGTGAAGCCCAAAACCGCCCACACCGTCGCCTACCTGGTCCAAACGCTCATGCAGGCCATCCACATTTCCCAGCACGAATATTGTGAGGCCTTCGACACCGATGACTGGCGCAAAGCCATCCGCAATTCCGTTAAAGGCAACTACGACTACCGCTTCCCGCCCGACCCCAAACCCGGACAGCCCGGATCACCCCAGCCTGAGCCCCAGCCTGCCCAGCCACCTACCCAAGCCCCACAACGGGCCCCATCGCCGCACACTTCCCTGCCTGCCACGAGCGCCGAATTCGTTCAGCATGTAGTGGCTGGTCTTCAGACCGGTGGGTGTCAGGTTCCACAACCCGCCCAGGCCACGCAACCAGCCCCAGCTCAGACCCAAACCCGCTCGCCAATCTCAACACAAGCCACTCCAACTCCCTCTCCGACCCCGGCCCCCGCCCCACATCCCATTCCCGCAACCCAATCCGCTCGGTCGGCGCCGTCAGCCGCTCAACCCAACAACCCGCCGCCGACCGCCTCTCCGACCCCAAAATCTGTCCTACCCCCGGACTCCCGGGCTCTGAACTTCGACCATAACTGCCGCCTCCTCATCGACGGCAAACCCGTTTAGAATCAACATTTACACAACCTCCCGCAACTGTTGATTCTAAACCACTTACAGAAACACTAAGTCCTTTATCTGCAACACTTACAAAAAACCAGGGAGGGGGCCGACCTCATAGGAGGTGGAAAGAAGGCTCTGCGAATGATGTCTATCTCACAGGTGCCGCCGCCGTCGCCAATCCCAGGGTCTGCATCACCGCATCGTGCAGCGCCGGACGCACCTGCTGGATCTTCGTATTTTCCCGTGTCGGGTGCACGCGATTCGTCAGCAGCACCACAAAAAGCTGCCGGTCCGGATCGATCCAAATCGAAGTGCCCGTGAATCCGGTGTGCCCGAAACTGTGCGCGGAAAAATAGTGCCCGCTCGAACCGCCTTCGGTCGGCACGGCCCAGCCGAGCGTCCGCGTTCCATTCGAGAGCTGCTGCGGCGTGGTGAACTGCGCAATCGTCGCGCGCCGCAAGATTCTCTGGTGCGCGTAAACGCCGCCGTTCAGCAGCATCTGGCAGAACGCCGCCAGGTCCGGCGCCGTGCCGAAGACTCCCGCGTGCCCCGATACTCCGCCGATGGCAAACGCGTTTTCATCATGCACTTCGCCCTGCACCAGCCGGTGACGCAAATTCTTATCGAATTCCGTCGGTGCAATCTGTGGCCATAATTTCTTCGGCGGCCGGTACATCGTGTCTTTCATTCCCAGTGGCGAAAAAATGAAACTCTTCGCCAAATCATCCAGCGTCCGGCCCGTCAATCGCTCGATGATCTCGGCCATCAAAATAATTCCCAGGTCCGAATAAACTTCTTTCGTTCCCGGCTCGTATTCGAGTGGCTCCGCAAAAATCTTCGTCAGTGTATCCTGCTTGCTCTTCGACGTGCTCCAATACTCCTTGAATGGCGGCAATCCCGAAGTGTGCGTCAACAAATGCCGCACGGTTACTCTGTGCCGCCACTCCGCGTTCGGCCCGCTCGCCCACTCCGGCAAATACCGCTCGATCTTCGCGTCCAAATCCAGCGGAACCGCGAAATCTCCCTCCGCTAATTTCGCAACCAGCGTCGTCGTCGCTACCACCTTGGTCAGCGACGCGATATCATACATCGTCGCCGGTGCGGTCGCGGCCGCCTTCGCGTCGTAACTCAGCTTTCCAAAAGCATGGATCGCCACTTTGCCGCGATATCCCACTGCGAGCGTAGCTCCCGGAAATGCTTTGTCCGCAATTCCTTTTTCGACCACGTCGTATGCCGGCCGCAGCTGGGCGCCGCCCTTCACATCCATCGGCTGCAACGTCATCGGATTCGCTGCCAGTTCCTGTCCAAAACCTCTTTTGAGATTCACGCCCGGCACCGTCACCGGCAAATGCCCGCGCACCGGAATTTCGCCGAACAGGGCCCTGGCCACCGATACTTGCGCGACGTCGCTGATGCCAAACGCCGCCAACCACGTCTCCGCCTTTGGAAATCGCTCAATCAAATACGGACTGCCGAACGCCGCGGTGATGACCGGCCTGCCCGATTTATAAAGTTGCTCCGCCAGCGCCGCCTGCTCCGCCGGCACTTCCACGTTTCCCTTGCGGTCGCTCACGCGCACAAACAGCGCGAGAATCGCAACATCATACGAATCCGGCGGCGGCAGTTTCAAAATACTCGCGTTCACGAAGCGCGTGTCCGCGCGCAGCGTGGTCACGGAATCGAATCGCGAACGCAATTCGCGTTCGAGGTCTTCTCCGGGATAAGGCTCCGGATCGGCGTAGAGGGCCAGCAACAATGCGCGCAAAGCTTTCGTTCCATCCAGCGGCAGCCGGTGGGACGTGTCGCGCAGCAGCGTCACGCCCCGGTCCGAAATTTCCTGCGCTTCTTTTTGCCAAGCCACGCTGCCGAATTTCTGATTGATCGCATTTAAATCCACGAGCCGCTTCTGATTCAGGCCCAGCCTCGCCTTGGCCTGCAAAATGCGCCGCACGGAAGCGTCCAGCCGCGCTTTCGAAATGCGTCTTGATTTCACCGCAGCCTGCAGCGATTCGAATGCTGCGTCCGGCACCGGTGGCATCAGCAGCGCGTCCGCCCCAGCGGCAACCGCGCGCACGGCCGCTTCTCCCGGCGCATAACGCGCAGTAATTCCGCCCATGTCCATCGCGTCGGTGACAACCAGTCCTTCGAATCCCAATTCCTTGCGCAGCAGCCCCGTCAGAATATTCGAGGACAACGTCGCCGGCGTGTTGGAGTCCGGTTCGAACGCGGGGATCGACAAGTGTCCGGTCATCACCGTGCTCACGCCCGTGGCGATGGCCGCGCGGAAGGGAACTAACTCCAGATGTTCCAGGCGCTCTCGGTCCGCGTGAATCACCGGCAAGTCGATGTGCGAATCCGCCGCGGTGTCGCCGTGCCCCGGAAAATGTTTTGCCGTCGCCAGCGCGCCGTTTTCCTCGATGCCGCGCACAAACGCGGAGACGAATTCCGCGACGCGCGCGGGATCTTCTCCAAACGACCGCGTGTTGATGATGGGATTCCCCGGATTATTGTTCACATCGGCGTCGGGCGCGTAGACCCATTGAACGCCCACGGCGCGCGCTTCCAGCGCCGTTATTTTCCCCATGGTGTACGCGTCCTTCGAATCGCCCCCCGCCGCCACCGCCATCGCCGTGGGAAACGAGGTGCCTTCATCCAGCCGCATTGCCGTGCCACGTTCGAAATCCGCGCCCACCAGCAGCGGCAACTTGGACTTGGCCTGCATCTGGTTGATCAGCGCCGCCGTCGGATATGCCTGGCTCTTCACAATTCCCAGCGGCGATCCATGCGTGATGACGATGAATCCGCCCACGTGCAAATCGTTCACGTCGTGCAGGATCTGCTGGTACGCGGGCGCGTCCTTCGCGGTAAAGCTTCCGTGATAGGTGGTGAAAAGGAGCTGGCCGATCTTTTCCTCGACGCTCATGTTGCGCAGAGTGGATTCCACCCAGTCGTTTGCGGCGGTGGACAATTTCTTCACCGCGCGCCTGGCGGGGGTGGCGCTCTCGTCAGCAACATTCTTTTTTGAGGAAGTGCTGCGGCTTTGGCTGCGTGCGTGATGGGCCATAAGGAAGAGTATCGAGACGAAAATCAGCAACAAAATGCGGACGCAGCGTCCTTTCATCGGTTAGAATCCCCCACGCGCAGCCCGCAGTCAGCATTTATACATAGCACACGCACACCATGCTCTCAACGCGGTCGCATGCAGCGCGTTCCAGAATATCATTGTATCGTTTCCATAGAGGGGTCCATAGAGGGGGCCAATTGATGGCAAACAAGAGCGCACTTTCCACTTTCGTCTGTTTCACAATCGCTGTTGCGCTGTTCTCGCTTGGCCCCGTGGCTGCGGCGGCCGCCTCGAGACGCTCAGGCCGCCCGGGCCGTGTGCAGACCGGACTCGATGTTCTTGAAGCGCAGAAGTTCGCTCCTCTGCGCGGCAAGCACGTTGGTGTGATCACGAATCACACGGGTGTGGACGCGCAAGGCCGAAGCACGATTGATCTCCTGGCTCATGCCTCCGGTGTGCATCTTGCCGCGCTGTTCAGTCCCGAACATGGTCTCGCCGGGCGCAACGATGAAAGAGTTTCTTCTTCGAAAGATCTTTCCACCGGTCTCCCCGTCTACAGCCTCTACGGCGAAACGCTTCGCCCCACCGAGGACATGCTCAAGGGCATTGACGCGCTGGTCTTTGACATTGAGGACGCCGGTGTGCGTTTCTACACTTACACGGTGACCATGGCCTATTGCATGGAGGAAGCGGCCAAACGCCACATTTCCTTTTTCGTTCTGGACCGCCCCAATCTGATCGGCGGTGAAATCGTGGAAGGCCCGATGCTGGATCCCGACAAGGCCAATTTCGTCGCATATTTTCCCTTGCCAGTCCGTTACGGCCTGACGATTGGAGAACTCGCCCAGCTCTTCAACGCCGAAAATCATATCGGCGCTGACCTCCACGTCATTGCCATGAAGAACTGGCATCGCAATTATTTCTTTGAGAGTACGGGCATCAAGTGGATTCCGCCTTCTCCGAACCTCCGCAC
>Ga0209180_10000993_pt1 | contig 13819 bp, 9 predicted proteins | sample CZO8metaG_3_FD_188355 | JGI IMG/M metagenome (GOLD analysis project Ga0209180, IMG submission 188355) | Vadose zone soil microbial communities from the Eel River Critical Zone Observatory, Northern California, USA - CZOApr15con2H2.8 metaG... | ecosystem: Environmental > Terrestrial > Soil >...
GTCCGCCTTGCGAAGCAGCGGGGCGGCCGCGTCCACATCTTCGGGCGAAAGTAAATCGTTCGCGCCCTTCACAACGATGATGCGGTTCTGGCCGCCGGGTTCCACAAAAATGGGAGCGACGCCGCTAGATGCGCCTTCGGCGATTGCAACGTACTTCGCATCAATTCCTTGCGATTCGAAATTCTTGATCGTGGCAGGGCCGAAGAGGTCGCTTCCCACTTTCGCAACCATCCCCACGTTTGCACCACACAAACGCGCGGCGACCGCCTGATTGGCTCCTTTGCCGCCAAAACCAAGGTCAAATTTCTTGCCGAAGATCGTCTCGCCAGGCCGCGGAAACACGTCATTGAACGTGGTGAGATCCACGTTGGCGCTGCCCACCACGGCAATGAGGGATTGCTTGGCCATCGCTTCGCCTCCGATGATTCCGCGCGCGGATTATATAGGAACTCCCTCAGGAAACTGCAACAACTCTCGCCAGCGAGCGCGATTGAGTTGCCATGCAATCCGCAGCTTTGTCCTTGACAGCCGGAGTGGCGGTGACTATAAGCAGCCAGTGCAATAAAGGGCAAAAAGGCGCTGCGTTCGACGGTTGTTGAACGTAAGAAGTTGTTCGAATCGCCCGGCCCGCGAAGGAGCCGCATTTTCATGTTCGTTCCTCATGATTTTGGCATTGCCTTAGTGATGATGATTACGAGCGCGATTTGTTGGGGCTCCTGGGCAAATACTTATAAAGGTGTAAAGAACTACCGTTTCGAATTGTTCTATTGGGACTACGCCGTCGGCATTTTTCTGATCTCGCTGGTGCTGGCATTCACGATGGGAAGCACCTCGAATGATGCTGCGAGCTTCCTAAACAATGTCCACTCGGCGGATAACGCAAATTTCCTCTATACGCTGGCCGGAGGCGCAGTTTTCAATCTGGCGAATCTGCTGCTCGTCGCCGCGATTGATATGGCAGGCCTGGCCATCGCATTTCCCGTTTCGATCGGCATCGCATTGGTGGTCGGCGTGGTTTCCAGTTTCTTGCTGCAGCCCAAGGGCAACGCAGGTTTGCTGGCTGCCGGCGTTGCGTGTGCCGTCATCGCCGTGATCCTCGATGGCAAAGCCTACGGCAGCTTGACAAAAGTCGCCACCGCCGTCACTCAAAGAAGCATCATTGTCTGCATCGTCTCCGGTATCTTGATGGGTCTTTGGGCGCCCTTCGTAACTCACGCGATGACCCAGGGACACACGCTCGGTCCCTACAGCATTGGCGTCTTCCTCACGCTTGGCGCCTTGCTCTCCTGTTTCATCTGGAACGTCTATTTCATGAAGAAACCGCTCGTGGGTGAGCCGGTAAACTTCGGCGAATTCTTCCGCGGCCCGGCCTCCGGCCATATGCTCGGCCTACTGGGCGGCGCTATCTGGGGCATCGGCACTGTTTTCAATCTGGTGGCTGCGAATTTCACCGGCGTGGCGATCTCTTACGCCATCGGCCAATCCGCGCCCATGGTCGCCGCGCTCTGGGGCGTCCTGGTCTGGAAGGAATTTGCTGGCGCGAACCGCCAGGCGAAGACGTATCTCGCGCTGATGTTTTTGTTTTACATTTTTGCAATTCTTTTGGTAGCAAAAGCCAATACGGGAACCTGATCGCATCTGAATTCTAGCCCGTAAATACGTTGCGCAGCATGAACCACAGATTGGCCGGGCGCTCTGCGAGCCGCCGCACGAACCACGGATACCAATAGCTTCCGTAAGCCACCAGCACGATCGAAGCGCAGCCCTCGTTCGCAAGGCGTTCTTGTTCCGTCCGCTGAATTCCGTACAGCATCTGCACTTCGAAATCCGCCTTCTTGATTTGTTCTGCGGAAGCAAATTCCGAAACACGCCGGATTAGCGCCAGATCGTGCGTCCCAAACGCCGCGCGCACGCACCGGTTTCCTTTTTTCGCGATGAGCATCTCCTTCGCAAGGGCAAAGTAATTTTCATCGACATCCTGCTTGCGGGGAAACGCAATCTCGGGAGGCTCGTTGTAGGCGCCCTTCACGAGGCGGATCGAGGGGCGCAACGTCAGCAGCTTCGAAAGATCGTCTCTGGTTCTAAGAAGATACGCTTGCAAGCAGACGCCAACATTTGGAAACAGTTCCAGCGTTCGGCGGTAGAGGTCCAGGGTCGCATCCACATAATTGCTTGATTCCATGTCCAGCCAGACGATGGAATCCTTCGGCGCGCGTTCGATAATGGTTTTCAGATGGTTGAAACAAAGATCGGGTGACAAATCCAGCCCCAGCTGCGTCAATTTGACGGAAATCTCCGCCCTCAGGCCCGTTTGTTGGATTCGGCTGAGCACCTCCAGATAGTGATCCGCAACCTGCTGCGCCTCTTCAGGATCATCGATGTTCTCGCCGAGATGCGTGAATACGGTGCCAATCTGTTTGCCGCGAAGATTCTGCGCCGCCTGCATCGCGTCGTCGAAAGTTTCTCCCGGCATGAACCGGGAAACGCTGCTTCTTACAAAGCGATAGCGGGTCGCATGGTCGCGCAGCCAGCGATTCTGGGATGCCGCAAGCAGCAGGGATCGCGTCAGACTCATGAACCTTCCGCCTCTTCACTCATCGAATAGATCAAGAAATCGCGAGCGCGCGGAGAAGCAAACCCGCCACGATTCCGCCGAGGAGAGGGCCGATCACGGGAATCGGCGCATAACCCCAGTCGGACGCGCCTTTGCCGGCGATCGGGAGAATGGCATGCGCAATGCGCGGACCAAGATCGCGAGCCGGATTAATTGCATATCCCGTGGGGCCGCCGAGAGACAGGCCGATGCCCCAGACGAGGCTGCCAACTAGGTAGGGGCCGAGCCCCGCTGCGGGTCCGCCTGCCGCTACATTCTTGGAGAAAATTGCGCCAACGACGAAGACGAGAACAAGCGTGGCGATAATTTCACTGAGCAGGTTCGGAAGAAAGCTGCGAATCGCGGGCCCGGTGCAGAAGCATCCAAGCTTCGCCGCCGCATCGGGTGTCTCCTTCCAGTGCGAAAGATAGTGAAGCCAGACCAGCGCGGCGCCGGCAATCCCGCCGAGCAACTGCGCAACGAGATACGGCATAAACTTTGCAAAATCAGAATCGCGAACCGCAAAGCCGATCGTCACCGCCGGATTGAGATGCGCATCGCTGCTCCCGCAAGCGATGGCAGTGAACACTCCCGCCATCACCGCAAACGCCCACCCTGCAGTGATCACAATCCATCCGCCGCCTTCGGCTTTGGAGCGCTTCAGCAGCACCGCGGCGACAACGCCGTCCCCCAGCAAAATCAGAATCATCGTCCCAAGAAATTCACCCAGCAACGGTGAGGTCATGAGTCACAGCCTCCGTCAGGATTCGATCCAGTCAAACGATCGCCCAACCGCTTTCTTCCATTGCTTGTAGAGTTGCTCCCGCTCTGCTTCGGCCAGAATCGGCTTCCAGGTGCGATCGACGGCCCAATTGGCGCGCAATTCTTCCAACCCCGTGAAAAACTTGACAGCCAGCCCCGCGGCATACGCTGCACCGAGCGCCGTCGTTTCTTGTATCACCGGCCGAACCACCTCCCGATTCAGGATGTCCGCCTGAAATTGCATCAGCAATTCGTTGACTACCATTCCCCCATCCACGCGCAGGCTCTCGAGCCCGATTTTTGAATCCTTTTCCATGGCCTCAACGACCTCGCGCGTCTGAAACGCAGTCGCTTCCAGGACCGCCCGAGCAATGTGTCCCTTATTCGCATAGCGGGTGAGCCCGGCGATCACTCCCCGCGCATTCTCTTTCCAATAGGGAGCGTAGAGACCGGAAAAAGCGGGGACGAAATAAACGCCGCCGTTGTCCTTGACCGTCCGCGCAAGCGCCTCCACGTCCGAGCTTTTTTGAATAATCCCGAGATTGTCGCGAAGCCATTGCACCAGCGCTCCCGAGATGGCGACTCCACCTTCGAGAGCGTAGTGAACGGCGCCGCCGTCAAATTTGTAGGCGATCGTAGTGAGCAGCCCGAAGTTCGAAGGGACGAGCCGCTCACCGGTGTTCATCAACAGAAAGCAGCCCGTCCCGTAAGTATTTTTCACCTCGCCGGGCCGAAAACACGCCTGCCCGACCAGCGCCGCTTGCTGGTCGCCAAGAATTCCGCAGATGGGAACGCCAGCAATCGTCGCAAGTGACGCTTCTCCATACACTTCGCTGCTCGATCGCACCGCCGGCAGCACCGCGCGAGGAATCGCAAACGCTGCGAGCAACTTTTCATCCCAATCCAGTGTTTTCAGGCGGAGGAGTTGCGTTCGGCTGGCATTGGTCACGTCGGTTGCGTGAATGCCGCCTTGCGCTCCTCCGGTCAGGTTCCAGAGGAGGAACGTATCCACATTTCCGAAAAGCAGTTCGCCCGCCGCGGCTCTCTCTTGCGCTTCGGGAACATTTTGCAGCAACCAGCGTAACTTCAGGCTGCTGAAGTAGGTGCTGAGCGGCAGCCCGGTTTGCGGCCGGAAGCGGTCCTGCCCGCCGTCCTGTGCAAACCGCGCCACATCTTCTGCCACCCGCGTGTCTTGCCAGACGATAGCATTGGCAACCGGCTTACCGGTTTTCCGCTCCCAGAGGACGGTCGTCTCCCGCTGGTTGGTGATGCCGATGGCGGCGAGGTCTGCTGCGCGCAAGCCGCGTTGGGCGAGCGCCTCCGCGATGACTTCTTCCGTGCGCCGCAGAATCTCCAGCGGGTCATGCTCGACCCATCCGGGCTTCGGAAAAATCTGCTCATGCTCCTTCTGCGCCACCGCCACAATCCGAGCGGATTTGTCAAAGACCATGAACCGCGTGCTCGTTGTTCCCTGGTCAATCGCACCTACGTAGTCTTTCACCGGAGAGGCCTCTCTGTGCGTGGCGCAGCATACTACGCTGGCCGCCAATCGCTCTAGGCAAATGACCGACGCCGCGTAAGCCGGCTATCAACCTCCATGACACAAGATACTTTTGGTTCGAATCGGCATCTAATGAGTTTGGAAAGGTAAAGGGAACGACACTATGACTCGCAAAAGAATTACAAATCGCATTGTCTCGCTGCTCGGAGCGCTTGCAATTGCGCTTGGGCTTTTTGCACCCGGCGCCATTGCAGCAGGCCCGGGAAACGTCACCATCACCGTTACCGCCGTTGGGAAGAAGGACACTGTCCCACCGGCTGTAACAAAGGATGATGTGCAGTTTTATTTGAACAAGGAGCGCACGCAGGTAGCGGGTTGGGCCAAAGCAGAAAAGTTGTATCTCGCTGTACTGATCGACGATTCGCTGGACAGTGGCGTCGCCAACCAGTGGAGTGACTTGAAAGCGTTTTTCGCGGCACAACCGGCCACGACCTACATATCTGTGGCCTATGCTCGCAATGGAACCGCCATGCTCGCGCAGGATTTCACCAACGATCATGAGCTTGCAGGGAAGGCTTTGCGCATTCCGCTGGGCACCGGCGGTGCGTTTTCAAGCCCCTATCTCGCGCTCCTGGATCTCATCAAGCGTCTGCCCGCATCCCAGGACCGGCGCTCCATCCTGCTGATCTCCTCAGGGATCGACTATTTCCGCGGGGATTTCAGCTTCACTAGCCCGGATCTCAGCCCCGCGATTGAACGCGCCCAGAAGCAGAACATCAACATCTGGTCGATTTATGCTCCCGACGACGGGCACAGGTCTAGCCGATTCTTCCGCGTCTCCCGAGCGCAAGCAAACCTCAGCCAGCTTTCGGACGAAACCGGCGGAGAAGCCTATTACCTTGGCACGAGCGCGCCCGTCACGTTGAAGCCTTATTTTGACGAGATTGGCACGCATCTGAACAATCAGTATCTTCTGACCTTCAATGGCAGCGGCGGAAAGAAAGGACGATTCGTACGCGTCCACGTCGTCACCGAGCTTCCAAAGGTAGAATTCTTGGCGCCTTCGCAGGCTTTTCTGCCACCGGCGCAATAAGGTCAGCAGACTCGAGAAACTAAAAAACTAAAGGCGCGGGCCACCCGGTCCGCGCCTTTGGTTTTGCATGATCCGTCAAAACCGAATTCATTCGTTGGCGGAAATGACTAGTCGTCGGCACTCGTCAGCGCCGCCGCTCGCGTGGAATCGCGAATCACCAGCTCCGGGTTCATCTTGTGCCGCGAGATAGTCCAATCGCGTTTCTCAAGGCCGGCATTCACACCTTCCATAACGATGTTCACGGCGTGATTCCCCATCGCCTCCAGCGGCTGCCGCACCGTGGTCAAGGACGGCGCGGCCAGCGAAGACAGCGGCACGTCATCAAAGCCCACCACCGAACAATGCTCCGGCACTTTCACGCCCGCCTTCGTCAGCGCGCGGATCGCGCCCAGCGCCGTCAAATCGTCGAACGCCATCAGCGCCGTGAATCGCTTTTTTCTTTCCAGCAATTCTTCCGTGAATCGGAAACCGCCCTCGAAGCCGGAGTTGGGATCAAAGGAATCCGGGAGCTGCAGCACCAGCGCCGGATCGATCTCCATCCCAGACGAGTGCGCAAATTTTTGAATGCCGCGCCACCGCGGTGCGCTGTCAATCAGCATTTTTGGCCCGCGGATGAAAGCGATCTTTTGGTGGCCGAGTTGATGGAGATGCTCCAGCGCCAACCGCCCCCCTGCTTCGTTATCCACCATCACCGAGCTGACCGTGTCCCCGGGCAACTCAAACCCGATCGTAGCTGCTGGGACGTTTCGTTTAGTGAGGTCCGCCAGCAGATGAATGTCCACGAAAAGCCAGTTGGCCACCACGATCAACGCTTCGACGTGGTGTTCCAGCAGCATTTCCAGGTAGCGTTCAAACCGGTTTCTCTGATTGTGTGCATCCGCGAATATCTGTACGTAAGAGGATTGATACAGCGCGTTTTCGATGCCTCGCAGGACCGGGGTGCAGAACGGGTCGGCAATATCGAAGAACATGACGCCGACGCTGTGACTACGCTTGCTGCGCAGGAATCGCGCCATCGCATTCGGCCTGTATCCAAGTTTCTTGGCTACTTCCTCAATGCGCTTTTTCGTCGCCGGCGCAATGTAACGCGCCAAAGGCGCGTTGTTCAGCACAATCGAGACCGTAGCCGGAGAAAAGCCGCTGGACTGCGCGACATCCCGCATCGTTACCGTGAGACTTTTGCCGCTAGCCCGTTTCACCAGACGTGGTGCCTCCGCGGACATCATCATGCTTCTAGAGTCGCCCAATATGCAATGGCGTTGGTGGCGCGAAGGGCATCATTCCGCGGGCACTTCAAATGAGAGCGGTTCCTTGAACCCGCGCGTTTTCCACACTCCGAAGGCGATGCCTGCGGCCATCCAGATTGAACCGGCAATCATCGCGGGCCGGCTTAAGTTCAGCCACAATCCCAGACAGATGAGAAAACCGGCCAAAGGCGTTATAAGATTCCACGGTTTCTTTTCTTCCGCTCGCACGAAGTAGCGAATAAATGCGGCCGCATTCACGCCCATGAATGCAATGAGCGCACCAAAATTGAGCATTTCCGCGCCAAGCCCGTAGGAAAGAAAAAACGATCCGATCAGTACGATTCCTCCGACAAAAAAGACATTATTGCGCGGAACGTGATGCTTTTCGTCGACCGCTCCGAAAAACGATTTCGGCAGCGCGTTGCTGCGCCCCATGCCATAGAGCAGCCGCGCCGCGCCCAGTTGCGCACCCATGCCGGACCCAAAATTCGCCAGCAGCAATGTAAATCCCACCACGGCGAAAAGCGGCCCCCAGGCGCGTCCTGCCACGTGTACATAAGCCGTATCGACGTTTGAAAGCTTCCGACGCGGGCCACAGATAAGCTGCGCTACGTATACTTCGGTTGCCGAGAGCAGTCCAATCACGACGCAGGTCAGCACCGTCGCCAGCATGATATTCCGCCGCGGATTTTCAGCTTCTTCGGAGAGCGTGGAAATACCGTCAAATCCGATGTACGTCAGCACTGCGATGGATGTGCAACCGAAGAGTGCGCCTGTGCTGAAAGTGGTCGGATCATAGAAGGGCCGCGTAAAGAAACCGGGATCCGCATGCGGGTGGCCGAAGATGTAACGCACCGCAGCGACAAAGATCACCACGATGACCGCTCCCATTCCTGCGGCCATACCCGCGTTGATGCGCGCCGATGTTTTCACTCCGCGGATGTTTAGCAGCGTAAACACTACTGCGAAGAAAATCTTCCACCCCCATACAGGGAGCGCAGGTGCGAAATCATGCGCTTGTTGCGCGCACCAGATCGTACAGATCAGAGGATTGAGGATGTAATCCATCACCATGCTCCAGCCGGTTACGTACCCTGCCCCTGGATGAATCTCCTGCGCCACATAGGTAAAGGCCGAGCCCGCGCTCGGATATGCCCGGGCCATCTTGCCGTAACTGATGCCGGTGAAAAGCATCGCCACCATGGCAATGAGAATCGCAGTAACAACGTGCCCTTTTCCACGATTGCTCAGGACTCCGAATATGGACATCGGCGCCACGGGTTGAATTACGATGACGCCGTAAAGAATTAGATCCCAGAGCGTGAGAGTCCGCCTCAAACGTGGGCCGGAATTCGCTGTCGCCTCGTTGCTCAAAAATCTCCCCTTCTTGCAGAGGTGCTACGCTTCGTTTCAAGCGCAATTCTGTCCAGCGAATCAATGGACGCTAAATGCTACAGGAATCCCTCCCCGCCAGCCGCATCTTTTCCACCCAGTATTCAATCGTTTCAATGAAGCAGTTTGGCCAAACTTGCCCTCTTCCGCAACATTTAACATTCGCTCCTCGCCATGCTCATCCGATTCCATTCTTCTTCCCTGTTTTTCACCCTGCACTCTCGTACAGGTCACAAAATCCACAGGACGGTATCTCTTCGCTCACGCGCTCCCCGATTCGACGGCAACGCCCTAACCTGCTAAGTAGTCTAATTAAGTAGGCGCCCGGCCCGGAGAAACGCACCACTTGGGAAAAACGGATTATGGCCGAGGCCCCTCTACAGCATAGCCGCAGTCGCACGACAATTTTTCTCGCGCATGCCGCCGGCTTCCTCTTTGTCATCGCTGCCGCTTACTGGCTGCGTCGCATCTCCATCGAGCCGGATCCTCTTCTCCAGGGCTACCTCCAGATCGTCAGCGGTCTTCTGGCTTTCGTCTTCGCGGTTGTGACTCTCGTTCGTTTTCAGGGAACCCAGGATCGCATCTCCCTGATTCTCGGCGCCGGCTTCCTTCTTTCCGGCGCCGTTCTCACCGCGACCAGTGTGCTCTTTTTTCAATTTTTGCCGGATGCCTCATTGCGCCTACTTTGGGCGCCGATTGCCTGGTGGATCGGCCGTATGGTCCTGGCACTTCTGCTCATCGTTGCTCTGCTCGTTGAACGTTTCATCCCGCGTTCCCGCCATCCGCGGCGCGAAATCGCAGGAGCCCTGTTGACCGTCATCGCCCTGACGTATGCTCTTGCCGCAACACTGCGCCGTTTGCCTCCTGAGGTTTCCCCGCATCCCGGCGCCTTTTTCCCCAGCCCGCAGCAGTTTCTCCCCGCCGCGATTTTCTTCGTCAGTCTGATTTGGTATCGTCGCCGCTTGTCCGCCGAAGATTCCGCTTTCGATCGCACCATTTACGCCGCTGCCTGGTTCAACGTCGCTGCTCAGTTTTCCGCCGCGCAATCCCAGCGCTTGCTGGACGCTCCCTTCCTTTTTGCCCAGGCGCTCATGGTGATGGGTTACACCGTCGCTCTCGGCGGCGCACTTCTGGACAACGCTCACCTCTTCGAACAAGTTCGCCACCTCGCCGTCAGCGATCCGCTCACCGGCCTGGCGAACTACCGGCATCTGCTCGATGTCCTGGAAAATGAGACCGAGCGCACCAACCGCAGCGGCCGTCCTTTCTCCGTGCTCCTCCTCGATCTGGATGATTTGAAAAAAATCAACGACAACTACGGCCACCTCGTGGGCAGTCGCGCGATCTGCCGTCTTGGGGAAGTTTTGCGGATTCACTGCCGCGCCATTGATACCGCTGCGCGTTATGGCGGCGACGAATTTGCCCTCGTGTTGCCGGAAGCACAAGAGGATGAAGCGAGGCGCGTCGCCAGCCGCATTCGCGAAGTGCTGGCTAACGACGACGAGCAACCGCCGCTTTCCGCGAGTATCGGCGTTTCGGTGTACCGCGGCGATGGCGAGCGAATCGAAAAGTTGCTCTCCGAGGCAGACCGCGATCTCTACTCAGAAAAAGCACGGCGGGGAAGGCGCGCAGTCGCCGCAACCCATGCCCGCCGTCGTATTCCGAAAGCTTAATTCCGTTACTTCTATCGAATGGAATTGCCATCGGCATCCACGACGTGCACCGTGCCGAGGTTCAGCTCGCGAATTCCGGTCTCCACCTTTGCAAGGTCCCCGACCACCACCCAGACCAGTCGGTCCGGGTTGAGGAAGGACTTCCCCGCGGTCGTGAGATCGTTTGTCGTCAACGCCCGCACCTTGGATGCATACGTCGAGTAGTAGTCGTCGGGCAAACGGTATTGCACGATGTTCTCGATCGCATCTCCGACCTCGGTCATAGTTTCGCGCGAACCCGCCAGGCGAAGGGTTCGATTGTCCTTGTCCTTATTGAGTTCATCCTGCGAGATGGGACGGGCGCCAAACACGTCGCGCAACTCTTTGTTGAGCTCCACGAGAGATTCTTTCGTCTTATCCGTCTGCACCGGCGCTTGCGTCACCCAGGTGCTGTCGCCGCGCGCAAATTGAAACGCCGTGCGAGCGCCGTAAGACCAGTGCTTGTCCTCACGCAGGTTCATGTTTATGCGCCCACCGAACGTTCCGCCCAGAATGTCGTTCCAGATTCCCAGCGCAATTTCCTGCGGATTGTTGCGCGGCGGTGCGATCGTTCCCGCCAAGATAAAAGACTGCGCCGCGCCCGGTTTATCGATCAAATACACTTCGGCGCGCTTCGGCGCCGCTACGTTCGAAATGCTCTTCTTCGGTGTATTCCCTTCCTTCCAGGATGCAAAAGTCTTTTCGAGTTGCGGCTTGATTTCCGCCGGCGTGGTGTCGCCCACGATCACCAGCGTGGTGTTATTCGGCCGGTACCACGTGTCGTGGAATTTGGCGATCGCATCGCGCGTCAGTTTTCCCACCCCTGCTTCGGTCAACTCCAACCCGTAGGGATGATCCTTGCCGTAAAGCGCCGGAGTCATCACCCGGCCTGCCATCGCGCCAGGGGAGGTCTTCGCCCGTTGAATTGCGGCAATCTGAAGCTTCTGCTGGCGCGCGAAATCCTCCTGCGGGAACGAAGGATGGAGCAGTACATCGGAAAACAACACGAGCGATGGCTCCAGCTTGCTCTTCAACGAGGAGAGATACACCGTCGAACCGTCCAGTCCGGAAGCCGCCTCGAGCTCTGCTCCCAGCCGCTGAATCTCATCGCTGATCTGCAGAGCGTTGTACTTGTCGGTGCCACTGGTCAGCAGCGAGGACGTCATTGCCGCGGTGCCCGGTGCCGAAGAACTATCTGCGGAGGTGCCCGCATCCACGAGCATGGTGAAATTCACAAGCGGCAATTCATGGCGCTCCGCCAGAACGACTTTCAAACCATTCGAAAGCGTCATGCGTTCGAACGCCGGCAGCTTCACGTTTGGCGTCACGCCGACTTCGGGGAGTTTCGAACGGTCCACGCCCGCGCTCGCTGCCTTGTAGTCCGGATAGGGCACCACTTCGAGTTGATACAGACCGTCGCTGAGCCATCGCCGCGCCGCATCGCGCAAATCCTGAGCCGTCACTTTGCGCACGCGGTCCAGCGAAATCTGGTATTGCTCCGGATTTCCCGTGAATACCTGGCCGCGAGCGAGGATGTCGGATTTCCCGCCAAAGCCTCCGATGCGGTCGAGCCCGCGTACGAGATTCGCTTCATAGGCTGTCTTGACGCGCTCCAGCTCTTCTGCCGTGGGCCCGTCCTTCAGGAATTTGTCGAGCTCTTCTTGCACATCCTTGTTAATGGGCGCGAGGCTTCCCCCGGGCTTCGCCGACGCACCAACAATGAACTGCCCGCCGATTTCGTTCGGGTTGATGCCGCAGTTTACCGACGTCGCGATTTGCTCGTCATAAACGAGCCGCTTGTAAAACCGCGAATTCTTGCCCGCCGCCAGCACATCGCTCACGAGGTCCAAATAATCGGTGTCGGCCTGGCCGTATTCCGGAATATTCCAGACGTTGAACACGCGCGCCACCGGCACGCGGTCCTGTGCCTTCTGGCGGTGCACGCCGGTCATTTTCGCCACCCATTCCGTTTGGTGCGCGACCGGCGGACCGGCGGGGATATCCCCAAAATACTTTTGGATCTTTTCGCGTGCCGTCTTCACATCGATGTCGCCGGCAATCACCAGCGTGGCATTCGAAGGCCCATAATAAGTCTTGAACCACTCCTGCACATCCGCGAGCGACGCCGCGTTCAAATCCTCCATGGAGCCGATCGTCGTCCACGAGTAGCCATGCCCGGCGGGATACGTGTTTTCGGTGATCAGATACCGCGAGATGGAATAGGGCTGGTTATCACCCTGGCGCTTTTCGTTCTGCACCACGCCGCGCTGCAGGTCGAGCGTCTCCTTGTTGATGGTGTTGTAAAAATGCCCCATGCGGTCGGATTCCAGGAACAGCGCATAATCCAGCGCGGATGTCGGCACATTCTCGAAATAGTTCGTGCGGTCGGAATTGGTCGTGCCGTTGAGGTCCGTCGCGCCCACGCGCTCCATCGCATCGATGTAGCGCCCCTTGAGGTTTTCGCTGCCGCCGAACATCAAGTGTTCGAACAGGTGTGCAAACCCGGTCTTCCCGGGCTTCTCGTTCTTGGAGCCCACGTGATACCAGATGTTCAGGGCTACGATCGGCGCCTTATGATCTTCGTGAACGATCACGGTCAGCCCGTTCGGAAGCACAAATTTCTCATAGGTTACCTTGATGTCTTGCCCAGATGCGCCTGCCGCGACCATCGTCAACAGCGCCATCGCCAGCGAAAGACTTACTCGAAGCTTGCAGCCAGGTAGCTTCACGTGTTTCTCTCCCATGAATTGCACATTCATTTTACCAGGCGGTCCCGTTTTGGTCCCGCGGCGTCAGTATACTGCACGCCTTTGGACTGTGTCTTTTGTCGCCAGCGAAAATCGCGGCTCCGGCTGGCTGCGGTCCAGGAGCCGCCCAGTCACGTATTCCCCTACGGCCGGGCCATGTTTAAACCCGTGTCCTGACCCGCCGCCCGCAAACCATACGTTTTCCATTCCCGGATGCCGGTCAATCAGAAAATCTCCGCTTGAAGTGTTCTCATACTGGCAGACTCGCGTCTCCACGATCGGGGCATCCTTCAAGGCAGGGAATCGCAGCGCCACGTACGCTCGGACCCTTTCCCTCATCACCGGCGAGACAATCCTGGTCTCCATGTCTGGATCGATGCGCTCGCCGTGCCCGTCATATGCAATTTTCAATCCCCGGCTTTCAATGTCCGGCATTCCGTAGAAAAGATCCTCTTGAAACAGCCAAGTCGGCAGCCCCGGAGGAGCAAACCTTGTATCGCCCGCGGGTAGCCCAAAGAAAAAAACTTCCTGCCGGGAAGGGAAGATGCGCGGCCCCAGAATTTCCGGAAACACTTTGCCAAGCCATGCTCCGCAAGCAAAAACGAATTCGCCTGCCAAAATGCGTTCGCCCTGGCTTGTCACCACGGCTTCCTGCCGCCCGGATCCTGCCGGTTTTAGAATCTGTGCGCTGCGATACTCAACGCCGAGCTTCACGGCTCCTTCGACCACCGCCGCCACGGCCCGCCGCGCCATCAAGACGCCGCTGTTTGTTTCCAGGATTCCCGTCTGGACG